>R28__coassemble_103_pt1 | contig 50069 bp, 55 predicted proteins | sample R28__metabat2_low_PE_026 | metagenome-assembled genome bin R28
CTTCTATATGGGCCATGTGGCGAACGGCATGCTGGACTGGCCCGTGAACGTGCTCTCCCCCTACCCAAGCGAAAAGACCATCCGCAAGGCCATCGAGGAGGGCCCCTACGGCCGCTGCGTCTATCACTGCGACAATGACGTGGTCGACCATCAGGTCGTGAACTTGCTGCTGGAGGACGGCGTGACCGTCGACTTCAACATGAGCGCCTTCACGGCACACCAGGGCCGCAACATCCGCATCATGGGCTCCATGGGCGAGCTGCTGGGCGACATGGATGCCAACTCGATCCGCGTGATGCGCTTCGGCCAGCCTGATGAGGAGATCGACGTGCGCACGCTCACCGATGACTTCTCCGGCCACGGCGGCGGCGACGTCCGCATGGTGGAGGACCTGCTGGGTCTGGTGGCCGGCGAGCGCGAGATCACCGGCGCGCTCACGAACATCTCCGACTCCGTCGAGAGCCATCTGGTGGCCCTTGCCGCCGAGGCCTCCCGTCTGCAGGGCGGCGCGGCCATCTCGATGAAGGACTGATACTATTCTCAAATGACCTACAAAAGTGGGGATCCGAAGCAGTCCAGAGGGCGACCGGAAAGTCCTCTGGTCGACCGCCGCAGCGGGCGAAACCTCTGTCGATCTTATTTGAGAACAGTATGACTGACAACAAAAAGGAGCCCCTCGGCTCCTTTTTTGTTGTTGCCACGATCAGGCCCAGTCAGCATAGCGCTTCAGGTCGATCGAATAGATCCTCTTCGTGGTGTCATCGTGGATCAGCTTCCTCTCCCGCCCCAGCACGATGTCGCAGAAGTCGACCATCGCGCACCAGTCATGGGCGTTGAAGGCATGTCCGCCCGGGCGGATGTGGAAGCCGTTCCTGGCCGGCACGCCCAGGAAGTCATAGACCCTCTGGGCCGCGTCGCGGCAGAGCTGGGTGCCGAAGGTGTTCGCCCAATGATCCTCCTCGCCCTCGGAGGTGAACACGGCGCGCGGCGCGCAGGCCGCCCGGAGCATATGCGCGTCGATCGGGAAGTCCGCCACCCGGTCACCCACCACGAAGGGCGCCTCCCTCGGGCCGTAGTCCGCGTATCTCGGGCACATCCAGGTGGGGAAATGCGTCGCCATCGCGCCGATGGTCTCGCAGGCGCCCTCATCCTGCACATCCAGCGCCAGCGTCCCCAGATAACGGGCGCAGCCCGCGCCGCCGCAGCCGGAGCCCATCGGCGCCACGACCTCGAAGCGGTCGTCAAAGATGCCGGCGCACAGGGCCGCCTTGCCACCGCGGGAATGCCCGGTCACGATCAGTGGACCCGCGCAGCCCCGGTCCTTCAGCCAGCTCGCCACCAGGCTGCTGCCCCAGCCCCAGGCCATGATATCGCCGCAGGGCAGCTCCGGATAGGAAGCCGCGCGCAGCTCCTCCTCATAGCCGGCCCAGGCCGCCATGCCGTAGTCCGGCCGGATCATCTCCCTGTCGTAGGAGACGATGCCATAGCCGGCGCGAAGCACCACGTCCTCCTCATCCGGGCAGGACTTCGACCGCCGGGTGGCGTTATACACGATCGTCGGGCAGCGGGAGGCCTCCGCCGGGCGCACCACCTGTACCTTCAGCCGGAAGCCGCCCATATAGGTCAGCAGATGCCGCTCGCGCACAGCCCTTCCGCCCCAGAGCGGCTCGCTCTCCAGGAGCTCTCCCTCCGGCGCCTCCGGGATCCCAGGCCAGGTGCCATACATGTGCTCCTCCGCCAGTCCGCGGATATGCGCCGCCTGCTCCGCCCATTCTCCGGGCTCGGTCACGCGGGTCCCATCCTCCCGCAGGAAGGGATCCGGCAGCTTCACGCTCCTCATCGTCCAGCCTCCTCTTCGTCTCAAGAACTCGGTCTTGACAAGCAAAACAGTCGTGATATCATCCTCGTCGGAGCGCCGATCGCTCCAGGAAAGGTCACCCATAAAATGAAGAATGCTTCTCGTTTCCTGTGGACCCCGAAGGATGCCGGCCCGAACGACCCCAGCCGGGTGGGCCTGATCCAGCTGGCCGGTCCCATCCTGCTGGAGACGATCCTCCGTTCCACCGTCAGCATGGTCGATGTCGTGTTCCTCAGCCGCGTGTCCGACAGCGTGGTGAGCGCCGTGAGCGTGGCCTCGCAGTACATCGTCCTTTGCCAGATCATCACCTCGGCCGTGGCCACCGGCACCATCGTATGCATCAACCAGGCCCTGGGCATGAAGGACCGCCGCAAGGTGGACGAGCTGGCCACCATCGCCATCGGCGCCAACATCCTGCTGGGGCTCCTGTTCGGGCTGATGTTCCTGCTCGGCGCCGAGCTGCTGCTGGGCATCATGTCGCTGGATGCCGTCGGCATGCGCTCCGCCGCTGTCTATATGCGCATCTGCGGCGGCTGCATGGTGCTGCAGAGCGTGCAGATCGTGCTGAACAGCCTCTGCCGTTCTCTGGGCCGCACCCGCGCGCCGCTGGCCATCAACCTGGTCTCGAACCTGGTGAACGTGTGCGGCAATTACCTGGCCGTGTTCCATTCCGAGCTGCTCGGCTTGGAGCCCGTGGCCGGCGTGGCGGTGGCCAGCGAGCTCAGCGTGACCGCCGGCCTGCTGATGGCCTGCGTCATCGCCCACCGTGCCGGGCTGCGGCCTTCGGTCCGTTATCTGCGCCCGTTCCCGAAGCAGGACCTGAAGCTGTGCCTGTCGATCGGCATCCCCGGCGGCATCAATAACCTTTCTTGGACCACCGGTCAGCTGGTGACCACCTCCATCATCTCGGTCACCGGCACGCTGATGGTCGCCACCAAGGTCTATGTCAGCGACCTGGTGCAATATGTGGCCCTGGTCGGCATGTCGTTCTCCCAGGCCTGCTCGCTGATGGTCGGCTACCGCATCGGCGCGGGCAATTATGAGGAAGCGGACGAGCTGCGTTCCCTCGTCACACGCACCGCGGTGCTGTCGAACATCTTCTTCTCGCTGCTGCTGTTCTGCTTCCGCGATCCGCTCATGCGCATCTTTACCGACAACAGCACGATCCTTTCCATCGCGCATGATATCTTCCTGATCGACATCCTCGTATAGATCGGCCGGGCCTTGAACAACTCGCTGGCCGGATCGCTGCAGGCCACGGGCGATGTGAAGTATCAGATGGTCGTGAACCAGCTCAGCTCGTGGCTCATCTCGGTCGGCGGCTCGTATGTGCTGGGCATCCTCTGCGGCTGGGGCCTGTATGGCGTATGGACGGCCTTCGCGCTGGACGAGCTGACCCGCGGCCTGCTGCTGCTCCGGCGGTGGCGCTCCCACCGCTGGGTGGAGGGCGCCGAGACGCGCCGCAGGATCATCGCTTCAGGCCATGCGTGAATCGATAAAGGCTGCCCCGGACATCGTCCCGGAGCAGCCATACGTCCTTCTGACTATGCGTCCTTTTATTTCCCAAGGAAGATCAGCTGGTTCTCCTTCGGATCCTCATCGAAGCGCGCCTGCGCGTCCTCGAGCCGGTCATACACATACTCATAAGCATCGCCGTCTTTGTATACCAAAACCATGAACATACCGGGTATCCTTTCTGCCGTATTCAGTTCCACGGCCACTTTTCTTTGTCACATAATAGCACATATCCTGCCAGATCGTCAATACTTTGTCAAGATGTGTTTTTGAAAAGCTTGTGATATGAACAGCAGGGCCCTTGGCGTCCGCGACAGATCGTGCTATCATCTATCTGTCCCGTCAAGGGCGAAGGATCCGTAAGATCGGAGGAGATCGATTTGGAGAAGCTCCATGTGCTGGGCACCGGCTACGCGCTGGCGACCCGCTGCTATAACACCTGCTTCGCGCTCGAGAACGAGCATGGCCTGCTCCTGGTGGACGCGGGCGGCGGCAATGGCATCCTGCGCCAGATGGAGGATGCCGGCCTCAGCTTCCGTGACGTCCATGACCTGTTCATCACCCACGCCCATCCCGATCATCTGAACGGTGTGATCTGGGTGCTGCGCAAGATCCTGACCATGATCGACGGCGGAAAGTATGAGGGCGATCTGCATATCTGGTGTCATGCCTCCATCCGTGAGGGCATGGAGGTCATCTGCCGTCTGATGCTGCAGAAGAAGCACACGAAGTATATCGGCCAGCGTGTCCTCTGGCACGACATCGAGGACGGCATGACCGCCACGCTCTGCGGCCGCGAGGTCACCTTCTTCGATATCCATTCCACCAAGCTGCTGCAGTATGGCTTCACCACCCGCCTGTCCGACGGTCAAAAGCTGACCTGTCTGGGGGATGAGCCCTACGACGCGGGCTGTGAGCGCTGGGTGAGCGGCACCGACTGGCTGCTCTGCGAGGCCTTCTGCCTGCTTGGCCAGGCTGACCGTTTCAAGCCCTACGAGAAGCACCACTCCACCGTGGCCGACGCCGCCCGCCTGGCCGATCAGCTCCTGGTCCCCCATCTGGTCATCTGGCACACCGAGGATGAGAACTATGCGCATCGCCGCGAGCTCTACACCGCGGAGGCCCGCAAGAGCTACACCGGCGACCTCTACGTGCCCTACGATCTGGAGACGATCGTACTCGACGCATAATAGACAGACTTCGGTCGGATGGCCCGAAGGTCTGTTCCGTGGACAGATCCAAAAAATGACAGATCCCGGGATGAGGAGGTCGGATCCGACGTCCCTGCATCCCGAGATCTTTTTTTCTTTTGCTCCGATAGAAACGCTCCCCCGCAGCTCGTTCAGCTCACCCTGCGCTGCAGGAACGTGACGCCATACACGTCATCCAGGGCCCGCACATAGTCGATCATCAGCTCGGTCGGGACACCGTCCAGCTCCAGCACCATCATCGCGTCGCTGCCCACGCTCCTGCGGAAGACCTGCATGGTCGCGATGTTCAGATGCTGCTGGGCCAGCACGCCCGTCACATTGGCGATGAGGCCCGGCCTGTCCATATGGTGGATGATGAGCGTGTTCTCGCGCCCGGTGAAGTCCACGCGCACATCATCGAGCCGCGTGATCTGGATGTTGCCGCCGCCCACGGAGGACGCCTCCAGCTTCAGCTCGGCGCCATCCACACCGGTCAGCTCCAGGCGCACCGTGTTCGGGTGCGCGCCCCGCAGGCTCACCTCATGGAACACGATCTCCATGCCCGCTTCCTTCGCCAGCTCCAGCGAGCTCTTCAGCTTGGGATCGTCCACCGACATGCCCATCAGGCCGCCCACGATGGCGCGATCGGTCCCATGGCCGTGATAGGTCTTGGCAAAGGATCCATGGAAGCCGATATCAGCCTTCGCCACATCCTGGCCGAGCAGCATCCTGGCCGTGGCACCGATGCGCGCCGCGCCTGCCGTGTGGCTGCTGCTGGGGCCGATCATCACCGGCCCGATCAGATCGAACAGATCCATCTCTCTTCCTCCGTCATGTACCCGCGATCGTCAGCTCGCCCACGTCCACCGTAGGCGAGGCGATGCTGTTGCCGTTGAAGCGAAGATCGTTCGCGACCTCCCTCACCGACTCCAGCAGCCGATAGAAGTTCCCCGCCACCGTCACGCGCTCCACCGGACGGGCCTTCCTTCCCCGCTCGATGAGGAAGCCCTTGCACGGGAGCGAGAAGTCCCCGCTGATGGGATGCGCGCCGCAGTGCAGTCCGCTCACATCGGTGATGAAGAGCCCCTCACCCACCGCGGCGATCAGCTCCTCCGGGGCTCTGTCTCCGGGGCGCAGGAACAGGTTCGTGGGGCCCACGCGGATGGTGCTGGAATAGCCGGCCCGCACCGCGTTGCCCGTGGTCTTCACGCCCTGCCTGCGCGCCGTCTTTCTTGAATGCAGCAGGGTGACCAGCACACCGTCCTCCACCAGCGCCTTGGTGCGGGTGGCGCTGCCCTCCCCATCAAAGGTGCAGCTCGCCGGGCCGCCCGGCAGCAGCGGATCGTCCATGATGGTCACCGCCTCGCTGGCGACCCTGGTGCCCTCCTTGCCGGCCAGCAGCGACAGCTTCTGCTGCGCGTTCTCCGCCGAGAAGGAACCGCAGAAGGTCGCCAGAAGATCGGTCATCGCGTCCCGATCCAGGATGACATGATAGCTGCCCGAGGGCACAGGCTCGGCATGAAGGAGCGAGACCGCCTTCGCCGCCGCGCTCCGCCCCAGGACCTCCGGGTCCAGCTCGCTCTGCCGATGGCACACAGCAAGATCGACGCCCGTGCTCGTGGCCTCGCCGTCCTTCGCGATCGGGATGCAGACCGCCACCAGGTGCTGTCCGCCGGAGGTCAGATCCAGGCCATAGCTGTTCTTCAGCCAACGGCGGTGCGTAGAGGTGGAGACATACGAGCCCTGCATCTGGCGGATGCGCTCGTCCGAGGCCTGGGCCGCGCGTTCCATCGCCAGACAGGCCTCGATCTTCCGCTCCGCCGTCATCGAAGCCAGGTCGCTCTCGGGCTCCTCCAGCGTGGGATAAGTCTCATCCCCGGCAGCGATCTCGTCCTGCTCCTCGGCTTCGTTCAGCGAGGCGGATTCCAGAACGCCCTCCACCAGCTGGCGCACCGCCTCCTCATCGAAGGCCTGCGTGCTCGAGCAGCCGACGCGTCCGGCCACCATGCCGCGCAGGCTCAGCCCCATCGAGCTGCTCACCTCATAGCTGTCGATCTCGCCCTTGACCGCGCGGACCTCGAAGCTCTCTCCGGCCGTCGCGTAGGCCTCCGCGGCCTCGATCCCCGCGGCCTTGGCGGCCTAGAGCACCCGGTCCATGAACGCTTCGATCTTCATGCCTTGCCACCTCCCACGGTCATGCCTGTCACGCGGATCATCGGCTGTCCCACGCGGGTGGGCACGCTGCCGCTGATCGACCCGCACATGCCCTCGGCCAGCTCCACCTCACGGCCCACCCGGTCGATGTGCAGCAGCACGTCGCTGCCGCGCCCAACCAGGCTGGCGCCGCGCACCGGATGCGTGATATGCCCGTCCTTCACCAGATAGGCCTCGCTCACAGAGAAATTGAACTCGCCGGTCGCGGGGTCCACGCTGCCGCCGCCCATCCTCTTCGCGTACAGGCCATCGCCCATGGTGGCGATCATCTCCGCCTCATCGTCCTGGCCCGCCGCGATATAGGTGTTGCGCATGCGGCTCGTGGGCGCGAAGCGATAGGACTCGCGCCGTCCGGAGCCCGTGGGCGCCATGCCCATCCTCCGGCCGCCCAGCTTATCGATCATGTAATTGACCAGCCTGCCGTCCTTGATGAGCGTCAGGTCGGTGGTGGGCATGCCCTCATCGTCCACATGCAGGCTGCCCCAGGCATTGGGCACGGTGCCGTCATCGATGGCCGTCACGCAGGGCGCCGCGATCATCTGTCCCAGCTTGCCCGAGAACTCGCTGATGCCATAGGCCACGCTGGTCGCCTCCAGGCTGTGGCCGCAGGCCTCATGGAAGATGACGCCGCCGAAGCCCTTATCGATCACCACAGGCATCACGCCGGAGGGGCAGAGCGGAGCGTGGAGCATGGTGACCGCCTGCTCCGCCGCGCCGCGGCCCAGGGCCGCAGGGTCGATCCTCTCATCAAAGATCTAAAAGCCGCTCATGCCGCCGGGCGACATCGAACCCGCCTGGTTCTCGGTACCGTCGCTCGCCACCGCCGAGACCGACATGCGCGTATACACACGGCGGTCGGTCACATACACGCCCTCCGTGTTGCAGATGAGCACGTCCTGCACACTGTCAGAATAGCCGGCGTTCACCTGCACGATCTATGCCGAGCAGGCCCTCGCGGCCGCGTCAGCCTCCCGCAGCTTCTCGGCCTTGAGGGCAGCCTTCACCGTGCCGGGCAGCATCAGGATCTGTTCCGGACGTTCGGCATGCGTGGGCCGCATCGCGATCGGCGTGCAGCCCGCTCCCGCCCGCACCGCGGCCGCGGCCTGCGCGGCGCACTCCATCAGGCCCTCCCGGCTCGTGTCGTTCGTGTAGACATAGATGGCATCATTGCCATGGAACACCCGGATCCCCGCGCCGTGCTTGCGCGCCGTGTTCACGGTCTCCAGCTTCCTTGAGCGCAGCAGCAGGGTATGGTCCAGCCGGTCCTCCATAAAGATCTATGCAAAGTCACCGCCGGTGCGCACAGCCGCCGCCAGGACCTCCGCCGCGATCTGCTGTTCGAGCATGCTTCCTTTCTCCTTTTCTCCATACGAAGGGATCATTCGATATCGAAGTCGTAGTATGTTTCGGGATAGGGCTCGCCCTTGAGCGTGAAATGCCACCATTCGTTGCGGTAGGGCCGGAAACCCGCCGTCTCCATGATCCGCGCCAGCGCGCGCCGCCGCTCAAGGTGCTCCGGACGGATGCCGTCCCAAACGACATGGCTCTCCTCACCCATGAAGTCGAAGGCCGTGCCCATGTCGACCGGCTCGCCGCCCTGTGTCAGCGTCAGGTCGATGGTGGAGCCCCGCGAGTGGCCCGACCGCTCGGCGATGTAGCCCTCAGGGATCAGCCGTTCCTTCGTCAGAGCAGGATAGAACTCCCCCTTCGTCCGGCCGTCCTCCGGCAGAGCGCACCAGGCTACCAGATCGTCCACCGCCTTCTGCGGGCGATACGCGTCATAGACCAGAAGACCATAGCCCATGCTCCTTGCCTCCAGCATGGCCAGCCGCATGGCGTCACCCAGCTCCCGGGTCCCCACGGCCTTTCCCGCGTGGTAGCCCGCCAAGGGATGTCCCGCCAGGCAATGGTCCGTCGCGTAACGGATCTCGCAGTTCAGTCCGGGCACATAGACACACAGGTCCACGAAACGGTCATCCATCTTTTTTCATCTCCGGTCCCCAGTATAGCACACAGGCGGAGCCTTCGCAAGGAAAGCTCCGCCTGTTCTGTCATATCGGGATATCCATGCTTCACAGCTCGTCCGTGGGCTCCGCTCCGCCTTCGACCACATCGGTCTGAGGAGCCCCGGTCTCGGCCGCGTCTGTGCTGTCCTCCTCCGGCTCGGCCTCCGCCCTGGCCACGCCGATGACGCGGCTGTCCTCGTCCAGGCGCATCACTCGCACGCCCTGGGTATAGCGGCCGCACAGGCGGATATCGGTGACATGCGTACGGATGATCGTGCCGTCGTCGGTGATGAGCAGCAGATCCTCGTCCTCGTGCACCACGAGCATCGCGGCCATATCGCCGGTCTTCTCCGTCAGGTTCATGGCACGCACGCCCTTGCCGCCGCGGCTCTGCTCGCGGTACTCGTCCACATCGGTGCGTTTGCCGTAGCCCATCTGGCTGATGCACAGCACCTGACTGCCGGGCTCGATGACGGCCATATCGATGACCTCATCGCCCTCATCCAGCCTGATCGAGCGCACGCCCGTGGCATTGCGGCCCATCGCGCGCACATCGCCGGCCTTGAAGCGGATGCACATGCCCTTGCGCGTACTCACGAAGAGCTCATCCTCCGCGCCGGACAACTCCACGCCGATCAGCGAGTCGTCTTCGCGCAGCGCGATGGCGATCAGGCCGCTCTTGCGCAGGTTGCGGAACTCATCGAAGTTCGTCTTCTTGATCACGCCCTGCCTGGTGGCCATGATCAGGTCGTGCTCGCCCGTGGCGCCGGGCACCGGCACCATGCGGCTCACCTTCTCGCCGCCCGCCAGCTGCAGCAGGTTGATGATGGCCGTGCCGCGCGCCGTGCGTCCCGCCTCGGGGATCTGGTAGCACTTGAGCATGAACACGCGCCCGCGGTCGGTGAAGAACATGATCTCGTCATGCGTGCCCACCACGCGCAGCTGCTCGGCGTAGTCCTCGTCCTTGGTCGACATGCCGCTCACACCGCGTCCGCCGCGGTTCTGCGCGCGATAGGCGCTCTTGCTGATGCGCTTCACATAGCCCTCGTGCGTCAGCGTCACGACCATGTCGTCCTTCTGGATCAGGTCCTCCACATCGATCTCGCCGTCGATGGTGGTCAGCTCGGTACGGCGGTCGTCGCCATACTTGTCGCGGATCTGGGTGATCTCCTCCTTGATGACGCCCATCAGCAGCTTCTCATCGGCCAGGATGGCGCTCAGATGCTCGATGGTGGCCAGCAGCTCGTCGTATTCGGCCTGCAGGCGGTCGCGCTCCAGACCGGTCAGGCGGGCCAGGCGCATGTCCAGGATGGCCTGGGCCTGCTTATCGCTGAACTCGAAGCGCTCCATCAGCGCCGCCTTCGCGACATTGGCGTCCTTGCTGGAGCGGATGATGGACACGATCTCGTCGATGTGGTCGAGCGCCTTCAGCAGGCCCTCCACGATGTGGGCGCGGGCCTGGGCCTTGTCCAGGTCATACTTCGTGCGGCGCGTCACCACGTCCTTCTGGTGCTCGAGGTAGTAATAGATCAGCTCGCGTAAGTTGAGCACCCGGGGCTTTCCGTCCACCAGCGCCAGCATGTTCGCGCCGAAGGTCTCCTGCAGGGAGGTGTGCTTATACAGGAAGTTCAGGATGACCTGCGGATGCACGTCCTTCTTCAGCTCGATGACGATGCGCATGCCCGCGCGGCCGGACTCATCGCGGATATCGCTGATGCCCTCCAGCTTCTTCTCATGGCAGAGCTCGGCGATCTTCTCGACCAGGCGCGCCTTGTTGACCATGTAGGGGATCTATGTGACCACGATGCGGCTGCGGTTGCCGTTCATGGGCTCGATGTTCGTCCTGGAGCGTACATCGATGTGGCCATGCCCCGTGAAATAAGCCTCACGGATGCCGCGCCGCCCGAGGATGATGCCACCCGTCGGGAAGTCCGGGCCCTTGATATGCTCCATCAGCTCGTCGATCGTGCAGTCCGGCTTGTCGATCATGCAGATGACGCCGTCGATCACCTCGCGCAGGTTGTGCGGAGGGATGTTGGTCGCCATGCCGACGGCGATGCCGTTGGAGCCGTTCACCAGCAGGTTCGGGAAGCGGGACGGCAGCACGGCGGGTTGCATCAGGGTCTCATCGAAGTTCGGGTAGAAATCGACGGTATCCTTCTCGATGCCGTCCATCATATGCATGGCCAGCTTCTGCAGGCGGGCCTCGGTGTAACGCATGGCGGCCGCGCCGTCGCCGTCCACCGAGCCGAAGTTGCCCTGGCCGTCCACCAGCGGATAGCGGATGTTGAAGGGCTGGGCCAGACGCACCATGGCGTCATAGACTGAGCTGTCGCCGTGGGGATGATATTTACCGAGCACGTCACCGACCACGCGCACGCTCTTGCGGTAGGGCTTGTCGGGCGTCATGTTCAGCTCGGCGGCCATATCGTAGAGGATGCGGCGATGCACGGGCTTCAGACCGTCGCGCACATCAGGCAGCGCTCGGTCGACGATGACCGCCATCGAATAGGCGATGAAGGACTTCTTCATCTATGCCTCAAGGTTGACCGGGATCAGCTTGTCCTGGATCGTACTGCTCATAGTTCTGCTCTTCGGCCTCCCCTTACACGTCCAGATCCTTGATCAGATCGCTGTTCTCCTGGATGAACAGCTTGCGGGGCTCCACCTGGTCGCCCATCAGCAGGGTGAACAGGCGGTCGGCCTCCATCGCGTCCTCCGGCGTGATCTGCATCATCGTGCGGGTGGACGGATCCATGGTGGTCGCCCACAGCTGCTCCTTGCTCATCTCGCCCAGGCCCTTATAGCGCTGGATCTACGGCTTCTTGTCGCGGCCGATCTCGTCGAGCACGCGCTGGAGCTCGTCGTCATCATAGACATAGCGCTCCGTCTTGCCCAGCGTCACCTTATAGAGCGGAGGCATGGCGGCATACACATAGCCCTTCTCGACCAGGGGCCGCATGAAGCGGTAGAAGAACGTCAGCAGCAGGATGCGGATATGCGCGCCGTCCACATCGGCATCGGTCATGCACACGATGCGGTGGTAGCGCAGGTTGTCCTCATTGAAGTTCTCGCCATAGCCGCAGCCGAAGGCGTTGATCATGCCGCGGATCTCATCGTTGTTCATCGCGCGCTCGAAGCTGACCTTCTCGATGTTCAGGATCTTGCCGCGCAGGGGCAGGATGGCCTGGAAACGGCTGTCACGCCCCTCCTTGGCCGAACCGCCGGCGGAATCGCCCTCCACCAGGAAGATCTCACACTGGGTCGCGTCGCGCTCATAGCAGTCGCTCAGCTTGCCGGGCATGCGCGCCGTCTCGAAGGGCGTCTTGCGGGCGGTCTCGCGGGCCTTGCGGGCCGCCTCACGTGCTCGGGCCGCTCGGGTCGCGCGCTCATAGATCTGACGGGCGAAGGCGGGGTTCTCCTCCAGGAAGGTGGAGAGCTTCTCATAGACCACCGCGTTCACGCAGGTGCGCGCCGCCGCCGAGCCCAGCTTGCTCTTGGTCTGGCTCTCGAACTGCGGGTCCTCCATCTTGATCGAGACCACGGCCGTCAGGCTCTCGCGCACGTCCTCGCCCTTCACGTCGTTGTCCTTCTCCTTGGCGAGCTTGAAGCGCCTGGCGTGGTCGTTGATGGCCTTGGTGATGGCGGTGTTGAAGCCCGTCAGGTGCGTGCCGCCGTCGGGCGTATTGATGTTGTTGACGAAGGTGTAGATGTTCTCCTGATAGCTGTCGTTGTACTGCATGGCCATCTCCACCAGGATGCCATCCTTCAGGCCCTCGGCGTAGATGGGCTGCTCCGGCAGCAGCTCGCTGCGGTTCTCGTTCAGGTACAGGACATACTGCTTCAGGCCGCCCTCATAGCAGAAGACGTCCTCCTTCGGCTCCTCGCCGCGCTCATCGCGGAAGCGGATCGTGATGCCCTTGTTCAGGAAGGCCATCTCGCGCAGGCGGGTGCGCAGCACGTTGTAGTCGAAGGTGATGCCGGGCTCGAAGATGCCCTCAGGCTCCTCGTCCGAGCGGATGTCCGGCAGGAAGGCGATCGTGGTGCCGGTCCTCTCGGTGGTGCCGATCACCTTCAGGTCATAAAGATATTTTCCGCGGGCATATTCCTGCTGATAGACCTTGCCGTCCTGATAGACCGTCACCGTCAGGTGAGAGGACAGCGCGTTGACCACGGAAGCGCCCACGCCATGCAGGCCGCCGGACACCTTATAGCCGCCGCCGCCGAACTTGCCGCCGGCGTGCAGCACGGTCAGGCAGACCTCCACCGCCGGGCGGCCCATCTTGGGATGGATGCCCACGGGAAAGCCGCGGCCGTCGTCCGCGACCGAGACGCTGCCGTCCTTCAGCAGCACCACATCGATGTTCTTGCAATAGCCGGCGAGCGCCTCGTCGATGGAATTGTCCACGATCTCGTATACAAGATGGTGCAGTCCCCGGGCGTCCGTCGAGCCGATATACATGCCGGGGCGTTTGCGGACGGCCTCAAGGCCCTCCAGCACCTGGATCTGTTCTTCACCGTATTCCTGGTCCACCTTGATCGCTTCTTCGATCTCGGTCTCCAGCAGACGATCGTTTTCTTCTGCCATGCCACACCTCATCCTTCCGGCAGGGGCGCCGCTCGGCAGCCCTCACCATCCGATATCATACCACAAAAGCGTCTGTTTTGGAAGAGTTTCTTCAATATAATGCGCGCAGATCTTGATGTATCTTCCGGTCATGGACTTTACGCGTCAAGAAGCCTATGGCATACGGCTCCTCTTTCTGCTATAATGAGGGCCGGAATGGAGTTGATGATGATGCCCGTGAGAGCAATCGCGTTCGACCTGGACGATACGCTCCTGAGAGATGACCGCACCGTGTCGGACGAAAGCGTCCGGATCCTTCGGCTGGCCGCCGAGGAGGGGATCCGTATCATCCCGGCCAGCGGACGCGCGCAGCACAGCATGGAGGCCATCGTGGAGAGGATCGGCTGCGCCAGCCTGTACATCGCCTGCAACGGCGCCGAGCTCTGGTCCCCGCGGCATGAGCTGCTCTCCCGCGTGACGATGGACGCCGAGACCGCGCGCGAGGTCGGCCGCTTCGCCAGGGAGCACGACTGCTATGCCCAGACCTATTCCGGCGACCGCTTCCTGTATTCGAGGCGCGGCTTCTGGGCCGAGCGCTATGCCGAGGCGACCCTGCTGGAGGGCGTCTATGTGGGCGAGCTGGACAGCGCCATCACCGAGCCGACCTCCAAGATCCTCCTGAGCGACGATCCGGCCCGCATCGCGCGGCTGCTCCTTGAAGCCCGAGAGCTGTTCCGGGGCCGCCTCAACGTGTTCTGCTCCAAGCCCTATTTCCTCGAGTTCGCGCCCATCGAGGCCGATAAGGGAAAGGCGCTGGCCCGGTGCGGAGAGCGGCTCGGCTTCGGCCTGAACGAGGCCGCGGCCTTCGGCGACAGCCTGAACGACCTGAGCATGCTGCAGGCCGCCGGGACCGGCGTCTGTGTCGCGAACGCCCGCGATGATGTGAAGCGGCTCATCCCCGGCCGCTGCGGCAGCAACGAGGAGGACGGCGTGGCGCGCTATATCGAGCAGCGGATCCTGCAAAGGAGGTATGGAGCATGATCAAGGTGGATGACTTCGTGCGTTCCCTGGGGCTGATGGAGCTCTCCCCGACCACGCGCACGGAGTTCGACATCCGCTCGGCCGACCTGAACCGGCCCGGCATGCAGTTCTGCGATTTCTATGAGTTCTTCGCCCATGAGCGGCCCCAGGTCATCGGCAAGGTGGAGATGACCTATCTCGAGGAGCTCGATCCGGAGGAGCGGCGGCGGCGCCTGGAGCGGTATTTCTCCTACGATATCCCCTGCGTCATCGTCTGCCGCGGCATGCGCCCGCCCCGCGATCTGCTCACCATCGCGCGGGAGCATGATGTGCCCGTCTATCTGAGCGAGCTGCTCACCACCAAGTTCACCTTCAACGCCATCAATTATCTCAACCGCAGCCTGGCGCCGCGCGTCACGAGGCACGGGGTGCTCGTGGACGTGTATGGCATGGGCGTGCTGATCACCGGCGAGAGCGGCGTGGGCAAGAGCGAGGCCGCCCTGGAGCTGGTCAAGCGCGGCCATCAGCTGGTCGCGGACGACGTGGTCGACATCTGCCGCGTCAACGATGACCGCCTGGTCGGCGAGTGCCCGTAGATGGTGCGCCACTTCATGTAGATCCGCGGCATCGGCATCATCGATATCCGCGCCATGTTCGGCATCGGCGCGGTGGCGCGCTCCAAGTCGATCGACCTGGTCATGCACCTCGAGAAATGGGTGGAGGGCAAGCAGTACGACCGCCTGGGCCTCACGGAGGAGTACATCTCCATCCTGGGCGTGAAGGTCCCGCATCAGCTGACGCCGGTCCGCCCCGGCCGCAACCTGGCCATCATCATCGAGGTGGCTGCCCGCGACCTGTCTCTGAAGCGCTCCGGCTACAACGCCGCGCATGAGCTGGACCGCCGCATGCAGGACATGATCATGCGGAACTCCGGGAGCGATACCTGAGCCTTTCGTGACGGATGGCAGCGCTTTCGCCGATATTGACATCCTTTGCCCTGCGTGGTATCATGTATGTACATCCGGGTAAGTCTGCCTGTGCGGCGTGACGGCCCCGATAGAAAGGAACGATCGATATGGATATCTTGGAAAAGCTGTCTTTGGCCGGCCTGGTGCCCGTCATCGCGATCAATGACGCGAACGATGCCGTGCCGCTGTGCAAGGCCCTGTCTGACGGCGGCCTGCCCGTGGCCGAGATCACCTTCCGTACGGCCGCTGCCGAGGAGTCGATCCGCCGCGTCCATCAGGAGCTGCCGAACGTCATCCTGTGCGCCGGCACTGTGCTGACCACCGAGCAGGTGGACCGTGCTGTGGCCGCCGGTGCCGCCGCGATCGTGTCCCCCGGCCTGAACCCCACCGTGGTCAAGTACTGCGTGGAGAAGGGCATCCCGGTCTGCCCCGGCACCGCGAACCCCTCCGATGTCGAGGTCGCTCTGTCCATGGGCCTGAAGGCCGTCAAGTTCTTCCCCGCTGAGCAGGCGGGCGGCCTGAAGATGATCAAGGCCATGTGCGGCCCCTACACCACCATGAAGTTCATGCCCACCGGCGGCATCAACGAAGTGAACATGCTCGACTACCTGGCCTTCGACAAGATCCTCTGCTGCGGCGGCTCCTGGATGGTGCCGAAGGACGCGGTGGAGGCCAAGGACTGGGCCCGCATCACCGCCATCACCCGCTCCGCCGTCAACAAGATGCTGGGCCTCGAGCTCCGTCATCTGGGCATCAACAGCGGCTCCTCCGAGCAGGCCATGAAGGACGCCGAGCTGCTGTGCTCCCTGCTGGGCTGGGAGGTCAAGGACGGCAACTCCTCCACCTTCGCCGGCACCGGCTTCGAGTGCATGAAGAAGGTCGGCCGCGGCACCCATGGCCACATCGCCATCGGCTGCAACAGCCTCAAGCGCGCCAAGTGGCACCTGGAGCAGCGCGGCTTCGAGTTCGACGAGGACAGCCTGGTCGTGAAGAACGGCAAGCAGATCGCCATCTACCTGAAGGGCGAGTTCTGCGGCTACGCCATCCATCTGGTGCAGAAGTAAGCTATCCCCACACTATCAAGATATAGGAGGTCGATCCCCATGGCTAAGGTCGTTACTTTCGGCGAGATCATGCTCCGTCTGAAGAGCCCCGCCTATGAGCGCCTGTTCCAGTCCCCCACCCTCGAGGCCACCTTCGGCGGCGGCGAGGCCAATGTCTCCGTGTCCCTGGCCAACTACGGCATGGACACCACCTTCGTGACCGTGCTGCCCGACAATGACATCGGCAACGCCTGCATCCGCGAGCTGCGCGGCTTCGGCGTCGACACCACCAAGATCGTGCGCACCGCCGGCCGCATGGGCATCTATTACCTCGAGACCGGTGCCGTGCAGCGCCCCTCCAAGGTCATCTATGACCGTGCCGGCTCCTGCATCGCCGAGGCCAAGCCCGGTGACATCGACTGGAAGGATGTCTTCCAGGGCGCCGACTGGTTCCATCTGACCGGCATCACCCCCGCCATCAGCCAGGGTGCCGCTGACCTGAGCCTGGAGGCCGTGAAGGCTGCCAAGGCCATGGGCGTGCATGTGTCCTGCGACCTGAACTACCGCAAGAACCTGTGGAAGTACGGCAAGCGCGCCGACGAGGTCATGCGTGAGGTCGTGAAGTATGTCGACACCGTCATCGCCAACGAGGAGGACGTGCAGAAAGCCCTGTGCATCAGCGCTGAGTCCGCCTCCGCCGTGGATGAGGGCGAGATCGATGTCGAGCTGTACAAGACCATCTGCGCCAAGGCGATGGAAGCTTATCCCAATGTGTCCCGCGTGGCCATCACCCTGCGCGAGAGCAAGAGCGCCAATCACAACGACTGGAGCGCCTGCCTGTACAATGGCAAGGATTTCTTCCACAGCCGCAAGTACAGCATCACCGACATCGTGGACCGCGTGGGCGGCGGCGACTCCTTCGGCGGCGGCCTGATCTATGGCCTGCTGCACTATCAGGACGATGCCAAGGCGCTGGAGTTCGCTGTGGCGGCTTCCTGCCTGAAGCACACCATCCTGGGCGACTACAACCGCATGAGCGCCAAGGAAGTCGAGAGCCTGATGAACGGCTCCGGCACCGGCCGCGTGCAGCGCTGATCGTCCGATCGTTCTCACAGGCAGCTCCGCAAGGGGCTGCCTTTTCCTTTGCTTGACACAGCCCGGCGCGTCTGCTATCATCCACACCATGAAGGGAGGGAGCCCCATGCCCTCGAGCAGGATGTTCTTCGGCATCTTACCCTGGTACAGTGTCCTGGTGACCACGGGCATCGTGGTCGCCATCCTCTGCTGCGTGCTCCAGGAGAAGGAGCTGTCTTTGCCCAAAGACACCACGATCGACCTGGCGCTCTATGTGATCCCGCTGGGCGTCATCGGAGCCCGGCTCTATTATGTCATCTTCTCGTGGGATACCTTCGCCTCCGATCTGCTCAGCATCCTGAAGGTATGGAACGGCGGCCTGGCCATCTATGGCGGCGTCATCGGCGGAGCCCTCGCCTGCGTCCTTTTCTCGAAGCGGCGGAAGGTACCGCTGCTCAAGCTCTGCGATCTCATCGTGCCCGGGCTGGCGCTGGCCCAGGCGATCGGCCGCTGGGGCAATTTCTTCAACATGGAGGCCTATGGGCTTCCGGTCACCGTGCCCGCGCTGCAGTTCTTCCCGCTGGCCGTGCAGATCCCTGCCAGCGGCGGCACCGAATGGCATATGGCCACCTTCTTTTATGAGTCGGTCTGGGATCTGGGCACGTTCCTCGCGATCTGGACCCGCAGGAAGCAGCGCGACCGCGTCGGCGATGGCCTGCTCCTCTATATGCTGCTCTACGGCGCGGGCCGCTTCCTGATCGAGGGCCTGCGCATGGACAGCCTGACCGGCACGGGCAGCCTGCGCGTGAGCCAGCTGCTTTCAGCCGTGCTGGTCTTCGTCGCCTTCCTCTGCTTCTGCCGCAGGAGGCCGGAGCGCAGAGCCGCGATGTTCGCGGTCGCCGCGATCCTCTGCGCGCTGGCGATCGCTGTCTTCATGACCGGGACCTTCCCGCTCTCGACGCTGCTGGCAGCCAGCTTCTCTGTGCTGGCGCTCTCCGCCACAGCGATCATCTCAAGACGATAAGGAGCCGACCATGCCCACCACCCTTTCCCGGAACCTGCTCTACCGTGCCGCGCTGCCGTTCCTTGCGCCGTCTCCCCGGGGGCAGATGCGGCATCAGGCGACCGGGCAGCCGCTCAACGACCCGCAGGGCTATGAGAGGCTCCTCTGCCGCCACCATGTGCTCGGCGCTTCTCTCCTGCTCTCCGATGACGGGCTGACCGCGCGCGTGGATACCTCCGTGCGTGAGCCGCAGCACCATGCCGAGGAGGATACGCTCTACCGCGTGGCCTCGATCACCAAGATGGTGACCGCGCTGGCCGTCCTGCGCCTGGCCGGTCAGGGTGCCTTCGCTCTGGACGATGCCGTCGCGGCCTTCTTGCCCGACGGCACGGCCGAGCCCGCGCTCGAGGGCATCACGTTCCGTCATCTGCTCACCCACACGAGCGGCCTCTGCGATATCTCCGCGGCCGACCGCGCCCTGGCCGAGGGCCGCACCTGGCATGAGGTGCTGCGTGAAGAGGGCGTGCGTGTCGGTACGCCGGGCGGGCAGTTCCGCTATTGCAACCTGGCCTTCGGTCTGCTCGGCTGCGTGATCGAGCAGGTGACGGGAGAGTCCGTATCACAGGCCGTGGATCGGCTCGCCTTCAGCCCGCTCGGCATGCTCGCCACGCTGGACGCCTCCGGGCTCGATGAGCACACGGTCATGCCCATCACGCGCGTCCTGCGCTATCATCCCGGCCATGACATGACCATCACGCCGCTCGGCCGGATCCCGCTCACCGAGACCGATCCCACCCGCCATTTCGGCCACACCGCCGGTGCCATGTATACCGACGCTCCGTCCCTGAGCCGCCTGCTCTCCATGATCGGCTCGGACGGTCAGGGCCTGGTCCCGCCTGCTCTCATGCGTGAGATGCGGAGCGAGCAGGCCACCTACGGCAAGCTCAGCCCGGGCATGGCCTACGGGCTCGGTCTGGTCATCCTGCGGGATCCCCATCTTCCGGGCTGCCGCGTCCTGGGACACCAGGGCTATGCCTACGGCTGTGCCGACGGTGCCTTCTTCGATGAAAAGACCGGCCGTCAGGTCATCTTCCTGAACGGCGGCTGCAGCGAGGCACGCAGCGGCCGTTTGGGGCTCTGCAACCGTGATGTGCTGCGCTGGGCCCTCGGAAAGGAGATCCCTTCATGGCATCGATCCTCTCTGTGAACAAGGTCCGCGGCCGTTATGTGATCGATCTGGGAGACGAGAAGCTCACTGTCTCCTCCGCGCTCTTCCGCGAGCGCCCTCTCCGGGAGGGCGATGAGCTGGATATGGAGGAATATGAGCAGTGGCTGCTGCTGCACCAGTACCGGCCCGCGCTGGACGAAGCCGTGGCGATGCTGGCCCAGCGCCCACAGGCCACAGGATAGATCCGCGACAGGCTGCGGCGCAGGGGCTACCGCGAGCAGACGATCGAGATGGTGCTCTACAAGCTCACCTCGAACGACCTGCTCGACGACGCGTCCTTTGCCGAGCAGTGGGTCGCGTCGCGCTCCCATCGCTTGGGGGCCAGGCGCATCGCGCAGGAGCTCAGCCGCAAGGGCGTGTCCCGTGAGGACGCCGACGCGGCGATCGAAGCCATCCCCGAGGAGGAGCAGATCGAGGCCGCGGCCGCGCTGGCGTCCCGCGCGCTGCGCCGCGCCGCCTCCGGGGAGGATCCGCGCAAGACGGCCCAGCGTGTCCTGCAGCAGCTCGCTCGCCGCGGCTACGGCTATGACATCGCGAAGCAGGCCCTTCGGCAGGCGCTCGACGATGTCCCGGAGGACCTTGAGGACTGAAGCCCGCGCGTTCCCTTCTCATCGAAACGAGCGGATCCTTCGGTCTCGCGAAGACGTATCCCTGCGATCCTTCTCATAGCAAGCAGTTCCGTCGGAAAGGAGGACCTCCATGACCTCACCCATCGTTTCCGTGGAAGTCTGCACCCACGCGCCCACCGCGGATGAGCCCGCCGGCCTGGCGCTGGCGGTGCGCATCGTCTTTCATACCGAGCTGGACGAGCGCATCCCGCTCCGGCATGGTGAAGGCATCCTCTATGCCGCGGGGAGCGTCGATGAGAGAGACGTCATCGTCCCGCGCTGCTGTGCGCGTCCAGCCTTCTGCGAGCCTCCGGACGGGCATCGCTTCGCGGTCTGCGCCGAGGCTGTCCTTGAGGACGGCTCGCCCGATCCCGCGCTCCTCGGGCAAAGGCTGCTCTGGACCACGGACGACCTGATCTCCTTCACTGCCTGCATGCCGATCCCGGCCAACACGCTGTGCCTTCTTGGCTCCTGTGTCCCCATCGATGGTGAGACCGCGGAGAAGGCCGTCCGCCATCACGCGCGGCTCTGGGCCGTGCCGCCAGAGCCCGGGCTCGATCGTTTCCCGCTGCTGGAGGATTGGGGCGATCCGGTCCTCTTCCGACGGGGCGATACCTGGTATCTTCTCGGCACGAACGACGCGACAGACGGCGTCGGGCTCCTGCTCCGTGCCGCGCCCACGGTCGCCGGGCTCTTTGCGGCTGATGCGCGCGCGAGCGTGATCCTGCCCTACGATCCCTCGCGGCACCTCATCCAGACCTTCTGGGCGCCGGAGCTGCACCGGATCCATGGCGAGGACTGGATCCTCTTCGCGGTGAGCGGCGAGCAGTGGGGCCTCAGTGCCATATGATGCGCCTGCGTCCCGACACGGACCCGATGGATCTCGCGTCCTGGGAGGATCCGATCCGGGTGCTCCGTCCGGACGGATCGCCTCTGGCCACGGACGAGATCACGCTGGACATGACCTGGATCGCGGCCGAGAGCGGCTGCTATGTCGTGTGGTCCCAGCGCCGGGGCATCGGCACAGCGCTCGATACCGGCTCGATGCTGAAGATCGCCCGCGCCGATCCGTCCCGTCCCTGGCAGCTCCTCTCCGAGCCTGTGCTCCTGTCCCGGCCGCTCTATGGCTGGGAGAACGTGGACCATACGATCAACAACGAGGGGCCCTTTGCCTGCGTCCGCGGCGGGAAGGTCTTCCTCGCCTATTCCGCCGGCTCGGCGAACGACCATACCTACGCCGTCGGTCTTCTGGAGGCCCCGACCGACGCCGATCTGACAGACCCGACCGCTTGGGTGAAGCACCCGCTGCCCTTCCTGACCTCGGCCACCACGCCCGGTCACTATGGTCCCGGCCATTGCTCCTTCTTCACCGATGAAGAAGGCGCGCTGATGATCGCCTATCACGGTGAGCCTGTGATGCACGGCCCCAAGCGCTGTGCCGCGATCCGCCGAGTGGTGACCGACGCGGACGGCATCCCTCTCTTCGCGTCTCTTTGAGCATCCTTTGCACGATATTGATGGAGGTATCATGATGATGAAGAAGCTTCTCTGCGCTCTGCTCTGCCTGACCCTGGCGCTGCTCTCCGTGTCTGCCCTGGCCGATCCCATGCTGGTGCGCATCACCGCCAAGTGTGCCGACCAGAACCATGTGGGCACAGGCTGGTATGGTGTCTATACCATGGGCGATGTCGAGATCCGCGACAATGATGTCATCGATGTGGTGGCCGGCACCTATGACTTCACTGCTACGATCGCCGATACCGAGGCCGCTCAGGACGTCGGCATGGTGACAGACTCCTATAAGGTCACGGCCAACCGCCTGACCAAGGGCTTCACTGTGTCGCTCGACAAGGTGGATGTGATGGAGGACCGCGGCACCTACAAGGGCTACTGGTGCGAGTGGTATGTGACCATCGACTTCGAGCCCCTCGCGGGCTGGGAGGCTGTCATCCACTGATCTCCGGACCGCGCGCCGCCCCTTGACGGGCGGCTTTTTCATAGACGCGCTCCCTGTCCGGTCATCTGCTTGTTGACCTTCCGGGCTCCGTCATGTATAATGTGGCTGGACTTCGACCGTTTGGATCCTGCAGAAAGGAACGATATGATGCGATCTGAAAATGACCATGGCGCCCTCGTCGTGCGCCGCATGGGAGAGACGCTGCGCATCGAGCCCTGGGGAAAGGACGCCCTGCGTGTCCGCGCCACCATGTTCACAAAGCTCCTGGACACAGACTGGGCCCTGACCGAGGCCGTGCCCGCGTGTGAGGCCCAGATCGAGTTCGGAGAGGAAGGTCCCCTGCCCGGCTGCTGGGAGAAGACGCCCTGCGCCTCCATCACGAACGGCCGCATGCGCGCGGAGGTCAACGCCGCCGGCGTCATCAGCTTCTTCCGCGACGGCAGCCTCATCCTGCGCGAATATTACCGCAGCTATTTCGGCACCATCGTGCCCTGCAGCCGCTGCCTCAAGCTGGTGAACCGCGAATGGAAGGGCATCCCGGGCGGCCAGAGCTATCGGCTGACCGTGCGCTTCGACGCGGTCGATGACGAGAAGCTCTATGGCATGGGCCAGTACCAGCAGCCCCATCTGGACCTGAAGGGCAGCGTCCTGGAGCTGGCGCAGAGGAACTCCCAGGCCAGTGTGCCCTTCCTGATCTCCAGCAAGGGCTATGGCATGCTGTGGAACAGCCCCGCCGTGGGCCGCGCCACCTTCGCCAGCAACTACACCGAATGGACCTCCGAGTCCACGCGGCAGATGGACTATTGGATCGTGGCCGGTGACGCCCCGAAGGACATCCTGACGGCCTACACCGCCGTGACCGGACGCGCTCCCATGTTCCCCGAGGATCTGATGGGCCTGTGGCAGTGCAAGCTCCGCTACCGCACCCAGGAGGAGGTCCTTTCGGTCGCCCGGCGCTACAAGGCCGAGGGCATCCACATCGACATGATCGTGATCGACTTCTTCCATTGGACCTACCAGGGCGACTGGAAGTTCGATCCCAGATATTGGCCCGATCCCAAGGCCATGGTCGATGAGCTGCACAGCATGGGCATCAAGGTCATGGTCTCTGTCTGGCCCTCGGTCGACCGCAGGAGCGAGAACTTCGAGCCCATGATGGAGCAGGGCCTGCTGGTGCGCACCGAGCGCGGCGCGGCCCAGACCTATGATTACCAGGGCGACTGCGTCACCCTCGATGCCTTCAACGAGGAGACGCGCCGCTATGTGTGGGAGATCTGCAAGCGCAACTATTATGACCTGGGCATCGATGGCTTCTGGCTCGATAACTCCGAGCCGGACTACGGCGTCTATGACTTCGTCAACTTCCGCTACCAGGCGGGCCCCGCGCAGGAGGTCAGCAACATCTATCCGCAGCTCTACAGCCGCGTCTTCTTCGACCCGATGACGGAGCTGGGCCGCGGGCCGGTCGTCGATCTGCTGCGCTGCGCCTGGGCCGGCAGCCAGAAGTATGGCAACGTGGTCTGGTCCGGCGATGTGCCCAGCACCTTTGAGGCGCTGCAGGAGCAGCTGCAGGCCGGCCTGAACATGGGCCTGGCCGGTATCCCCTGGTGGACGACCGACGTCGGCGGCTTCATGACCGATGACGTCGACGATCCCGCCTTCCATCAGCTGCTCATCCGCTGGTATCAGTTCGCGGTCTATTCCGCTGTCCTGCGCATGCACGGCGACCGCGGCCCCTATGACATCCCTCCGCTGGACGACCGTGACTGGGGCGGCGGCTACCTGAAGACCGGCCACAGCAATGAGCTCTGGTCCTATGGTGAAGACGTCTATCGCATCCTGCGCAAGTATTATGATGTCCGTATCGGTCTGCACGACTATATCGCGCGCCTCTATCGCGAGGCCCATGAGACCGGCGCCCCGCTCATCCGCACCATGTTCTTCGAGTTCCCGGAGGATGAGAGGTGCTGGACGCTGCAGGACCAGTACATGTTCGGCTCCGACTACCTGGTCGCGCCCATCCTGTGGCTGGATGCCTTCGAGCGTGATGTCTATCTGCCCGCCGGCCGCTGGCAGCTGACCGAAGGCGGCCAGATCTATGAGGGCGGTCAGACCGTGCATGTCGCGGCACCCCTCGACACGATCCCTGTGTTCAAAAAGCTCGACTGATGATAAGGAGGAACGATACGATGGAATATCTGCAGTTCGGCAATGGCAAGTGCACCGCTTCCGTGTGGCTCAAGGGCGCGCAGCTGGCTTCCTTCAAGGGGCCTGACGGCCGCGAGGTGATGTGGCAGGCCGATCCCGCCGTGTGGCCCAACCATGCCCCTGTCCTCTTCCCTGTCTGCGGCTCCACCCGCGACAACAAGATCTCGATCGACGGCGTCGACTATCCCCTGCCCAAGCATGGCTTCACCCGCAGCCCCATCTTCGAGGTCGCCGCGCAGAGCGAGGGCCAGGTGGATGTGGTGCTGAAGGCGAACGAAGAGACGAAGAAGATGTACCCCTTCGACTTCGAGTTCCATGTGATCTATACCCTGAACGACGCGGGCTACACCACCACCTTCCGTGTGGTCAACTGCAGCGATAAGGTGATGCCCTTCTGCGTGGGCGGCCACCCCGGCTTCATCGTGCCCATGCAGGAAGGCGAGTCCTTCACCGACTATCAGCTGGTCTTCCCGCAGGTGGAGGACGGCCGCAATTCGCTGGCGCCGAACGGCTACCTGATCGACGGCTCCGAATACCTCGACTGCTTCCACGGCACCGACACGCTGCCGCTCGATCACGCCCTGTTCGACGCCCGTGACGCGCTGCTCTTCACCGAGCTCAAGAGCCGCAGCGTGAAGCTGGTGAGCAAGAAGACCGGCAAGGGCCTGCGCTTCGACTACCCCGATATGGAGGTCCTGGCGGTGTGGACCAAGCCCGGCGCGAACGCGGACTACCTGTGCCTGGAGCCCTGGCATGGCATGCCCAGTGAGGTCGGCGACAGCGGCCGCTTCGAGGACAAGCCCTTCGTGACCATGCTGCAGCCCGGCTGCGACTGGACCGGCTCCTTCACCATGACCCTGATCTGACGATGTGCGGACGCTTCTATATCCCATCGCCGGATGACGCGCCGGCCGAGCTCGAAGCGATGCTCGACCGGGCCATCCGGCGCGAACAGGCCCGCGACCCCGGGTTCGAGCTCCGGCGTGGGTAGATCTGCCCGGGCGACCCCGCGGTCGTGATCGCGCCGGACAGGCAGCGGACGCCCCGCGCCTTCGTGATGCGCTGGGGCTTCCGCATGCTGAAGCGACCGACCTCACCGCTCCACAGGTCCGCCGACGGCAAGGAGCACGGCCAGAGCACGCTGCTCGTATTCAACACGCGCTCGGAGCAGGCGGACACGAAGCCGCTCTTCGCCGACAGCCTGCGGGAGCGCCGCTGCCTCATCCCCTGCCAGGCCTACTATGAGTGGGACCACCGCGAGAAGCCCGCGCCGAAGTATCTCTTCCGTCCGGCGGAGGCGGGCCCGGTCCTGCTCTGCGGCATCTACCGGCACATGGGCGACCGGCTCGAGTTCTCGGTGCTGACCCGCGAGGCCGCGCCGGACATCTTCCGCTTCCACGACAGGATGCCGGTGATGCTCCCGCCCGCCTTGGCCCGCAGCTGGCTCGACCGCGATGTCCCCGCGTCATCGCTGTTCCCGCGGGCCCTCACCGACATCGCTTATACCCGCTGTGACGGATCGGCATAAGAAAAGCGCCCCTTCCTTCGGAGCTCCGGAGGGAGGGGCGCTCATTCAGTCTGTCGTTCAGTCTCAGGCCTTGCCGTTGCAGCCGAGCACGTCCACGATCTTGTGGGTGACCATGGCCTTGACCGCGGCACGGGCGGGCTTCAGCCACTGACGGGGATCGAAGTGATCCGGATGCTCCGCCAGATACTTACGGACGGAAGCGGTCATCGCAAGACGGATATCGGAGTCGATGTTGATCTTGCAGACGGCGCTGGTGGCAGCCTGACGCAGCTGCTCCTCGGGGATGCCGATGGCTCCGGGCATGTTGCCGCCGTACTTGTTGATCTCCTCCACGAACTGCTGGGGCACAGAGGAAGCGCCGTGCAGCACGATCGGGAAGCCGGGCAGCTGCTTGGAGCACTCCTCCAGCACGTCGAAGCGCAGCTGGGGCTTGGTGCCGGGCTTGAACTTGTAAGCGCCGTGGCTGGTGCCGATGGCGATGGCCAGGGAGTCGCAGCCGGTGCGGGTCGCGAAGTCCACGACCTCTTCGGGATGGGTGTACATGGCCTTGTCGGCATCCACGCTCACCTCGTCCTCGACGCCGGCCAGGGTGCCCAGCTCGGCCTCGACCACCACGCCGTGGTCATGAGCATACTCGACCACCTTGCGGGTCAGGGCGATGTTCTCCTCATAGGGCTTGGAGGAAGCGTCGATCATGACGGAGGTGAAGCCGCCATCGATGCAGTCCTTGCACAGCTCGAAGCTATCGCCATGGTCCAGATGCAGCGCGATCGGGATGTCGGGATTCAGCTCGGCAGCAGCCTGCACCAGCTTCACCAGGTAGGTGTGGTTGGCATAGGCGCGGGCGCCCTTGGACACCTGCAGGATGACGGGAGCCTTCAGCTCGCCGGCCGCCTCGGTGATGCCCTGGATGATCTCCATGTTGTTGACATTGAAGGCGCCGACAGCATAGCCGCCCGCGTAGGCCTTCTTGAACATTTCAGTCGTCGTTACGATCGCCATGGGAAGTCCCCTCCTTATCGGTCTTTGTCTGGATTATAGCACATCTCGTGCCGTCTGTAAAGGACCGACCGCCTCACGTTCAGGCCTTCTTCGCCTTCGGCGTGCCCTTGGCCCGGACCTTCTTCGCTTCCGCCGGCGCCGCGTCGTCTGCCTTGGGCGCCTCGGGCTCGGGCTTTTTGCTCGGGTCCAGGTCGACCGGCGCCAGCACCATGCAGGTGCGGGCCGGCAGATAGAGCATCAGGTGCGGGCCCTGCATGCCGGGGATCATCGCGCTGTGCTCCTCATGGCCGATGCGTCCATAGCCGCCATAGCAGTAGTCATCGCTGGTGAACAGCACCCGATGATCGCAGCCGCGGGAGACCGGGATCGTGAGGCCGGTGTAGGAGCGGGTGGGATCGAAGTTGAAGACGAACACCAGCCCGCCGCGCTCGAAGGCCAGCACATGGTCGTCATCGCGGATCCACTTCAGGTCGGCATAGCGCTGGTCGAAGATCTTATAGAACCGCGCCGTGTGGATCATATCGTGGTCGAAGCGGCCCAGCTCCTGGTACTTCAGGTTCGGATCCTACGCCAGGTTCCATTGCCTGCGCGCGTACCAGTGGCTCCAGCCATTGCCCTCGCGCGGGAAGTCGATCCATTCCGGATGGCCGAACTCATTGCCCATGAAGTTGAGGTAGCCCTCGCCGCCCGCGGCCATCGTCACCAGACGGATCATCTTGTGCAGGGCGATCGCGCGGTCCACCACATTGTTGTGGCAGTTCTTCATGAACTGATCGTACATCGCGCTGCCCGCCAGGCGGAAGATCATGGTCTGGGAGCCCTGCAGGGCCTGGTCATGGCACTCCACATAGGAGATGGTCGGCGCCGTCCTGAAGGACAGCTCCTTCCAGATATAGTCCATGTTCCAGTCCTCATCACGGGAGCGCATCACCAGGCGGGTCCACATGTCGGGCTGTCCCAGGGCCAGGCGGAAATCGAAGCCGATGCCGCCGTCCTTCACGGGCTCGCACATGCCGGGCATGCCGGACATATCCTCAGCCACGCACACGGCATAGGGATCGACCTCATGGATCAGCTCATTGGCCAGCTGCAGGTAGGTCACCGCCTCCACGTCCGTGGCCATCGTGAAGTACTTGTCCATATCGAAATCGACGCCCAGGCCGTGATGGTGATACAGCATCGAGGTCACGCCGTCGAAGCGGAAGCCGTCGAAGTGGTACTCCTCCAGCCAGTACTTCAGGTCCGAGAGCAGGTAATGGAGCACGCCCGGCTTGTCATAGTCGAACAGCTTCGTGCCCCAGGCCGGATGCTCGCCCTGAGGTCCCTCATGGAAGAACTGGTACACCGTGCCGTCGAACTCGTTGATGCCCTCCACCGTGTTCTTCACCGCGTGGGAGTGCACCACGTCCAGCAGCACGCGCAGGCCCATGCCATGCGCCTTGTCCACCAGGTATTTCAGGTCGTCAGGCTTGCCGCAGCGGCTGCTGGCGGCAAAGAAGTTGGAGACCTGGTAGCCGAAGGAGCCGTAATAGGGGTGCTCCATGATGCCCATCAGCTGGATCGTGGTGTAGCCCGCCTCGCGGATCCGAGGCAGCACGTCCTGCGCGAACTCTCTGTAGGAAGCCACCTTCGGCTCTGTGCTGGCCATGCCCACATGCGCCTCATAGATCAGCACAGGCTCATGCGAGACGAAGCCCTTGTCCGTCCAGGGGTACACGTTCCGGTCATCCACCACCTCGCAGCACCAGCTGCGGGTCACGGCGTCCTGCACCACGCGGTGGGCGAACAGCGGCACATGACGGGAAAGCTTCTCGCCGTTCTTCACCACGGTCAGCACTCGGCTGCCCTCATGCAGCGCATCCTCGGGGAGCAACACCTCCCAGGCGCCGTCCTTCAGCGCCTTCAGGGGCGTGGCCGTCTCGTTCCAATCATTAAAGTCGCCGGTCAGGTAGAGAGCATCGGCCGCGGGGGCCCATTCGCGATAGGCCCAGCCGTCCTCCAGATGATGGAAGCCGAAATACTTGTGGGCATTGGCGAAGTCCTTCAGGCTCCCCTTCTTGCCCACCAGCTGCTCACGCTTCTTCTCATAGCGATCCATGCGCAGCTGGATATCGCTCTCGTACTTCCTCAGCTCAGGGAACTTCTCAAGGATGCGGTACATGGTCGTGCCCTCCTTCTTGCTCGGTCTGTGTGTTCACCGTCCGAAGATCATCACGGCACAGGGGGCCAGCAGGATCTCTCCGGACATATGGTGCGGGGTCCTCTTCCAAAGCTCATGCTCGCTGCCGTCACACAGCACCTGCCAGCGGCCGCCGGGCAGCCACAGCGGCACCCGCTCCTCCAGCGGATCGAAGGCCACGAGCACCTCTTTCCAAGGCGCGCCCTCCCGGCAGGGCATGGTGAAGGCCACGCAGCCCTTCTGCGCGTCCAGGAAGGTCATCTTCTCCACCGCGGCCTTGCCCAGGTCGGCAAACATCGCGTGACGCACGGTCAGCATGCCCCGGTACCAGCTCACCATATCGCGGCGGGTCCAGGTCTGCTCCCAGCGCAGCCGGTTGAGGCGTGCCGGGCCATTATAGCTGTTGCCGTTGCCGTTCTTGCTTCGGCAGAACTCCTCACCGCTCTGGAAGAAGCCGATGCCCGCGCTCAGCAGCACGAGGCCCGCGGCCAGCTTGTTCCTGCGCAGCGCCAACGAGTTTTCGGCGTTCATATCGCTGCTGCCCGTCTGGATCACCAGGCGGTCCCACAGCGCGTAGTTGTCATGACAGGATACATACTGCACCACCTGGCTGGGACGCTTGGCGAAATGCTCCAGATCGATGCGGCACCAGCCGGTCAGCATGCTCTGCACCTGGCGCTCCTGCAGCGGGTCGTCCTTTCCGGAGACCCAGCCCACATCATGCGGATCGAATGAGGAGCCGCCCACCAGCGTCTTCGCGTCGTCCGAGAAGATGCCGATGCGGCCGCTCATCCTCATGAGCGCGGACCGGCTCACCGCGACCGAGGGATACTGGATCGCCGGCGGCAGCGCGGCCCAGGGCTCACCGTAGAGCAGGATGTCCTTCCCGCCCGGCAGCTTGTCGATCTAAGCCCGCAGGAGCTCCATCGTCTCCACATCGTGGATGCCCATCAGGTCGAAGCGCAGCCCATCGATATGGTATTCGCGGATCCAATAGAGCACCGACTGGATCATGTAGTTCCTGAAGGGATAGCGCTCGGAGGCGGTCTCTGTGCCGCAGCCTGAGGCGTTGAGATGCTCGCCGTCGCTGCTCTTGCGGAAATAGGCGCCCGGCGCGGTGCGCTCCAGCCAATGGTCCTTGCGATAGGTATGGTTATAGACCACATCCAAGATGACGCCGAGCCCCGCCCGGTGGATCGCCTGGATCATCTGCTTGCATTCCCGGATGCGCACCTCGCCGTGATAAGGATCGGTCGAGAAGCTCCCCTCCGGGATGTTGTAGTTCTCCGGGTCGTAGCCCCAGTTGTAGCCCTTGCCGGTGCGCTCATCCACCGTGCAGTAATCGGCGATCGGCTGCAGCTGGATATGCGTCACGCCCAGGTCCTTCAGATAGGGCAGGCAGGTCGCCCTGCGCGGCGCGTTCGGCAGGTGGGGCCGCGGCTCGGTGAAGCCGAGATACTTGCCTCTCCATTCCGGCCGCACGCCCGACCCGGCGTCGAAGCTGAAATCGCTCACATGGGTCTACCACACGACCGGAGCCATGTCCGCCCGGCCGATGGGCCTGTCGTCCTCCCAGCCCTCCGGGTCGGTGCGGGCCAGGTCCACCACCATGCTCCTCACACCGTTCACGCCGCAGGCCCTCGCCCAGGGATCGGCGCTGATGGTGCCATAGCCGCTGCGATAGGTGAGCTGATAAGTATAATAGATGCCGTGCAGGTCGCCGTCGATCGAGGCTGTGAAGCAGCCGTCCCCGTCGTTCTCCATGGGATAGCAGCCGATCATCCGGCTGCCCTCTTCTTCATCGGAGCCTGTGGGATAGAGCTGGAGCAGCACAGCCGAGGAACCGGGAGCCCATAATGTGAAAGTCGTTTTATCCGGGGCATACAGGGCGCCGAATACGCGCTGTCCGTTCATTTGCGTGGTCCCTTCTGTTTGATCTGGTCCCATCCTGTTCATTATATCGCAGCCTTGGTCCCTTTGCAACCGTCAAAAACGCGCGGCGCGCCCGGCACTTGCAATTTTCGGAGCATACTGGTATGATAGCGAACGGACCGATATGATCTTTTGATGAGGAAGAAGGCACGCATGATGAATGCTCATGATATCTCCCAGATCCGCCGCCGACTGGACCCCAAGCATCGCGATCCCTCCACGATCCTGGGCATCTGCCTGTCCGCGGACGGTCATATCCTCTCCCGTTTCGAGCGCCCCGTGGGCATGCTGACCACCGAAGAGGCCGAGAAGCTGATGGCCATCTTCAAGAAGGTGCTCACCGGCACGCCCGGGCAGAACCAGCTCTCCGTCGAGATGGACCAGGAGCAGGTGGAGCATGGCGAGGAGCACGCGCTGCTCTCCGCTCTGGTCTCCTCCGGCCTGAAGGACGAGCTGGCCGTCTCCACCTTCGCCCAGCATCTCTCCGAGTGGGTCCAGAACGACGGCTCCGCGGTGACCCAGTCGGTGGAGGAGATCCAGGCGGCCGGCCATCAGCTGGTCCTGCTCCTCCACGACAACATGGATGTGTCCTATCATGACCGCAACGGTGAGATCGACCGCGAGCGCTCCGACGGCAGCTTCAGCTATATGCTCTGCTGCGTGTGTCCCGTAAAGCGCACGAAGGGCGCCCTGGTCTTTGACGAGTCGCAGAACGACATCCACCTGTGGGACGGCGCCTGGACGGTCGGCATGCCTGACTTCGGCTTCATGTTCCCGGCTTACGAGAGCGGCAGCGCCGATATCTATCACGCGCTCTATTACACCCGCGACGCGGAGGACCTGCACGAGGGCTTCCTGGACCAGATCTTCCACACCGAGCCCCAGATGACCGCCACCGAGCAGAAGGAGAGCTTCCAGGCCGTGCTCCAGGCCTCCCTCGGCAATGAGTGCAGCATGGAGGTCGTGCAGAGCATGCAGGAGACCATCGCCACCATGCTCGACGAGCAGAAGCAGGACAAGGAGGCTGAGCCGCTCGTGCTGGGCCGCGCCGATGTGCAGCGCGTGCTGGAGCAGAGCGGCGTATCGGACGAGAAGGTCGCCGATGTCGGAGAACGCTTCGAGGAGGCCTTCGGCGAGCATGGCACGATCCCCGCGGTCAACACGATCCCCGTGAAGGAATACAAGGTGACCACGCCGAGCGTCTCCATCCGTGTCGACCCCGATCACAGCGATCTGGTCGAGACGCGCATGATCGACGGCAAGTACTATATCCTCGTCCTGGCCGACGGTGAGGTCGAGGTGAACGGGATGCGTATCACCGGCTGAGCCGGATGTTGGAGGAACGAACGATGATCCAGATCGGTATCGATATCGGCGGCACAGGCATCCAGATGGGCATCGTGGATGACGAGGGCCGGATCCTTGCGCGCGACGCCCTTGTGACGCGGACCGACATCCCGGCGGAGGAGCACATCGGGCAGATCGCCCGGTGCGCCCGCGATCTGCTCGAGAGCACCGGCTATACGGAGGCGGACCTTCGCGCCGTGGGCGCCGGTGTGCCCGGCGTGGTCGACCCGCGCACCGGGAACATCTCCTTCTGCAACAACCTCGGCTGGTATGAGGTCCCCTTCGAGCCGATCTTCAAGCGGACGCTGGACTGCCCCGTCTTCGTGGACAATGACGCCACGGTGGCCGGCCTGGCGGAGAGCGTCATCGGCAAGAGCCGCGGCGCCACCTCCAGCGTGTTCGTGACCCTGGGCACAGGCGTGGGCAGCGGCATCGTCTTTGGCGGAAAGCCCTGGAACGGCTTCCATGGCATCGGCGGCGAGCTGGGCCATATCCCGCTCATCGTGGACGGCGAGCCCTGCACCTGCGGCAACGCAGGCTGCATGGAGCAGTACTGCTCCGCCACCGCCATCATCCGCATGGGCCGCGAGGCCGCCGCTTCCCATCCCGAGACCCTGATGCTCCGGCTCTGCGCCGGCGATCTTGATCGGCTGACCGCCAAGGATGTCTTCGACGCGGCAAAGCAGGGCGACTCCGCGGCCACCGAGGTCTTCCACCGCTTCATCCACTATCTGGCCTATGGGCTCATCGCGGTCATCCAGTTCCTGGATCCTTAGGTCATCGTGCTGGGCGGCGGTGTGAGCAAGGCGGGCAGCTTCCTGCTCGACGCGCTCCTGGAGGAGATCCCGCGGCTGCTGCTCTACAAGTCCATGCCCTACAGCCGGATCGAGATCTCGCAGCTCGGGCCAGACGCCGGCATCATCGGCGCCGCCATGCTCGGCCGCTGACATGGAAAAGGCCGCGGGAACGCATCCGTCCCCGTGGCCTTCTTCTGCTATTCACAGCATCAGCTCCCGCCGGACCTCCCGGTGGAAGTGCTCGTCCTTCTGGTGCACATAGTCCACCGAGGACCATACCAGGCTGCCGTCCGGCCAGCGCACCTGCCCCGAGCCGTCCGCGGACAGACCGTAGTCCTCGCGCGTCTTCCCCTCCTCCGGCACCAGCACAGAGAGGCGGTCCAGCACACGGTCGCCCAGGTAGCAGACGAAGATCCCGCGCTCCGGGTCGATCGACAGGTGATGGCCCGTGAAGCCGCTCACGCCGATGGCTCGATCGCTCTCATATTCCGGGATCTCGCTGTGATACTGCACCGGGTGGCGCACATAGCACTGGCTGCCCAGGAACTGTGTCCAGGAGCCATCCGGCAGAAGGTGCCCTGTGCGGTTCTGTGCCATCCGGCGCAGGCTCTCATCGCTCACCACCTCGCCCCGCAGCACGCCCTGGGCCAGCGCGGCCACGTCACCGATGGTCCCGAAGAGCCCGGCATGGCCCGCGCAGGCCGAGCCGTCCGGATAGAGCAGCCGCTGCTTGGGGTCGTGCGGCGTTCCCGGCGCGATGCCGTCCCGCAGGATGTATCGTCCCTTCTCGATGCGGTGCTCCCTGTCACAGGAAGCACAACGCTCCGGCTGCGCCACATGACAGTCCATGTCCTTCAAGCCCAGCGGTCCCGCCAGCCTCGAACGGAACAGCTCCATGTAGCTCTGTCCCGAGGCGCCCTCCAGGATGTGCCGCAGCACCATGGCATGCATGTCGCTGTAGGCGCGTCCGTTCCCGAGCGGCCGCGGCTGGATCTGATAGAGCATCCGCAGGCCGGTCTCGGCGTCCGGCTGCGCGTCCACACGCTGCGGTGTGATGAGCGCGATCTCGAAGCCCAGCACCCGGTCCACGCTGACGTCTGACAGCTCCCGATACCCCGGCGCGTATCGCGTCACCGGGGCCGCAAGATCCAGCAGCCCCTCCTCCCGCAAACGGAAGCACAGCAGCCCCGTGACCAGCTTGGTGAGGCTGGCCAAATCGAAGATCGTGTCCTCCGTCACCGGGTGTCCCGCCAGGTCGCGCGTGCCGCCGAGCGCCTGTGAGGTCTGCCCCGCCGTGCCGCACACGACCGACATGCAGGACAGGATGTGCTTCTCCTCCGTAAAATAACGGACCGAGTCGATCAGGGCCATCTCCGCGCCTCCCTATCGAGCACGATCGCATGGATCGCGCTCTTTCCTTCGTTCTTATCGATGAAGAGCCTCATCACCGCAGCTGCCTGAAGAAATCGGACAGCAGCGCGCCGCAGGCCTCGCTCTCCACGCCCATGGTCCACCGGGTCTGCCCGTGGAGCCGGGGATCGGCCGGCAGATCGTAGACGCTGCCGCAGCAGCCCTGCCGCGCATCCACCGCGCCATAGACGCAGCGTCCCAGCTGGCTCATGAGCATCGCGCCGGCGCACATGGGGCAGGGCTCCAGCGTCACATAGAGCGTGGCTTCCCGCAGGCGCCAGTCGCCGTGCTCCCTAGCTGCCTGCCGCAGCGCGAGCAGCTCGGCATGGGCCGTCGGATCGTGGAGGCGCTCCCGCAGGTCATGCGCCCGGGCCACGATCTGTCCGTCCCGCACGAGCACCGCGCCCACGGGGATCTATCCCTCCGCCGCGGCGATCTGGGCCTCGGCGATCGCTTCCCGCATCATCTCGCGGTCGACGGTCTCTCCATCCTTCATCCGTGTGCCACACCTTTCGTATACATGACCTGATAAGGAGGTCTGATGTGTCCATGTTCCATGTCCCGCTGAAGGCTGCCACGCGGCTCGCCGCGCTGCTCCTCGCGATCCTCATGCTCCTGCCCGGCTGCTCCGCCGAAACAGTGCCGGAGGAGGGCCCCTCGACCATCCTCTCGCAGGATGGCGCCATGCGCCTGTGGGCCGTCAATGTCCGCAAGGCCGATTGCCTCATCCTGTCCTACCAGGGCACCACTTACATGATCGACACGGGCGTGGCCTCCAGCTGGGGCAGCGTCTCGGCCGCGCTGCATACGGCGGGGATCGACCACCTGGATGGCGTCATCCTGACCCACACCCACGACGATCACAGCGGCGGCGTGCTGGCGCTGGCCTCCTCGTCCCTCCAGATCGACCACTGGTACGCTTCACGCTACTACGCCGATGTCAAGTCCAGCAAGCATCCCATGCGCCTGGCCGCCGCGATGCGGGACAGCTATGTCGACTGGATCAGCGCCGGCGACACGCTCCCCTTCGGGGACGGCAAGCTCACCGTGCTCGGCCCCATCCGCGACAGCGAGACGGAGAACTGCGACTCGGTGGTGCTCCTCGCGGAGGCGGCCGGCGGCTCGATCCTGCTCACCGGCGATATGGAGTTCGCCGAAGAGAACGATCTGCTGGATGCCGGCGTCATCCCGCGCTGCACCGTGATCAAGATCGCCAACCACGGCGAGAGCGACGCGACCAGCGAGGCGCTCATCAACACCGTGCGCCCGCAGCTGGCCATCATCTCGACCAATTCCGACGATGAGAACGACACGCCCTCCAAGCGCGTACTCAAGCTGCTCAAGAAGGCCTCCGTCCAGACGGCGCTCACCCAGAACGGTGAGGCCGGTGTGCTCACGGTCATCCGGGGCGGCGTCGCCTCCGCGTCCTTCGTGTCCTGGGGCGAGCTTCCGGCCCAGAACGACACGGTCCGCCTGTCCAAGGAGAACGAGACCTTCACGACCACCGTCACCAACACGGGCAGCGAGGCCGTCGATCTTTCCGGCTGGTCGGTCCTCTCCGAGCGCGGCGGATAGATCTTCGTGTTCCCGGACGGCAGCACCCTCGCGGCGGGCGCCTCCGCGGTCATCACCTGCGAGTCCTCCGGCTGGAACGGCGACTACCAGTGGCAGGAGACCAAGGTCTGGCACGCCAGCAAGAAGGACGCGGGCACCCTGATGGATGCCTACGGCCGTGTGATCGACACGGCAGACTGACAAAGGCCTTGCCTCGACGCTCTTCCCTCCCGGGAAGGGCGTTTTTCTTATGAGCCTTCCCTCTCCCGATGCTCACGCTTCCATGCCCGGATCTGCTCGAGGCGTTCGCCGAAGGCCCGCTCCTCGCCCTGCTCGGTCGGGAGGTAGTAACGGCGGTCGGCCAGCTTGTCCGGCAGGCATCGCATGGCTGTCAGCTTTTCCGCCGTGTCGTGCGCGTACTGGTAGCCGTCCCCATAGCCCAGCTCCTTCATCAGCCCTGTCGGCGCGTTGCGGATGACGAGCGGCACCGGCTCGGCCTCCGTCCGCTGGGCATCGCCCTTCGCCTCCTCATAGGCCACATAGAGCGCGTTGGACTTGGGTGCCAGCGCCATGTAGGTCACGGCCTGCGCCAGGTGCACGCTGCACTCCGGCATACCGATGGCATGACACGCCTGGTAGGCTGCCACCGCCTGCTCCAGCGCCCGCGGGTCGGCCAGGCCCACGTCCTCGCTCGCAAAGCGCATCACACGCCTTGCCACATAGAGCGGATCCTCGCCCGCCTCCAGCATCCGGGCCAGCCAGTAGACCGCGGCGTCCGGGTCGGAATTGCGCATCGATTTGTGCAGCGCCGAGATGATGTTGTAATGCTCGTCGCCCTTCTTGTCATACAGCAGAGACCTGCGTGAGGTGCATTGCTCAAAGTCCTGCCTCGTCACCGTCACGCTGCCGTCCGCGCCGATCTCGCCGCTGAGCACGATCATCTCCAGCGTCGAGAGAGCCGTGCGCGCGTCCCCGTTCGCGAACTGCGCGATCATCGCCGGGAGCTCCTCGGGCATATGGATCTCCTGCCCGCCGAAGCCCCGCGGATCGGTCAGCGCGCGGCGGAGCAGGCCCGTCAGGTCCTCCGTCGTCAGCTCATGCAGCACGAACACCTTGCAGCGTGACAGCAGCGCGCTGTTCACCGAGAAGGAGGGGTTCTCCGTCGTGGCGCCGATGAGGATGATGCTCCCCTTCTCCACGAACGGCAGGAAGGCATCCTGCTGGGCCTTGTTGAAGCGATGGATCTCGTCCACGAACACGATGGTGCGGATGCCCATGCTCCGGTCCTCATCGGCCCGCTGCATCACCTCGCGCACCTCCTTGATGCCGCTGGTGACCGCCGAAAAATCGATGAACTGCGCCCTTGTGCGGCCCGCGATGATCCGGGCCAGCGTCGTCTTGCCCACACCGGGCGGCCCCCAGAAGATCATCGAAGAGATCATGTCGCTCTCGATGAGTCTGCGCAGCGCCTTGCCCGGCGCGATCAGATGCGCCTGGCCCACATACTCGTCCAGCGACGTCGGGCGGAGCCGGGCCGCGAGCGGCTGGGCCTGCGCCTTCGGCTCCTCAAAGGCGCCGAAACCCGTTTCGAACATGGACTGCTGCCTCATGTCAGCCTTCCTTTCCTGCCGCCTGGATCTGCTCCAGCTTGTCCTGGAGGTACATCCAGTATTCCATCGCCTGGTCCAGCTCCTGCTGCTTGGCCTCCTGCCGCTGGGTCAGCTCCAGCACGCGCGTATAATCAGAGGCTTCCTTCTCCATCGCCCGGCAGAGCTCCGCGATCTCCTCCTCCAGCCCCGCGATCCGGTCGTCGATGGTCTCCAAGTCCCGCTGCTCCTTATAGGAGAGCCGCGGCGCCCGGGCCCTCACGGCGGCCACAGGCTTCGCCTCCTCCGCGGCGGGCTGGGGCAGACGCTCTGCGCGCTTCCGCTCCTGGGCCTCCAGATAGCTGCGATAACCGCCGATGTAGGGCACCAGCCGTCCATCCTCAAAGGCAAAGAGATGCGTCGTCACCCGGTCCAGGAAGGAGCGGTCATGGCTCACCACGATGACCGCGCCGCGGAACTGGTCCAGGTAGTCCTCCAGCACGTTCAGCGTCTCCAGGTCCAGATCGTTGGTCGGCTCATCCAGGATGAGCACGTTGGGCGCCGCCATCAGGATGCGGAGCAGATGCAGCCTGCGCTTCTCGCCGCCGCTCAGGCTGGACACACGCTGGTACTGCATGCCCGAGGGGAACAGGAAGGTCTATGCCATCTGGCTGGCCGAAAGGTCGCCGTCTGGCGTATAGACATGCACGGCCACGTCCCGCACCGCGTCGATGACCCGCGTGTCCGGATCCATCTCCGGCACATGCTGGGCAAAATAGCCGATCTTGACCGTCTCGCCCACCTCGATCGTGCCGCCCATCGGGGGCAGCTCGCCGCAGAGGGTGCGCAGCAGCGTCGTCTTGCCCGCGCCGTTGCCGCCGATGATGCCCACACGGTCGTCCCTCAGCAGCGTATAGGAGAAGTCATGAGCCAGCACCTGTCCGCCAAGGCCCACATCCAGATGCTCCCAGCTCACGATCTTGCGGCCCAGGCGGCTGGCCACGCTCTTCATGTCCAGCTCCGCCTCAGGCAGCGCCTCTCGCACCTGCTCGCGCAGCTCCTCGAAGCGGTCCAGCCTGCCCTTCGCCTTGGTGGAGCGGGCCGGCGCGCCCTGGCGGACCCAGGCCAGCTCCTTGCGATAGAGGCTCCTGCCCTTGCGCAGCGTGGCGGCCTCCATCTCCTCCCGCTGGGCCCGTTCCTCCAGATAGCCGGAATAGGTCGTCTGATAGCTGCTCAGCCGTCCGCCGCCCACATGCACGATGCGGGTGAACACGCGCTCCAGCAGATACCGGTCATGCGTCACCACCATCAGGGTGCCCTTGCGCTCCTGCAGTCTCTTTTCGAGCCATTCCGCCATCTCCAGGTCGATATGGTTGGTCGGCTCGTCCATCAGCAGCACATCGGTCGGGCGGCAGAGCGCGCCGGCCATGGCTACGCGCATGCGCTGCCCGCCGGAGAGCTGCGAGACCGGCAGCTTCAGGTCATTAAAGCCCAGCTGGGTGAGCAGGGTCTGCGCTTCATAGGCCGCGGCCTCCGGATCCTCTCCGGGCAGCGCGGGGAGATATGCCAGGGCAGCCTGCGTGATGTCCGTGTCCATGCGGAGCTCCGGTGTCTGCGGCAGATAGGACACCGTGATGCCGCGCCTCCGGCTGACCTCACCGCGGTCCGCCTCCTCCAGCCCCGCCAGCAGACGGAGCAGCGTCGACTTTCCGGCGCCGTTCCTCCCCACGATGCCGATCCTGTCCCCGTCCGAGACGGTCAGGTCCGCGTGGGTCAGCAGCTCCTTCTCCGAAAAATACAGGGTCACGTCCTTCAGGGAATAGACACAGGCCATGCGCTCACCTCATCCTCGTTCTGCAGGCTATTATACCATAGCGCGGCACCGGATGCCACCTGTTCTTTGGCAACGAAAAGAGAGAGCCCCTTTCGGAGCTCCCTCATAGCGCTCGGCCGATCACTCGGCGCTGCCCATCATCAGGGTCATCACGTAGCTCATCACGCTCTCGGGCAGGTAGCCGACGAGGCTGAAGGCCTGGCCCAGCGCGGTGGCCTCAGCGGTCTCGATCCAAGACTGCAGCTCCTCCTGCGTCATGGTCAGGGGGTGCACCTCATTGCCGCCGATCGCGGGCGTATCCTCGGTCGTGGTCTTGTCGACGATCACGGTGATGAGGCAGGGATCGGACACGATCTGGGTCATGGTCTCGCCCGTCAGCGAGATGCTCACCTCATTGTGCGTGCCGTTCTCCGCGGCGGTCTCGACCGAGCTGAAGAGGATGCCGTCCCCAGCCGCGTCCATGACCGCGGAGACCTCCAGGACCTTCGCGGTCTCGGTCTCAGACCAGCCGGCGGCGACGTCGATATACTGGCTGTCGCTCTGCGCCAGGTATTCCACCTGGCCCGCGGTCTCAGTCGCGGCATAGGACACCTGCATCAGCTGCTGATCCATCATCACGGCGAAGCTGTGCACCGGTACGCCGTCCGTGGTCAGCACGGTATACGCCATGTCGAAGGGATGCTCGACGGTCACGACCTGCGCGGCATCTTCGCCGTCCGCGGCCGTGTCATCGGTGGCATAGTTGGTCTCCACGATGGTGAAGCTGGCCCCGACATACACGACGCTGCCATCGGCCGCCATGTAAGCCACCATGGGGATGTCGGTGGCGTTCTCGAAGCTCTCATCCAGCGTCGTGTTCAGAGAGGCCTGCAGGTCATCCGTGGTGGTTTCCATCATCTGGGCCACCTGGTCCACATAGGCGCGCAGCGTGGCGGAGGACAGCACGTCGGCGACCAGCGCCTTATACAGCGCGGCGATGTCGCTGCCGGTCAGCGTTCACGTCCATGCGGGTCGCGGCGGGGTCGCAGTAGTCGGGGGTCTCGGTCACCTCGGTGAAGACCATGCGGCCATACACATCATTGACCACAGCCAGCGTTTCGGTCAGGGACATCTCAGACGCGATCTGGCCGAGCACGGAGCTCTCGGCTTCCGTCGCTTCTTCCGTCTGCGCGGCACCCGCCATGAGAGCGCTCAGCTGCTCCATGATCTGGGCGTAGGCTTCCTCACCCAGCAGGCTCTGCGCATACGCGGTGCACTCCTCCATGGAGCACACGATCACGTCGTCGCCCAGCAGGCTGCTGGCCAGCGTCACGCCGCCATCCGCGGTCCAGGCCACGTCCGCGGTCACGGCGGTGTTGCCGGACATATACAGCGTAGCGCCGGCCTGGCTGTCCTGCTTATACACATCGAAGGACAGGCAGTCGATCATGTCCTTCACCATCGTGGTCATGGTCTCATCCGCGCCGGTCAGCGCGGCCAGCTCGGCGATCGAGCCGCTCTTCAGGGTCACGGTCGTGTGCGCCGCGTCCGCCATGCCGCTCAGGGGCAGGGCCAGCATCAGCACCGCCATCAGGATCGCAAGGATCTTCTTCATAAATTACCTCCATATCGTCTGCGGCTTCCTCTGCCGCAGCTTGATGATATCATGATCGCGCCCCGTCTTCAATAGACAGATCGTGGATCTTTTGTTGATCATGTGTAAACAGTGCGACGCTCCCGGGCCGATCGTCTTATTTCACGGCCTTGCTCAGCTCACCCAGCGTGAAGGTGGCCGTACCGGCCAGCTTGCCGCTAAGGTAGTAGCAAAGGGTGTAGGTACCGTCGGCAGGCGTTCCGTCGTGGTAGGTCAGGTATTCCGTCATCAGCTCGGTCACGTCCCAGTGCCAGGTGTCCTCCGGCATATATTGCCGGCTGAACACGAAGCCGCTCACCGCGTTGAAGCACCAGCCGTCGGGCGTGAACAGGGAGCAGGTCATGACGCACTCCTCATCCTCCTCGCCGACCTCATACACCGAGCCGGCCATCAGCCACAGCGTCTGCTCGCCGGAGGTCAGGCCCGCCACGGTGGGCGCATGGGCAGGCAGCACCTCGGTCTCATCGTAGGTATCGCTGCTGGGGAGCATCGTCAGGTAGGTCATGCTGGCCTGGTAGCTGTGGTCGGTCATCATCTCCGCTTCAGGCACCGTGTAGAGCGTGTAGGGCATGCTCTCATCGAAGGTGTCATCGGTCCCGGACTCATGCGCATAGATGAACAGCGTCCTGCCGGGCGCGGCCAAGGCACTGGTCACCGTGGTCCCGGCGGTCACCCTGTAGGCCATGAAATACGGGCATCCGAGGTCGGCCACGTCCACCACATAGTCCTTGCCTTCCGCCGCGATCGCGCTGATGTCGACCTGCAGCAGGCCATCGACCCACGAGACCCTCAGCTCGCTCCCCGCGATCTGCAGAGGCGCGCTCGCGCTCTCCGGCTCCGCGGGCTCCTCGACCGCCCTGTCCTTCAGCAGCTCATAGACCGAGACGGCGTCCAGTGCCAGGGCCCGGCCCTTCCCCTCACCGAGGGAGGCCACGCAAAGGCCGCTGAGCCTGCCCTTCTCATCGAGCAGCACGGTCCCGGGCAGCACGTCCTCGCCCACGGTCAGGGCCAGGGCGCTCTCGCCCGTCGTGAGCTCGGAGACCAGAGCGTCCGTCACGGCCGCGATCTTCAGCGATCCGTCCTTCATGATCGAAACGGCCGTGGTCGGCTCCAGCGAGGAGAGCCCCGCCGGGCTGACCGCCCCGTCCACAACGATCGTGCTCAGACCGGTCCCGCCGATGTCGGTCTGCACGCTCAAGGCCCGCAGCTCGGAACCATCCTCACCGCGCAGCACCAGCTGAGATCCATCGCATACGCAGGCATCCGCGGTCACGAGCAACGTGTCCGAGACCGCCGTCGCCAGGCCGAGCGTCTGCTCTCCCTGGTCGCCGCGCTGCACCAGCCTCCATATGGCCGGATACCCCGCCTCCGCCATGGCCGGCACAAGGCCCAAGCAGAGCAGGGCCGCCGCCAGCATCCACAGGATCACGATCTTTTTCATATCCAGATCTCCTCGTCTTTCTTTGAACGCCGACCGCGCGTCACAGCCCACCGTTCATGATGGCCAGGATGAGCCGGTCGCCGGAAAGGAACGAAGCCAGGCTGCTCTGCGCGATCAGATCGGTGACCTGGTCCATCGGGATCATGGTCTCGATCATCGGCACCACCGACATCAGCACATAGCACAGCAGCACGCCGCGCAGGATGCCGAAGGCCCCGCCCGCCAGATGGTCGCATTGCTTGAGCACCGGGAAGCGGAACACCGCCTTCACGATGTTCACGACCAGCCCGATGAGCAGCGCGAACACGATGAAGCACAGCACGAAGCAGATGATCGAGATGCAGGCATGCAGGATCGTCTGGCTGATGTAGTCCTGCACCGTCGATACGCCCATCGTATCGCCCCAGATCTGCTTGGAGATGTTGGAATCGAGCAGGGTCGCGAACGGCTCGGGCAGACCCACGCGCTGCACGACCTCGCTGATCTTGTCGCCGCCCTGGGCCACCAGATCCTTCACCTTCGTCAGGGCCAGGTCCAGGTCGCCCAGTCGGCTGGAGATATCGGTATAGTTGCTCAGCATGCTCTGCAGGCTCGTGTTGCCCTGGATGAGCTCCGCCAGCTTCGGACTGAGCCAGAAGGAGAGCGCGACAGAGATCAGCGTGCCGCCTGTGTGCAGCACGGTCGCGATGAAGCCGCGGTACAGCCCGAACAGCAGGCTGACCGCCACGATCCCGATGATGACATAGTCCACGATGTTCATTTCCATGCTCGTGCCTCACGCTCCCTCTCGTCCATGTGCGTCTTTATTTGCCGATGCCCAGCTTCTCGATGCACTGCTGCTGCAGCTCGGAGAGCACAGGGTCGTGATCTCCGCCCACCGCGTAGGTCTCATTGATCGCATCGATCTCGCTCTTGCGCAGGGGCGCGGTACAATAGTCGCAGCGCTCCAGCTTGGCATACGCCGGGTCCTCCAACTCGCCATAGGTGAAGGCCGTCAGCGTCTTGTTCGTGGAGGTGCAGTTCTCGGCCGTGTGGTAGCTGGTGCCCCCATTCGGGTTGTAATAGAGCAGGGTGCTGTCATCGGGATAAGGATAATGCCTTCCCTGCCAGTCCTCCCAGATCACGATCTTCATCTCGTCCTTGCGGTTGTTCCACAGCCAGCGCATGTTCGTGCCCTTGGGCGTCGTCTTGCGCTGCACGCGGATGCAGCCATGGCTGGCCTTGGTCCCCAGCTTGTATTCGGTGGACTTATAGCTCTTGCCGCCGCCCGAGAGCTTGGTATGCGGCACCTCATGCAGCAGGTCGCCGCTGTTGAAGCGGATCGCCATCGAGCAATACAGGTTGTCGCTGCGGAACTCGCCCACCGCGGGGCACTGCAGCAGGAACTCGCCGGAGCGGGTCTCGTTGTAGGGCTGCTTCTTGTTCGCCTGCCCCGTCGAGACCAGCAGCGTGTCATACAGCTTGCCGTCCTTGAAGATATACAGCCGCTGCGTCAGCTTGTCGATCACGATGCCCATCGAGGTATCCGGCTTCACGGTCTTCAGATATTTCGTCGGCACATAGCCCTGCACCAGCAGGTTCCACGCCTTCACCTTGCTGTCGTGGAAGGAGGAGGAATAGCACTCGATCAGCGTCCACTGGTCGCCCTTCTCCAGCACATGCACGCTCTGGGTCAGGCAGGTGACCACGCCTACGCCCGCGCCGTTGCTGTCAGGCGTCTTGCGGATGGTCACCTGGGCCTTCTGCCCGTTCTTGGCTCCGGTATCCAGCACGGTGACAGGCTGCATGAGCATCTCCCATACGGCTTCCTCGTCCGTGATGTCCATCGGCAGGGTCCAGTAGTTCATGGTGGTGTCCTGCCCGGCATAGGGGCTGCCATAGCTCGGGGTGAAGACGCTCTGGTCGATCTATGGCAGGAGGATGCTCTCCTCCGTAGCATATTCGATGACCTCGTCCTCTACATCTAAAGGCTCTTCATCGACGGATCCTTCGTCGACGGGCTCTTTCTCAGGCTCTTCAGCTTCCTGCGCCGGCACGAGCATGCCGCCAAAGGTGTCATCCTCGACAGGCTCCTCCTACGGCGTCTGCTCTGTCTCTTCGTCGAAGCCCCGCAGCGCCACCGCGATATGCTCCTCCGTCGAGCTCTCGCCCGAAGCGTCCGTCAGCTGGATCGTGAGCGTCACGTCGCCGTCTGTCATGCCGGCCCCGTCCCAACTGTAGCTCCCGTTGCCCTCGTTCACCTGCCAGGAGGTGAGCTGCTGCCATGCCGTATCCGTGCGCAGCCCCAGCGTGAGCCGCCCCGCGCAGCCGGCATACCAGCTCACCACCACCGGCTCCTCCGGCGTCAGCACGCTCGACGAGGCCTGCACCTGCGACAGATAAGGGGCCATCTCCCCGATCGTGACGGCCGTCTCCGCCTCCAGGTCACCCATGCTGACCACAAGTCGCCAGTCGCCCGCCTTCGCGGGAACGCCGTCGCGCGTACCGTTCCACATCACGCTGTTGGTGCCCTTTTGCGCGTCCAGTCCCAGCACGATGACCGAGATCTCCTCGCCCTGCGAGTCCAGCACGAAAAGATCGGCGTCCCCCTCATATGGAGCGTCGAAATAGATCGTCATCGCCCGGCCCGGCCGAACGACCTCCGTCACAGGCGCGATCGTCAGGGCATCGTCTGCCAGCGCCGGCGTCACCGCCAGCATCAGCACGATCCACAGCCACATGAGCTCCCTGCGCATACACGACCTCCCATAGGCATTCATATACACCATGCTATCATAGCAGAAGCCGCATGGAAAATCCAGTTCCGAGCGAAATTTTACATGATAAGAAAAACGGCCCCCGACGCTCGATCGGGGACCGTACCTTATGCCTTCTTGACCGCGAGCTCCCGCAGCGTGGCGAGCGCGTCCGCCAGCCTTGCGGCATCGCTCTCTCCCAGGCGCTCTGTCAGCTCCTCGGCCTCTTTGTCCAGGATCCCGGTATGCTCGTCCAGCTTGCGGCGCCCGGCCTCGGTCAGATGCACGCTCACCTTGCGCTTGTCACGCTCCACGGCACAGCGCTCCACCAGGCCATCCCGCTCCAGCTTGTCGACCAGCGGCGTCACGTTGGGCTTCGCGATATGGAGGCGGCTCGAGATCTCGCCGATCGTGATGTCCCCCATCGACACGGTCACCAGCACCTGGATCGAAGAGAGCGGCATGCCTGCCTCCTTCGTCAACCGGTCCAGCCGGACGAACATCCTCGGATAGCAGGCGAGCGAGCTGAGCAGCTCAGCCGCCAGCATTCCGCGCAGGTCCTTTTCTCCTTGCATCATCGGTCCCTCCATCTCTTTCGGTATAGATAAGATGATACATCAAAAAAGGGCTTGTTTCAAGAGCAAAATGCGACATGTGACGCTCTTCTATGCATCTGTCTCTTTTCGCGCGTCCATGCCGATCGTTCCCGCGAGATCGGCCCGGGCCGAGGTCATCCCTGATATCCGGGTCCATAGACCCCCAGGAACGAGATCGCGGGCGCGGCACGATGGTCCGTGATCCTGATCCGCAGGCTGTCCGCGGTCAGGCCATCGGTCCGCACGATCCTCTTGTGTCCGATGACCTGCCTCTCTGCCACGCTCTGCCACACGCCGTCCCGCCGGGCCTCCACGGTGAAGCGCTCCACCCGCTGGCCCAGCCGCAGCTGTTCCCGAAGGACCACGCGGCCGATCTCCACGGGACGTTCCCAGCGGGCTTCGATCACCGTCTCCTCATCCTCCGAGGCGGCCAGGTAGAAGGCCTCATCTTCCGCAAGGACGGCCTCGACAGGATGCTCCGGCGCGGAGGCGGAGGCCATCAGGCTCACGGCCTCAGGCAGAAGATCGTGTCCATAGCTCTCGCGCAGATACTGCCCCAGCTCGCGCAGGCGCCGCACATCGTTCTCGTGGAAGAGGCCCTCGCGAGTCGGCGGCACGTTCAGCAGCATCGTGGCATTGCCGCCCACCGAGCCCTCATACACGCGCACCAGCTCGCTGAGCGGCTTCACCTTGTCGTCCTCCGCCGCGTGCCAGAACCAGCCGGGCCGGATGGAGGTGTTGACCTCGGCCGGGTACCAGATGAGCTCGTCCTCCCCGCGCAGGATCTCCCGGCTGCCCAGGTCGCGGTCCCTCGCCGAGATCTTGCGCATGCGGAAGCTTTCATCATCCTTCTGCTGGCTCATGGAGGCGATCTTCTCGGTGTCCTTCGTGCGCGCCGGCACCACGCTCCACTCGGCCTCACGTGTCTGGCCGGCCTCATTCCCGCACCAGCGGATATCCGGCCCGCACACATGGATGGTCGCGTCCGGCTGCAGCGCGCGGATCGTGGCGTAATAGCGTTCCCAGTCATAATACTGCTTGCGGCCGGAGGGCCCCTCGCCGCAGGCCCCATCGAACCACACGCAGAAGATGTCCCCATAGCCCGTGAGCAGCTCGGTCAGCTGGGCCACGAAATAGTCGTCATAAGGCTTCCCTGTACCGTAGAGCGGCTGGTTCCGGTCCCACGGCGAGAGATACACGCCGAAGCGCAGGCCTGCCCTCCTGCAGGCATCCGCCACCTCCCGCACCACGTCGCCCTTGCCGTCCCGGAAGGGGCTGGACGCCACACTGTGCCGCGTGACCTTCGAGGGCCACAGGCAGAAGCCGTCATGATGCTTGCAGGTCAGGATGATCCCCTTCATTCCCGCGGCGCGCACCGCCTCCGTCCACTGGTCCGCGTCGAAGGAGGTCGGCGCGAAGACCGCGGGATCCTCGGTGCCGTCGCCCCACTCCCGGTCAGTGAAGGTGTTCACCGTGAAATGCACGAACGCGTAGAGCTCCATGTCCTGGAGCCTGATCTGCCTCTCCGTGGGAACGACGGCCGCCAGTCTTTCGTCTCCGGGCCTCATCGTGTGGCCTCCTCTTCTTGATCTTTATCTCTCGATGAAAGGAGCCCCGGAGCGGATGCGCTCCGGGGCTCTGTGTGCTCCGATCAGACAGGCATGGTCTTGTCGGCCTTGTTCAGCATGGAATAATCGATCTTCTTCTGCTGCGCGGCGCGATACTCGAAGTACTTGGGAGCGACCTTGGGGAACATGGCGTAGGTCAGCACATCCTCCTCGCACTGGTACCACTCCTGCATCTCGGCCTTCAGCTTGTCCAGCTCGGGCGGCAGGGTGTCGGCGAAGCGGCAGGTGATGACTTCCTCATCGCCGATGCACTTCTTGCGCACTTCCTCATTGACGGTACCGGGCAGGCGGCCATAGTGGCCGGCCAGCAGGTCCTTGCTCTCCTTTGGCACCATCTTATAGCGCTCGCCATAGAGCACGTTCATCACGGCCTGGGTACCCACGATCTGGGAGGTGGGGGTGACCAGGGGCGGCAGACCGAAGTCACGGCGCACGCGCGGCACCTCAGCCAGCACATCGTAGTACTTGTCCATGGCGTTGGCGCCCTTCAGCTGACCGATCAGGTTGGACAGCATGCCGCCGGGCACCTGATACTCCAGGGTCTTGGCATCCACAGCCAGCACGCGGCCGGGATCGCGCCAGCCATCCTTGGTCAGGCGGTCCGCCACACCACGGAAGTGCTCGGCCAGCTTGCTCAGCACGCTCATGTCGAACTCCGGGTCGAACTTGGTGCCCTTCAGGGTGGCCACGATGGACTCGGTGGCGGGCTGAGAGGTGCCGGTGGCCAGGGGGCTCAGGCAGGTATCGACGATGTCGCAGCCTGCCTCGACAGCCTTCAGGATGACCATGGCGCCGGTGCCGGTGGTGTCGTGGGTATGCAGATGGATGGGCAGGCTGGTGTTGGCCTTCAGCTTCTTCACCAGGGAATAAGCCTGGTAGGGCAGCAGCAGGTTCGCCATGTCCTTGATGCAGATGATATCGGCGCCCATGGCCTCGATCTGCTTCGCCAGCTCCACGAAATACTCCTCGGTATGCACCTCAGAGATGGTGTAGCTCAGGGCGATCTCGGCGGTGCCGCCATACTTCTTGGTGGCCTTCACGGCGGTCTGCATGTTGCGCAGGTCGTTCAGGGCATCGAAGCAGCGGATGATATCGATGCCGTTCTTGATGGCCAGACGCACGAACTCTTCCACCACGTCATCGGCGTAGGGACGATAGCCCAGCAGGTTCTGGCCGCGCAGCAGCATCTGCAGCTTGGTGTTGGGCAGAGCCTTGCGCAGCTGGCGCAGGCGCTCCCAGGGATCCTCGTTCAGGAAGCGCAGGCAGCTGTCATAGGTCGCGCCGCCCCAGCACTCCAGGGAATAATAGCCGACCTTGTCCAGCAGCTCGCAGGCAGGCAGCATCTCATCCGTGCGCATACGGGTGGCAGCCTGAGACTGGTGGCCGTCGCGCAGGATGGTATCGGTGATCAGTACCTTCGACATCTCGTTTCCTCCTTATGGCAGCGTGTGCCACAGATCTTCGGGGTCCCCTCTCCCCGCCTCGCGGCAGGGAGAGGGGCTCTTTCATCAACCGAACATGCCCACCAGCACACCGGCCGCGATGGCGGAACCGATCACGCCGGCCACATTGGGGCCCATGGCGTGCATCAGCAGGAAGTTGCCGGGGTTCTCCTTCTGGCCCTCACGCTGAGACACGCGGGCAGCCATAGGCACAGCGGACACGCCGGCGGAGCCGATCAGCGGGTTGATCTTGCCGCCCGTCAGCTTGTTCATCAGCTTGGCCAGCAGCACGCCGGAGGCGGTGCCCATGCCGAAGGCGATGACGCCCAGCACCACGATCTTGATGGTGTTCCAGGTCAGGAAGGTGGAAGCGGTCGCGGTCGCGCCGACGGTGATGCCCAGGAAGATGGTGACGATGTTCATCAGCTCGTTCTGGGCGGTCTTGTTCAGGCGCTCGGTCACACCGCTCTCCTTGAACAGGTTGCCCAGCATCAGGCAGCCGACCAGAGGCGCGGCGGAGGGCAGCAGCACAGCCACCAGGATGGTCACCACGATCGGGAAGATGATCTTCTGGGTCTGGGTGACAGGCTTCAGCTGCTCCATCACGATGCTGCGTTCCTTCTTGGTGGTCAGGGCATGCATGATCGGGGGCTGGATGACGGGCACCAGGGCCATGTAGCTGTAGGCAGCCACAGCGATCGGGCCCAGGAGCTCAGGAGCCAGCTTGGAGGTCAGCCAGATGGCGGTGGGGCCATCGGCACCGCCGATGATGGCGATGGAGCCGGCCTGCTGGTTCGTGAAGCCCAGCGCGATGGCGCCGATGAAGGTGATGAAGATGCCGGCCTGGGCGGCAGCGCCCAGCAGCAGGGTCTTCGGGTTCGCGATCAGCGGACCGAAGTCGGTGCCCGCGCCGACGCCCATGAAGATCAGGCAGGGATAGATGCCCAGCTTGACGCCCAGGTACAG
>R28__coassemble_113_pt1 | contig 45988 bp, 54 predicted proteins | sample R28__metabat2_low_PE_026 | metagenome-assembled genome bin R28
CAAAAGGCTCCCCCTCCGGGGGAGCTGTCGGCGCAGCCGACTGAGAGGGTCCTCCAGTCAGCGGTCAACGCGGCTGACTGAAGGAGTTGACGGCGCGTCATCGCCGACCAAGCAGCATCGGAGCATACAGAGGGAAGCGACCAAAAGGAGCTGTCCCCGATGGCGATCGCAGCCATCGGGGACAGCCCCTATATCATATCCGTGCTTTCCCTCATCCCCAGATGAGCTGGGCCAGCCTGAACAGCGGCCTCTGCATGCGATAGCCCCCGCGCCGCACGGCCATCACCCTTTGCAGCTTCGGCAGCTCGCGCGTGGCCAGATAGCCCTCGACCGCCTCTCTGGGGCCCTCGGGCATGATCTCGCCCCAGGCATCCAGCAGCAGCCGCGCGTGATGATAGGAGCGCGCGATCCTCTCGCGCACCGCGTCCCCGTGGCGCACGGCCCGCAGCGCCCGAGCCGGCAGGCTGCCCCGGCTGGCGCCGATCACATTGCCCTCGTGCACCCGATGGTCCACCAGCGGCATCCGCACGAAGCAGCTCCCGCCGAAGCAGGCGGCCACCAGCGCGATGATCCAATCGTGCATGAAGGGCACCTCCGGCGCGTGCTCCGCCACCAGCTTCCGCAGAGGCGCGTTCATCAGCATGGTGCAGCCGGTGGCGTTGGTCTGCACCAGCAGCTCCTTCAGCGGCAGCGCGTCCAGCCGCCAGCCCTGATGCAGGCACATGCTGGGATGCAGCACCCTGCCGGCGCCGTCGATCAGCGAGCAGTCGCTGTAGACCAGGAGCGGCGTGCCGGCGAGGCTCTCGGCCTCGGCCTTCTCCATCATGCTCATCAGCGAGAGCAGATGGTCCGGTGCCCATACATCGTCCTGGTCGCAGAGGGCGCAGTAGGGCGCGTCGCTCTGCCGCAGCAGGCTGATGAAATTGCCGCAGGGCCCCAGATGCTCCCCCTGGCGCTGGGCCGCCACGAAGCGGCTGTCCCGCGAGGAGGCCTCCCTCAGGATCGTCGCCGTGCCGTCGGAGGAGCCATCGTCCTGCCACAGCACGCGGAACTCGCGCAGCAGCTGCCGCTCCAGCGAGGTCAGCTGCTGGGGAAGATACGCCTCGCCGTCATAGGCCGCCAGCAGCACATCGATCCGGGCCTTCACCAGCGCCACCCCCATTTCCGGAAGAAGCGCAGCGTGGAGCGGATGTGCTCCCCGCGCGCGCGGCGGTCGGTGTGGCTGGAGCGCTTCCAAAGGTGCGTGACGCACATGTCGGGATGATAGACGATCTGCCCCAGCCGCAGCGCCCGGCGGCTGAGGTCGGAATCCTCATGATAAAGGAAGAAACGCTCGTCGAAGCCCTCCAGCCGGTAGAGCAGCTTGGTGCGCGCCAGCATGAAGCAGCCCGTCGCGAACTGCACGCTCATGGGCTCCTCGATGGTCTGCCCGCGCAGCGTGTACTCATCGCGCCAGCGCCGGGCAAGGGCGGAGCGGCCCTCCAGCACGCCGCCCAGCAGATAGCGCACGGTGGGCTGCAAACGCGGGAGGAACTGCTCCTCGCCGTCCTCGCCATACACACGCGGCGTGAGGATCGCGATGTCGGGATGGGCGTCCATGAAGGCGACCATGCGCTCGATCAGGTCCGGCGCGAAGACCACATCGGGGTTCATGATGAGGTGATAGCGGGAGCGCAGCACCCGGATGGCCACGTTGTTGCCGCCGCCATAGCCCAGGTTGCGGGGCGGGCGGTGGACGATGGTCTCCGGCACGATCTGGCAGATCTCGTCGGCGATGGGCTCCTCGGGGGAGTTGTCCACCACGTGCAGCTCCACGGGGATCGTGGAGGAGGCGACACAGCGCGCGGCATCCAGCGCGGCCTCGCCGGAGCGATAGAGCACGATGCAGGCAGAGACCTTGGGCGCGGTGAGCATGGGCGTCCCCTCCTTTCCGGTGTCCTTGCCATATTATACTTATTTTGACAGGGAACGCAACCGGAAAAGAGAGCGATCGCTCCGATCGGCGGGGGCCGCCCTCGGGCGAGCGGGCCCGGAAGGTCTGTCGGTCGGGCTTGCAAACAGGTGGCATATGTGCTATGCTTCATAAGATCTGAGCGCTCAAGAGATGGCGGCATGGAGCGATATGGGAGGCTATGGGGCATGGGCAAGCGTATCATCGGTCTGATCCTGGCGGTGGCTGTGCTGCTGACATCAGCGGCCTGGGCGGAGACCGCGTCTGTGACCAGCCTGACCTGGAAGCGGACCGTGAACCATATGCTGAAGGCCCAGGAGGCCCCCATCCTGGTGAACGACGCCAGCTTCTATTATCGTGACAACATAAGCAAAGTGAAGTCCTATGTCAAAAGGATGAACAAGCTCCTGGACGCGGCGAAGGTGACGCATCCAGATGTGACATACTATGTCTATTTTGTCGAGTCTCCGCGCACCTATCATGTCACGGAGCCGATCACCGGCCCGAGCGCTACCTATGAGTATATCGCGGGGGAGCTGCACGCCGACCGCTTCGACCGGCTGAAGCCCTCTTCGGTGGAGGAGCTGTGCAGCTGGTTCTGGACCACGGACCAGCACTGGAACCACAAGGGCGTCTATCAGGCCTATCAGGATATCATGGCTCTGCTGGGCTCCGAGGACGAGCTGGCCGTGCCGAGGGAGACGCGCCAGTTCCCGGTCATCTTCAACGGGTCGCTGGCCAAGGACCTGAAGAAGCCGATCTCGGAGGAATATTTCACCGTCTATCTGTATGACGGCATCCCTTCCTATACGACCTATGTCAATGGCAAGAAGAAGCAGCACGACGGCATCGAGAACTACCTGAAGGGCCTTTACGCGCAGGGCACCTACACAGACCATTACAGCGCCTACTATGGTCCGAACCAGGGCGAGGTCATCTATGACACGGGGAACACGGATAAGCCCAACATCCTCGTCATCCAGAACTCCTTCGGCGATCCCATCAACCAGCTGCTCACGCTGCATTACGGCAAGGTCATCACGGTCAACCTGAAGCATTACAGGAACGGGATGAAAAAGAACTTCGACCTGGACGCTTACCTGGATGAGTATGATATCGACCAGGTGCTGTTCATGGGGGACGTCAGCCTGTATGTCCATCCGAACACGGTCCGGTGAGCGGGACGGGGCCGCGCCTTCGGCGCGGCGCGTCGTCCTGGGAAGAAACGATAAGGGAGTACGATCTCGATGAAGAAGCTGTTCACGGTGAGCGTCCTGCTGGTGCTGCTGCTGGCCCTGTGCCTGACGGCCTCGGCCGATAAGGTGAGGTTCAAGAGCATCGGCGGCGGACGCTATCGCGTGGTGGGTCAGGCCAGGCTCGTCCACAGTGCCAACTATTTCTATAACAAGAACTTCAAGAACAGGCGGACGCTATCGCGTGGTGGGTCAGGCCAGGCTCGTCCACAGTGCCAACTATTTCTATAACAAGAACTTCAAGAACATCAAGTCGTCGATCGTCAAGATGGACGCGATGATCGACGAGGTGAAGGCGAGCGGACGCGATGTGACCTTCTATTCCTACTTCATCGAGTCCTTCCGCTCGCTGATGTTCAACGGGGACTATTCCCAGCCGAGCCGCATATGCAGCTATGTGCAGGAAAAGCTCCACGCGGACGTCTTTGCCCGGCTGGAGGTCAGCTCCTTCGAGGAGCTCTGGTGATTATTACTATACGACCGACACGCACTGGAACTATAAGGGCTCCTATCAGGGCTACCGCGACGTGATGCGCATGCTGACCGGCTCGGAGGATATCTGCGTGGAGCCGACCGGCACCTATGAGTTCCCGTTCGTGTTCAATGGTGTGCTGGCCAAGAGCTCCCATCAGCCGATCTCGGAGGAGAAGTTCACGGTGTACCTCTTTGATGGGGTGCCCGGCTACACGAACACGGTGAACGGCAAGCGGAAGCAGCACGACGGCATGGAGAGCTACTTCCTGGGCGTGTACAAGGCGGAGACCTACACCGACCACTACGACCTGTTCTATGGCCCCAGCTATGGCGAGAACATCTTCGATACCGGCCGCACCGGCGGTGAGAACGTGCTGGTCTTCGTCAATTCCTACGCGGATCCTGTGCTGGAGCTGATGTGTCTGCATTATGATAAGATCGTGGCCATCAACCTGAACCATTACAAGCGTTTCATGGGGAAGGCCTTCGATCTTGGCGCGTATATCGATGCCTATGATATCCACAAGGTCCTGTTCCTTGGAGACGCTGCGCTGTACGCTTATCCCGAGGACTTCTGACCCCGGATGACAAGACAGGAGGAGCCCGATGGAGGAGTAGAAGAGCCGCTGGTCCCTGGGCGCGGCGGCGGCGGTGCTGGCGCTGTTCCTGGTGCCATGCGCGGCAGCCTGGCTGATCCCGGTGCTGGGGCAGCAGGACATATCATAGGAAGAGAACCGCACGCTGGCGCAGCTGCCGGCGCTCACGGCGGAGGGCTTCCTGGACGGCACCTGGCAGGATGGGCTGGAGGACGCGCTGGGCGACCAGCTGCCCGGCGGCGCGGCCGTGAAGACCGCGGTGCTCGACGCGCAGAACAGCGCGGCGGCCGGAGAGCGCGCGCTGCTGCTGCGGGCCTTCCCCTCGCTGAAGAGCGGCTATGAGCAGATCGCGGAGGGGTACTACCATTATGGCGGTGACGAGCACCGCATCGTGGAGCGGCCCAGCGACTGGAGCGGCTATGAGGAGCGGCTGGCGGCCTTTGCGCAGGTGTGGGCCGCGCCGTGCGATGTGCCGCGGTACCTGTATTTCATCGAGAACTCGCGCAGCATCGATATGGACGATCCGGAGGCGGGCCACGCGGTGGCGCAGCGGGTGGCGGAGGCCATCGGCGCCGACGAGACCGCCGTGTTCCGCGTGGACGGCTATGAGAGCTACGCCGCGCGCTTCTACCAGACCGACCACCACTGGAACAGGGAGGGCTCCTACGAGGGCTACCAGGCCATCATCCGCCTGCTGTTGGGCGAGGAGGAGCCGCTGCAGCAGCCCACCGGCGAGGTGACCGTCGACGCCGTGTTCCAGGGGAGCTATGCCCGGCAGACCCATGTGCTCTGCGCGGACGAACGCTTCTCCTTCTATGTCTTCGATGATGTGCCGCGGCAGACCGTGCTGATCGACGGGAAGCGCGGCACCTATGGCCGCATGGCCGCCTATGAGAAGGGCAAGTATCCGACCGACGAGCTGCGCAACCACTACGCCTACTGCTACGGCGGCGACTACGGCCGGGTGGAGTTCGTGACCGGGACCTCCGGCCGCGGCACGCTGCTGGTGATCGCTGCGTCCTATTCCAACGCCATCGACTCGCTGATCGCCTCGCACTTCGACCGGACCATCTATCTCGATCCGCGCTATTATGAGACGGAGGACGGGAGCCCCTTCGACCTGGCGGCCTTCTGCGAGGCGGAGCAGGTCGATCGGCTGCTGTACCTGGGCGACATCGCGCTCTTCCGGAACGATGATGCAGCGACGGCTGATGCGGCGGAAGGGGGCGCGGCTGAGTAATGGTCTTTTCCAGCTTCGTGTTCCTGCTGCTGTTCCTTCCGGTGGTCACGGCGCTCTCGATGCTCGTGCGTCCGGTGCGCGGCAAGAACCTGATCCTGTTCGCCTTCTCGATGCTCTTCTATGCCTGGGGCGAGCCGGTCTATGTGCTGCTGATGCTGGCCTCCATCCTGGTGAACTACGCGGTGGGCCTGGGCCTGGGCAGGGCCGAGCGCCCGGCCGCGAGGAAGGCCCTGATGGCGGCGGCCCTGGTCTTCGACCTGGGATGCATCATCGTGTTCAAGTATGCCGACCTGCTGCTCTCCAGCTTCGGCGCGGTGACGGGCCTGGCGGTGCCCACGCTGGGGCTGGCCCTGCCCATCGGCATCAGCTTCTATACCTTCCAGATCCTGTCCTATGTGATCGATGTGTACCGCGGCCGGGTGGCCGTGCAGCGGGACCTGCTCAGCCTGGGCACCTACATCGCCCTCTTCCCGCAGCTGGTGGCCGGCCCCATCGTGCGCTACGAGACGCTGGAGCATGAGCTGCGGGAACGCACCGTGACCCGCGATGGCTTCATGGACGGCCTCTGCCGCCTGGCCATGGGCCTGGGCAAGAAGGTGCTGCTGGCCAACGCCATGGGCTGCATCGCCGATGCCGTGTTCGACGGCACGGTGAGCGGCGGCGCGGTGACCGTGCTCGGCGCGCTGGCCTACACGCTGCAGATCTGCCTGGACTTCTCCGGTTACAGCGACATGGCCATCGGCATGGGCCGCATGCTGGGCTTCACCTTCCCATAGAACTTCGACTATCCCTACACCGCGTCCAACGTGAGCGTGTTCTGGCGCAAGTGGCACATGACGCTCTCCGGCTGGTTCCGCGACTATGTCTATATCCCGCTGGGCGGCAACCGCGTGAGCGTGCCGCGCCACATCCTGAACCTGATGATCGTGTGGATGCTCACCGGCCTGTGGCACGGCGCCAGCTGGAACTACCTGCTCTGGGGCTTCTATTACGGTGTGCTGCTGGTGCTGGAGCGCTATGTGACCGGCGGGCTGATGAAGCGGCTGCCGGCGGTCCTGCGGCACCTGGTCACGCTGCTGCTGGTGGTCCTGGGCTGGATGCTCTTCCGGGTGGAGGACCTTTCGAGGCTGGTCCTGTTCCTGCAGAGCCTGCTCTCGCCGCAGCTGATGGGCCTGCCCGCCTGGCTGCTGGAGCATGCCGATCCGCTCAAGCAGCTGTGGATCATGCCCGTGGCGGCCATCGCCTGCCTGCCGCTGGGGCGCGAGGTATGGAAGCGCGTCTCGCCCATGCGCTATGGTCACCTGCTGCGTGCCGCCTGGGCGGTGCTGGTGTTCTGGCTCTCGCTGGCCCAGCTGCTCAGCTCGACCTATGACCCGTTCATCTATTTCCGATTCTGAGGAGGACGACGAAAATGAAGAAGCTCATCTGCCTGCTGCTGGCCCTGCTGCTGCCCCTGACCGCCTGCGCCCAGACGCTGGTCTGCGGCGCCGAGGAAGGAACGTCCATGGCCGACCTGGCCGCCGTGCTTGCGGAGCTGTGCGGCTGGGACCTGTCCCTGGATGAGGATGAGGCCGCGGCCGCGAACGATATGCTCGCCGAGGCCGGCACCGTGTGCCTGGGCACGCAGCTGACCCAGATCCGCAGCCTGCAGGGCTACACGGACCAGGATCTGCGCGACGCAATGACGCCCGTGCTGCTGTGCGCGAAGGACGATGTGTGGGTGGTGATGCAGGCCGAGGCCGCCGCCTCCCTGGGCGTCGCCGATCTGGCACAGCTGCGCGCCTGGATCGAGGCGAACGAATACGCCGCCATCATGATGCGCCCGCTGGACGCCGATGTGTATGACCGCGCCGTGTGCAGCCTGATGGACGCCTTCTGCCTGGACCAGGAGCTGTTCTTCGACACCGAGGACATGGTCGCGGCGATGGATGCCTCCACGCCCTATGTGCTTTTGACCGGCAGCGCCTCCGCCCTGGCGCTCTCCGCCGAGGGCTATACCGTGCTGGGCTGCCTGAGCGCGGCGCGCGGCGCGGCCTTCCCCGAGCTGCTCTGTGCCGATGAGGCCGGCATGCCTGTGTGCGACGGTGAGCAGCTGATGCTCATGGTGAAGAAGGGCACCAAGACCTCGGCCATCCTCTCCTCCGCGAAGGCCGCGGTGGCCGACGCCCGCTGGACCGAGGCGCTCGCCGCCACGCATCTGCAGAGCGCTTCCCTCGAGGGCGACGACCTTGCCGCACAGGTGAAGGCGCAGTTCGCCGACTATGTGGATTACATGACCGCCGAGGGCCTCTTCTTCTATGAGGAGGAGTGAGCCTGACCGATCCTTTTCAAGATGAACGTGAAGGCCGCCCGTGGAAGAGCTCCCGGGCGGCCGCTGTGCGCGACCGACAAGGTCATGTTCGCCTACCAGCACGGCAGGCTCTGCCGCGAGCACACCATCGCCTCTGGCGACGCGATGTGCGACTACTGGGTCGTGGGCGACAGGGTGAAGGAGCCGCGATGAAACGGGAAAAGGAGGGCCTTATGATACGCATCCTGTTCGTCTGCCACGGCAACATCTGCCGCAGCCCGATGGCATAGTTCGCGCTGAGGCAAAAGGCGGAGGAGCGCGGCGTGAGCGACCGGCTGCGGATCGCCTCGGCGGCAACGACCGATGAGGAGCTGGGGAACGGGGTCTATCCGCCGGTGCGCAGGCTGCTGGCAGCCCGCGGCATCGACTGCTCCGGCAAGACGGCCCGGCAGCTGACGCCCTCTGACTATGAAAAGTGGGACCTGCTCATCGGCATGGACCGCGAGAACATCATGGACATGCGGTACCTGTTCCGCGGGGACCCGAAGGGCAAGCTGCGCCTGCTCTGCGATCCGCGCGAGGTGGCCGATCCCTGGTATACCCGGGACTTCGAGGCCGCCTGGCGCGATGTGGAAGAGGGCTGCGAGCGCCTGCTGGACGAGCTGTTCCCCTCATGAAGGGGATACGAAAAGAGCCTCCGCGAGGCTCTTTTCTCATACGATCAGCCAGTAGGTCTCGATGCCCTGCCACGCGCCGAACTTCATGCCGGCCTCGGGCACGGTGCCGCTCCAGGTGAAGCCGAAGCGCCGGTGCAGCGCCTGGCTGGCCGCGTTGCCGCTGGTGATGACCGAGACCACCAGGTGCGTGTCCGGGTCACGGCGGGCCATGTCCAGCAGGGCCTCCATCATCGCGGAGGCCACGCCCTTGCGGCGGTCGGCGCGGGCCACATACACGCTCAGCTCCACCGTGGTGCGGTAGGCCTCCTTCTCGCGATAGGGCGAGAGGCTGGCGTAGCCCATGATGTGGCCGTCGCCATCCTCAGCCACGATGAGGGGGTGGTTGCCTTTGTTGTGCGCCTCCAGCCACACGCGGCGCTCCTCCGGCGTGCGGGGGGTCAGGTCGAGGGTGGCGGTGCCATGCTCGACCTCGTCATTATAGATCGCCAGCAGCTGGGGCAGGTCCCCGGCCCGGGCGGTGCGGATCGTCATGATGGGTCAGCGTCCTTTCGTGCTGCCCGCGGGCAGCCTGTTGCATGATATCAGCACGGCCCCGCGGCGTCAAGAGGAAGCTGCTTTCCGGTGTTGACTTTGCCGCTTTTCCGTGCTATCATGCTAAAGCAAAAACGCGGGAGACCGCATGAACGGAGGATCTTTTCTTATGAAGAAGCTGCTTGCGATGCTGCTGGCCCTGGCGATGCTGCTCACCCTGGTGGGCGCGGCGATGGCCGAGGACAGCGATCTGGCTTATGTGCAGGGCAAGGGCACCCTGGTGGTGGGCATCACCGATTTCGAGCCCATGGACTACAAGGACGCCGACGGCAACTGGATCGGCTATGACGCCGAGCTGGCGACCCTGTTCGCCGAGAGCCTGGGCGTGACCGTGGAGTTCCAGGAGATCGAGTGGGACAACAAGATCCTGGAGCTGAACGGCCAGATGATCGACTGCGTGTGGAACGGCATGACCCTGACCGATGAGGTCACCGCCGCCATGGGCTGCACCGTGGCTTACATGAAGAACGCGCAGGTCATCGTGATGAAGGCTGACAAGCTGGCCGAGATGCCCGACGAGATCGATACCGCCGACCTGGCCGGCCTGACCTTCGCTGTGGAGTCCGGCAGCGCCGGCGCCGCCGCGGCCGATGAGCTGGGCCTGACCAAGGCCGAGGTCACCAGCCAGAGCGCCGCCCTGATGGAGGTCAAGTCCGGCACCTCCGACGCCGCCATCATCGACCTGCTGATGGCCCAGGCCATGACCGGTGAGGGCACCGGCTATGCCGACCTGGACTACGGCTATGAGCTGAACAGCGAGGAGTACGGCATCGGCTTCCGCACCGGCTCCGACCTGGTGGAGAAGGCCAACGCCTTCCTGGCCGAGAAGGAAGCGGACGGCACCCTGACCGCGCTGGCCGTGAAGTATGGCCTGATCGCCGAGTAAGCACGGATCACCGCAAGGGGAGCGGCCTGCTCCCCTTGCTTTCTTATTGTCACGAAGAAGATCGGAGCGCATCGATGGAACTTTTCATGCAGCAGCTGCCCACCGTCCTCAACGCCCTGAACACGGGCTTCGTCCAGACGCTGAAGCTGTTCTTCGTCACCCTGCTCGGCGCCATGCCGCTGGGCCTCCTCATCTGCCTGGGCTCGATGACGCGGATCCGGCCGGTCCGCTGGCTGTGCCGCGCCGTGGTGTGGATCATCCGCGGCACGCCCCTCATGATCCAGCTGCTCATCATCTACTACTTCCCCGGCCTGGTGCTGAGCAACAACATCTGGGGCAGCGGTGAGGCGGGGCGCTTCACGGCGGCGGCCATCTCCTTCATCATCAATTACGCCTGCTATTTCAGCGAGATCTATCGCGGCGGCATCCAGGCCATCCCGGTGGGACAGGAGGAGGCCGGCCTGGTGCTGGGCCTCACGAAGCGGCAGATCTTCATGCGCGTCAAGCTGCTGCAGATGATCAAGCATATCGTGCCGCCCATGTCGAACGAGATCATCACCCTGGTGAAGGACACCTCCCTGGCGCGCATCATCGCGCTGCAGGAGGTCATCTGGGCGGGCCAGAGCTTCATGAAGGGCAACGCCGGCATCTCCGGCGCCATCTGGCCCCTGTTCTTCACCGGCGTGTATTACCTGGTCTGCAACGGCCTGCTGACCGTGCTGCTGGGCCGACTGGAAAAGAAGCTCAGCTTCTTCCGCTGAGAAAGGAGCGCTTGACATGGCGATGCTGCAGGCGGAGCACCTCCGCAAGTCCTTCGGCCGCACGGAAGTGCTCAAGGACATCAGCTTCACGATGGAGAAGGGCGATGTGCTCTCCATCATCGGTTCCTCGGGCAGCGGCAAGACGACGCTGCTGCGCTGCATCAACTTTCTGGAGCGGCCCGACGGCGGCGTGCTGCGGCTGAACGGTGAGGCGCTCTTCGACGCCGACGATCCCGCCACCCAGCGCGAGAGCGAGATCCGCCGCAAGCGCCTCCATTTCGGCCTGGTGTTCCAGAGCTTCAACCTGTTCCCGCAGTATACGGCGCTGGAGAACGTGACGCTGGCTCCCAGGCTGCTGGCCAAGGAGCGCGGCGTCACCGACGTGAGCGCGATCCGCGAGGAGGGCATCGAGCTGCTGCGCGACATGGGGTTGCAGGACAGGATGAGCAACTATCCCCACCAGCTCTCCGGCGGCCAGTGCCAGCGCGTGGCCATCGCCCGGGCCCTGGCCCTGCATCCGGACATCCTCTGCTTCGACGAGCCGACCTCAGCCCTGGACCCGGAGCTGACCGGCGAGGTGCTCCGCGTGATCCGCAAGCTGGCCGACCAGGACGCCACCATGATCATCGTGACGCACGAGATGAGCTTCGCCCGCGATGTGGCCAGCCACGCCATCTTCATGGACGGCGGCTGCATCGCCGAGGAGGGCACGCCGGACGAGGTCTTCGGCCATCCGCAGGACCCGCGCACCCGGCGCTTCCTGAGCAACTATCAGGGCGGCTGACGACGCCCCTCCCCCGCACCGGCCACCGCAAGGCCGGTGCTTTTTCGTTGCGGCCGCGCGCCGGGCGTGCTATACTGTGGGCAGAGGGCGGAAGGAGCGGAGAGCGGCATGAAGGAGATCGACATCACGCGGATCGGGGGCATCGGCATCGGACAGGTGGAGGACCGCGAGGGCGGCACAGGCTGCACGGTGCTGGTCGCGCACTCGGCACAGGGGATGCCGGCCGGCGCGGACGTGCGCGGCGGCGGGCCCGCCTCCCGCGAGTCGGAGCTGCTCAAGCCCCTGGCGGCGGCCACGGCCATCCATGCCATCGTGCTGAGCGGCGGCAGCGCCTATGGGCTCGGCGCGGCGGACGGCGTCATGCGCTGCCTGGCGGAGCGCGGCATCGGCTATGATGTGGGCGTGTGCCGTGTGCCGCCGGTGTGCCAGTCGGACCTCTTCGACCTGACCGTGGCCCATGCCGACCGCTGGCCGACCGCCGAGGACGGGTACCGCGCCGCGTCCATCGCGCTCGAGGGCGGCAACTATCGCGACGGGAGCTATGGCGCGGGCTGCGGGGCCACCGTGGGCAAATGGCGCGGCATGGCGGCCTGCATGAAGTCCGGCATCGGCAGCTATGCCGTGCAGGTGGGCGAGCTGCAGGTGGGCGCCATCGTGTGCGTGAACGCCTTGGGCGATATCTATGACTGGCGGAGCGGCCGCCGGGTGGCCGGGCTGCTCACGCCGGACCGCGCCGCGCTGGCGGACACGGTGGAGGCCATGCTCGAGCGGACCGAGGCCATCGAGAACAAGTTCACCGGGAACACCACGCTGGGCGTCGTGCTCACCAACGGCGCCTTCGACAAGACGCGGCTGTGCAAGATCGCCGGGATGGCGCACAACGGCTTCGCGCGGTCCATCCGCCCGGTGCATACCTCGGCGGACGGCGACAGCATCTATGCCGTCTCGCTGGGCACGGTGCCCGCCGACGCCGACCTGGTGGGCACCCTGGCCGCCGATGTCATGAGCGAGGCCATCCTGCGCGCGGTGGCGCGCTGCGGCAGCGCCTATGGCTATCCCTGCGCGAGGGACCTGGGCACGGTCTGACATCAGGCCACGAAAAAAAGGACCGTGAGACGGTCCTCGGGAAGATCTGCCTGTCGGATGTGCCGCGATCGCGGAAGAGAGCTCAGCCCTGCATGAAGCGGCGGAGCTTGCCGGGCTCGTTGAAGCACAGCGCCTGCCAGTCGTTGGCGATGGCGGCCTCCACGTTGGCGGGGGCGTCGTCGATGAACAGCGTCCGGGAGGGCTCGAGGCCATAGGTGTGGATGAGGCAGCGATAGATCGCCGGGTCGGGCTTGGTCAGCCTCACGCGGTAAGAGATGATCTTGCCGTCGAACAGGCGGAAGAAGTCATACTTCGCGTCCACATACTCGAAGCCGGTGCCGTAGTTGCTGAGCACATAGGTCCTCTTGCCCTTCTCACGGCAGAGCTTGAGCGCGTCCACGCCCTCGGTGACCACGTCCTTCATCTCGATCCAGTGGTCACGGATATAGCGGATATGGGGGATGAGCTCCGGATCTGCGCCGCGCTCCATCAGCTCGAAGGCGCCCTCGTTGGTCACCAGACCGTGGTCCATCATCACCCAGTAGGGTGAGCGGAAGATCCGCTGCATCAGGGCGGGATGCAGGTCGGGCCGGTCGGGCACATAGGACCGGAGGATGCTCGGCGGGTCGAAGCTGAGCAGGACGTTGCCGATATCGAATACCACATTGTCGATCTGGTCCCAGGGCATGGTGCTGTAGCGATCGTCGATCGTGAGCAGCTGCATGATGATCACCTCGGGAAAGAGCATACCCTATCTCCCATGAAATTGCAAGCCCGGAACGGGCATGAAGGAGGTCCCTGACGATGAAACGCGTGTTCCTTACGGTGCTGGACGCTGTGGGCTGCGGTGCCCTGCCGGACGCGGCGGCCTATGGCGACGAGGGCGCGAACACCCTTGGCCATGTGATCGCGGCGGAGCATCCCAGCCTGCCGAACATGGCCTCGATGGGCCTGGGGCACATCGAATCGACCGGCTACCCCAAAGATCCCGGAGCGGTGGGCGCCTATGGCAAGTGCGCCGAGCTGAGCGCCGGCAAGGACACCACCACCGGCCACTGGTAGATCGCGGGGCTGCGGCTGCGGCAGGCCTTCCCGACCTTCCCGGACGGCTTCCCTCGGGACTTCCTGGAGGCCTATGAGGCGCGCATCGGCCACAGGGTCATCGGCAACAAGGCGTCCTCGGGCACGGTCATCCTGGAGGAGCTGGGCGAACAACACATGAAGGAGCGCGCGCCGATCGTGTATACCTCCGCCGACAGCGTGTTCCAGATCGCCTGCCATGAAGACATCTTCCCGCGGGAGGAGCTGTACCGCTTCTGCGCCATCGCGCGGGAGATGCTGCAGGGCGAGCTGGGCGTGGGCCGCGTGATCGCGAGGCCCTTCGTGGGCGAGCCGGGGCATTTCACCCGCACGAGCGGAAGGCGTGACTTCTCGCTGCCGCCCATCGGCCGCACGCTGCTGGACGCGGTGAGCGGCGCGGGCATGCAGTGCCTGGGCGTGGGCAAGATCGAGGACATCTTCGACCATGTAGGCCTCACCGGCTCCGACCACGCGGCGGGCAACCCGGCCTGCCTGCGGTCCTGGATCCGCTATATGGAGCAGCCCTGGGACGGCCTGTGCTTCACGAACCTGGTGGACACCGACATGCTCTATGGCCATCGCCGCGACCCGAAGGGCGAGGCCGCCGCGCTGGAGGAGATCGACGCGGCGCTGACCCAGATCCGCGCGCTGATGGGCGAAGACGACCTGCTGATCGTGACCGCCGACCATGGCTGCGACCCCACCTTCCGCGGCACGGACCACACGCGCGAATACATCCCGCTGCTGGTGTGGCACAAGAGGATGCGCGCCTGCACCGACCTGGGCATCCGCGCCACCTACGCGGACATCGCCGCCACCTGCTGCGAATGGCTCGGCCTGCCCGACCGCTTCGGGGCCACCTCCTTCGCGGCGGAGCTGAAATGAACGGAAGGAGGAGCGCCTGATGCTCGAGGATATCCGACCCTATGAGGAGGCGGTCCGCGTCGCCGCCGATCTCGTGGCCGCGGCCGTGGGGCGGGCCGACATCGCCATCGTACTGGGCAGCGGTCTGGGCGGCTTCGTCTCGTCCCTGACCGACGCGCGGTCGATCGACTACAGCCAGATCCCCGGCTTCCCCGTGAGCACGGTGCCCGGCCACGCGGGGCGCTGGTGGAGCGGAGAGCTGGCCGGGAAGCGCGTGTACATGCTGCAGGGCCGCTTCCATGCCTATGAGGGCTGGAGCATGCGCGAGCTGACCATGTATGTGCGCATGCTGAAGCGGCTGGGCACCGGCACGCTGTTGCTGACCAACGCCGCCGGCTGCGTGGAGCTCGCCTGGCAGCCCGGCGACCTGATGCTCATCGAGGGCTTCATCAACTACACCGGCCTGGAGCCCCTCAGCGGCCCGAACCTGGAGGAGGACGGCCCGCGCTTCCCGGACATGAGCCATGTGTTCGATCCGGATCTGCTGAAGACCGCCCACGCGCAGGCGCAGGCGCTGGGCCTGGACAATGTGCGCCAGGGCGTGTATATGTGGTTCCATGGTCCGCGCTTCGAGACCCCGGCCGAGATCCGCATGGCACGCATCGTGGGGGCCCACGCGGTGGGCATGTCCACCGTGCCCGAGGCCATCGTGGCCCGGCACTGCGGCATGAGAGTGCTGGGCATCAGCTGCCTGACGAACATGGCGGCCGGCATCCTGGACCAGCCGCTGACCCACGCCGAGGTGACCGAGGTCGCCGAAAGGGTGAAGGGCTCCTTTACCGCGCTGCTCACCGGCATCGTCGGCGCGATGTGAACACAGGCTATTGAAAAACGGCCCGGAACATGATATCATCTGGATAATGACACCGGACCGTAACGACATAAGACAGGAGTGGGACGAATGGCTGCGAGCTATGATATCTGCCTGGACATCGGTGGGACCAAGATCCTGGGCGCGATCTTCGATGAGGACAAGAAGATCGTCTATCGGCTGAAGAAGAAGACCAAGTCTGACGGTGACTCCTCCGAGAACGTGGAGCAGGTCATCATCAGCGTGGTGGATGAGATGATCCAGTCCTCCGGCATCAAGAAGGGGCAGATCAAGGCGATCGCTGCCGGCGCGCCCGGCGTCATCGACCAGGAGGCCGGCATCGTGCTCTTCTCCCCGAACCTGCCTTGGCGCGACTATGACATCAAGACCCCCATCGAGAGCCGCTTCGGCGTGCCCTTCCATATCGGCAACGATGTGAACGTGGGCGTGCTGGGCGAATATAAGTACGGCGCCGCGAAGGGCTACAAGAACGTGGTGGGCTTCTTCGTGGGCACCGGCATGGGCGGCGGCCTGATCCTGGACGGCAAGCTGTTCACCGGCAACAAGTTCAAGGCGGCGGAATACGGCCACATGGTGCTCGACCCCGAGGGGCCCCTGTGCAACTGCGGCCAGCGCGGCTGCCTGGAGGCCTTCTCCAGCAAGCAGGGCATGGCGGCCTATGTGCGCCAGCAGTGCGCCCGCGGCCGTCAGAGCATGATGAGCGAGTGCGTGGAGGGCAGCCTCTTCAAGAGCAAGATGCTCAAGAAGGCCCTGGCCGCCGAGGACGCCGTGACCATGGAGGCCGTGGACCGTGCCTGCCATTGGCTGGCCGTGGCCACCGGCAACCTGATCAACACCGTGAGCCCCGATGTGGTGGTGTATGGCGGCGGCGTGATCGAGGCCGTGGGCGACATCTTCCTCAAGAAGATCCTGGCCGAGGTGGACCGCTACTGCATGCCCTCCATCCGCTCCACGGTCGACCTGAAGACCGCGTCCCTGGGCGATGACTCCGTCATCTACGGCGCGCTCTCGATGATCGAGGACTGATGAGACAAGGATACGCAAAAGGAGCAGCGGATGAGCTGCTCCTTTTGGTGTACGCATATCTGTCTCATCCCGACATCTGGGCGCTCCGAGGAAAGCTTTACGGCCGGGCAGCACGCTGCCATTGCTGTGTTCAGATCAACTCCATGTCCGGATAAGATCCGCCAAGGAACTCCCTGATCCCGACATAGCAGATCCCGCTCTCATCGACCCAGGGGACGATCGGGTCCCTCACGACGACGATCTTTTTGAAGTGGTCCGGGATCCTGATCAAAGACGCGGTCTCCTGCCGACGCTTTTCCGGTGTATCCACATGGAGCGCGGATTGGATATAGATCTGCTTATCTCCGCTGCGGGCGATCAGATCGACCTCCAGCTGCGTACGGACGTCCTTTCCGTCCTCTGCCCGATAGCGATACTCGACCATGCCCACATCCACACTGTAGCCCCGGATGCACAGCTCGCGGTACAGAACGTTTTCCATGATGTGGTTCTCTTCCTGCTGCCTGAACCGGAGCAGGGCATTTCGGATCCCTACGTCGGTGAAGTAATATTTCAGCGGCGTACCGATGTACTTTCTCCCTTTCACATCATATCGATACGCTTTGTCGATCAGGAAGGAATCGATGAAATGATCGAGATAGTTATCGACCGTGGCGGGATCGATGGAGATGCCGAGCGTGGACATGAAGGTATCGGAGATCCTTTTGGGGTTGGAAAGCGACCCGACAGAGGACGCGATGATCTGGATCAGTGTATCGAGGACGCTCTTGTCAGCTTTGATCTTGTAACGCTACAAGACATCCTTCAGATACGTGTTCTCAAATAGGCCGGTAAGATAATCTACCTTTGACTTCCGGTCGGAAAGGGCCGTGAGCCTTGGCATGCCGCCATAGGTGTAATACTCTCTCCAGGTCTCCTCCGAGTCTCCCCCATGAGCGCGGCAGGCCTCTGAATAAGAAAACGGATGGACCCGGATCTCGTCTCCTTTGTCACGGAACTGCGTCACGATATCAGAGGAGAGCATCCTGGAATTGCTGCCGGTGATATAGATATCCGTATGCGGGAGCTTCATCAGGCCCAGGACGACATCGACAAAGCCGATCTTCTCATTGCTTTCGGGGAGCCACGGGTTCTTGATATCCTTTACGAACTGGATCTCATCCAGAAAGACATAGCAATTCGAGGTCCTGCCGGAACCGAGGCCCCGGATATACTTGTCCAGCTCCAGAGGGTTTCGATAACGGGCATTGGCAGCGTCATCCAAAGACAGCTTGATGATATCGCATTCGGGGACGCCGGCCTTGAGCAGATAGCCTCCATATAGCTCAAACAGGAGATATGATTTCCCACATCGCCTGATGCCGGTGATGATCTTGATCAGACCGTTATCCTTCCTGCTGATCAGCTTATCCAGATAGTAGTCTCTCTTTACTTCCATCTGTTTCCTCCACGGAATTTTTGCCGCTTACGGCAATAATTTTCGCTTTCATTATACGCCTCCTTGATATGATCTGCAAGCTGTATGCAGGATCTTTTTCCCGTTTGCGGCAAAGATCCCGTGATCACACTTCCGGGTATGACGAGATCGGGATACGCAAAAGGAGCAGCGGATGAGCTGCTCCTTTTTGATGTGCGCTGAAATATCCCGCCGCGATCACGGAATTTTTGCCGCATGCGGCATTTTTTTGCTGCACGCGGCGATCAGTCCGGTCGATCGCTCTTCATCGTGAGCGGCGACTCGCTGCCCAAGCGGGACTGGGTGGTGCTCAGGGCCTTCTTCATCACCTTGACCTGCGCGGCGGACATGCCGTCCGGCGCGTCGGCGCAGGAGATGACCGCGCGGTAGTGGTCCACGCCGTCCTGGGTATAGTGCCAGATGTAGGTGGGGCTGTAGGACGCCTGGGAGAGGCTCACCGCGCCCGCGCTGTCGCGGGTGAAGGTGAGGTGCAGCAGCATGCCCGCGATGGCGGCGTCGGTGCGCTTCTCGGCCATCAGGGTACCGAGACCGTAGCAGCACAGCGTCTGCCCGCCGTCGGCACGGGTGAGCAGGCGCGCGGGCATGACCACGCGGCTGCCCACGCCCACGATGACGTCGGCCCCGGCGTCGGCCAGCTGCTGCGCGAGAGCGGTCTGGGCCTTGCTCACAGTGGTGGTGCCGTTCTTGCCCCAGTGCATATACACGACCACGGCCTCGGCGCCCGCGGCCCGGGCCTCGGCGATCTGCTCGGCGGCGCCGTCGACGGGCACCATCCACTCGCAGCCGGCCTTGGTCAGCTTCTTGACGGCGGAGGAGCCCAGGTCGTCGGTGAAGTGCAGCACGGCGATCTTGATGCCCTGCACAGTGACGACGCGCGCCGCGGCGGAGGCCTCCTGCTCGGTGGCATAGGCCCCGATGGACCGCAGCCCGGCGGCGCTCACGGCCTCCAGCGAGGCGCGCAGGGTATCGACGCCCTTGTCCACGCAGCGGCTGAAGCCCAGCGACACCGTGCTCACGCCGGCGTCCTTCAGGCCGGTGAGCAGCGCGGCGGGCGTCACGATGTCGGACATGGAGAGGCTCTCATCGAAGAGGTCCTCCACCGAGACGGCGGTCAGGTCGCTGACCAGCGCGCCGCCCATCAGGTCGAAGAGCTCATCGAAGTCATATTTCTTGCTGGAGGAGTAATAGCAGCTCCGGCGGACCGAGGCTGTGATGGCCACCGTGCCGCCAAAGGTGAGGGTGGCCGAGGCGCCCGTGGCCGAAGCGCTCGAGGCGGGGGGCTGCGTGATGAGCGTGAGGAGCCCGGCCAGCTCCTGGGGGGCCGAGGTCGTCACCGCGGCGTCCACATGCAGCTGGCTGGTATCGGACGAGAGGTCCAGCGCCTCGGGCGCCTTCAGCTCAAGGGTGGTGCCGGGCGTATGCAGCTTTGCCAGAACGACGATCATGCTCAGGGCGACGACCGCTGTGATGCCGAGCATCACGATCGTGCCCAGAGAGACGCCGCGCCGGCCCGATCCGCGCTTCACGCCATCACCCCCGGGATCAGTAGGCCTGGCCCAGGACGGCGCTGACGATGACCGCGCCGACCATCACGATGACCACGGCGAGGCAGATGATGCGGGTGGCGAGCTTCTTCTTGTCTTCCTTGCGGCTGGTGCTCATGAGAGGGATCCTCCTTGCTTTCTTCTCAATTCAGTTCGGTGAACGCCATGATGTCGGCGTCCTTCGATTTGTTGCCATACACGACCTTGAGCGTCTTCTTGCCCACCTTGCGGGAGATGAGGGCGGACGAAGGGCCGCCGTCCAGATCGTAGCACCACTCGGGGTCGAACTGCTCATGGATCCAGTCCACCGCGTCGCACAGGGTGATGCCGCGGGAGCTCGTGGCCGTCACGATGACATAGTTGTTGGCGTCCATCCGCATGATGATGGTGCGGGCGGCGCGCTTGTTGGCGAAGTCCCAGGTGCGGTCCAGGATGTCCTGATGGTCCTGGATCATGGGGCAGCGCTCATAGAACGACCAGGTCTGGGTGGGGGAAGCCATGAGCACGGTGTCGTTGTCGACGCCGTTGTACATGTGCAGGCCGTCCATCTCCAGGGTGAGGCCGTAATAGGGCACGCCCTCCAGGTCGCGGTAGATCTGGCTGTCGGTGATGGTGAGGCTGCCCAGGGGGGTATACCAGTAGTCCTCGCTGGTGCCGGGATACTCATCCGGGATCTATGGGAAGGTGGGGCTCACATAGCCGCTGCCGTTGATGGCCAGGGCGCAGCCGGGGATCTTGGCCGCCAGCTTGTCCGGCAGCTTCAGGTCCTCCTTCCAGGTCGCGGTCGCCTTGTGGATCTGCTTGGAGGGGTCCTTCATCCACACCTTGGTCACATAGAGCTTGCAGTCCGCCACGGTGGTGGACTCGGTGGTATACTTCAGCGTCTAAGAGCTGTAGGAGCGGACGAGGAGACGCCCCGACCAGGTGTACTCATATTCGGGGCACAGCGGGACCGCCTCAGCGAAGGCGCAGCAGGGCAGGAGCGCGAGCAGGCACAGCAGCGCGAGCATACGGCGCATGGGACGACCTCCTTTCGGGCCGGTGATACGGCTCCTTCCTATCATATCACAGATAGGAGCGGGATGCAAAGGGCAGATCGTAACAGAAGCGCCGGGCCGCGTCCTCGCCGGGAGCGCCGCATGGTCAGCGTGAGTCCTCGCGGACGATCCGCCGAACGCCGGCGGCGATGCCGATCAGCTCATCCTTCGTCAGGCTCGAAGAAGAGAGGATCATCAGGCGATCATCCAGCGGCAGGATGATCGTGCGCTCGTTCGTGCCTTCGATCAGATAGGCTTCCATACCGCCTGCCGTGATCTTTCCGATCTGCTTCCCGGCGGTGTCGATCCAGGCCGCGTCCTGGGGAAGATGCTCCTCAAGGATCAGGAGCCGCTGGGCGTCATCCATCAGCTCCAGGGAGGAGCCGCCATTGACGGCAGACACATGGAAGCTGTCTGGCATCGCGGCCGGATAGTATAGACCTTCCCAGGCCGCCGGGACGGTGAAGGAGCTTGCAGGATCGGCTTCGAGGCGGGCCTCGATCCCGCCGCCGGCATCCCGCAGCACCAGCCGATAGACGACGGAGCGGAACCATTCATTGTGGGCCATGGCGATCGGCGCCGCGATCGCGGCGATGACGACCAGGCAGGCCGCGATGTCCAAGCACCGCCGCGCCAGCTTCAGGCCGCGGCGCGCTTTGGAGACCGCCGCTTTGGGCAGGTCGTTCTGGATCGACCGCCATACATCGGCGGCACGCTCTTCGTCCACGGGATCCTGCGCCTCACCGATCTCGGCCAGCAGGTCGTCCAGCTCCTCATCGAACGGGGCATCGGCTCCGGGCAGCTCCTCGGCGCGTCCGTATCGTTCATGAGAAAAAGCCCTTTTCATTTCTCATCCTCCTCATGATACAGCGCCAGCAGCTTCCGCTGGGCCCGTTCCACATATTTCCCCACACTGTTCTATGACACACCGAGCGCGAGCGCGATGCGCGTGTTGGAGGCATGCTCAAGGCGCTTCATCCGCAGCGCGGTCTGCTCCTTCGGCGAGAGCCGGCCCATCAGCTGGAGCACGCGCCTTACCTCGTCCTTTTGAAAGAGAGGATCGTACACGTCCTCACTGTCGGGGAGCTGGGCCGCGTCTTCATCGAGAGGCAGGGTGCGCTGTATGCGCTTTTGCCGCGCGCGGCCGTGGGAGATCGCCTCGTTCCTGATGGCGCGGGCAAGATAACGCTTGAGCACCTCCGGCTCCATGGCGGTCAGGCGGTCCAGGTGCCCGATGAGGCGCAGGACGGCATCATGCACGATATCGTCCGCCTCATGCGGATCGGGGCAGTACGCGTCGGCCAGAGCAAAGAGCAGCCGGTGATAGCTCCGCCACAGCGTCTCCAACGCGGCAGTGCTCTGCTCATCGAGCGGAGAGACCAAGGCCGATCCCCTCCCTTCACGGAACATCATCGATGATATCCTGCCACGAGGCCGGCGCGTCACCGAAATAACGCTGCAGCTCCTCATCCGAAAGCCCGAACGCGGCTTGTATCTGCGACCAGACGAAGGCGGGACGTCTCCTGCAGGTGTTCCTCAGCCGCTCGATCCTGGAGAGCCAATATTGATAGGCCCCGTTCGCGTCCAGGCCCTCCGTGCGCGGGTCGAAGAGGCTGTAGTCCTCGTTCCGCCAGCGCACGCAGTGGAGCATCATCTCGCCGCGGATCTCATCCGCCGCCGCGTCCACGAACGAGATCATCCTCTCGGAGGTGAGATACCGGTACAGCCTGCCGAGCTCCGTCAGGAAGGCCTCGCGGAAGCCGGGGACCTGCAGCAGGGCCAGGAAGACCGTATCATCGACCCTGGCGGAGCCCATGCCCTTGGGGTCTGTGCAGGACGCGGCGCTGTCATAGGCCGCGTTGACCATGCACCAGGTGCTGTCTGTCCACACATACTGCCAACGGCCGTCGGCGCCGCGGGCGATGCGGAGCGTGGTCTGATCGGAGTTCCCAAGGAAGATCCACACGGCCATGAAGCGGATGTACGCGTCCGCGTCGACCCTCTCGAGCAGATAGCTGAGCGCGTCGTCCGACTCGCACGGCGGGCAGGACTTGATATGGTCGATCAGCTCGGCGTACGCTTCCTTGTCCGCGCTCGTCCCCAGGATCGTGTTCCGCCCCGAGGCGTCGAGCACGGCCGCGCTGTCCGCGTCCACGCCCAGGGTATACGCGGCCCAGGTCGTGTCCAGCGACTCCTCCAGCTGGTAAAGTCCCCAGTACTGCCCGTTGATGTACAGCGCGACGTTCCTCGACCGGGTATAAAGGATCTCCGTGCCGCAGTCGCCCAGGAGCGAGGCTGTCAGGCAGTCGCGGATATGCGTGTCCACCGCGTCGCTGCTGCTGTTCCGCAGGAGCAGGCTGCCGAAGCTCGTCCTTTCGCTGTCGTCGAAGAGCCGGGTCTGAAGGTCCCCTTCGGCAAAACGGATGGAGAAGGACTTCTGGGGCAGGTCCATCTCGATCCCGCCGTAAAGGGAGATCTTGACCTCATGGTCGATGAGGACGGTGCCGTCCGTCATGACCATGCGAAGGTGACCGTCGCGCTCGATCTCGCCGGTCTACCGGTACAGCGCGTCCATATAAGGGAGCATCGACCGGTCGATCGCGTTCCCCTCGGCAAAAAGGCCCGTCCTGGGGTCCCAGAGGTCCGCCTCATCGACCGTCAGCTGAACGACAGGGATATCATGAAGGACTGAGGCGCCGTCAGCCCGCGCTGACGAAAGGCCCAAGAGCAGCAGGACGACCGCGGCCAGGCATACGGCCCACGCGCAGGCGCACCTCTTATATCGTGTAAGTTCCATCCCGATCCTCCTTCCATGACCGGAGCTCCGATGCCGCGCTCCATGGCCGCGCGGTGCCGGATCCCCGATCTGCCCATGATAACGAAGGACAGAGGGCTTTTGTGACAACGACCGGAGATCGTTTTTTTCGGGGGCCGTGCCGCAGAACAAAAGGCAGCCGCCGCCTGAAGGCTCCCCTTCCGGTGACAGCTGCCCTGGATGCCGTTCTTCGGCGCCGATCGCGATCACCCCAGCACCTGTCCGGCGGTCTCCTCGTCGAACTGGCGGGTGTAGAGCTCCCAGTAGGCGCCGTGCCTGCGCAGCAGCTCCTCGTGGGTGCCGCGCTCCACGATGCGTCCGGCGTCCACCACCAGGATGAGGTCGGCGTGGCGGACCGTGGAGAGGCGGTGGGCGATGACCAGCGAGGTGCGGCCCTGGATCACCGTGTCGATGGCGTGCTGCACGCGCTGCTCGGTGATGGTATCGACCGAGGCGGTGGCCTCGTCCAGCACCAGGATGCGGGCGTCGGCCAGGATGGCGCGGGAGAGGCAGAGCAGCTGCTTCTATCCGGTGGAGAGCAGCGAGCCGCCCTCGCCCACCTGGGTATCGAGGCCCTTCTCCAGCCGGGCCACGACCTCGTCGGCGGTGGTCAGGCGCAGGGCCTCGGCGATCTGCTCCTCGGTGGCGTCGGGCCGACCGTAGAGCAGGTTCTCGCGCACCGTGCCCGAGAAGAGATGGGGCGTCTGCAGCACATAGCCCAGGGAGGAATGCAGCCACAGCTGGCTGCGCTCGCGGGCGTCGCGGCCGTCGATGAGCACCCGGCCCGAGGTGGGCTCATAGAAGCGGCACACCAGGTTGACCAGCGTGCTCTTGCCGGCGCCCGTCTCACCCACGATGGCGATGTTCGAGCCGAAGGGGATCGACAGGCTGAAATGCTCCAGCACGTTCGCGTCGCCGTCGGGGTAGCGGAAGGTGACGTCGTCGAAGGCCAGGTCGCCGTGCAGGGGCTCCCAGTTCTCCTTCTTCGGGTGGAAGCAGTCGCCATACTTCTCGATGACCTATGGCGTATCGGTCACATCGGAGGTGGTGGCCATCAGGTCGGTGTAGCGCTCGATGTTCACGCGGGTCATGATCAGGTCGCTCACCGCGTCGATGAGCCAGCGCACGGGCTCCATCATGCCCTGAGCGTAGCTCATGAACATGGAATAGGTGCCCACCTGGTCGGCGGCGATGAGGCCGCCCTGCCAAAGCACGATGGCCAGGGCGCAGGAGGAGGCCAGGTTCGTGGTCACCGAGAACAGGCCGCGCAGCTGCGCCGCCCGCACCGAGCGCTCCCGCATGTGGCTCGTGCCCTTCACGAACTCGCACTCCAGCTTCTCCTCGATCACCAGCGTCTTGACGGTCTTGGCGCCGGTGATGCCCTCGTTGAAGTCACCGGTGATCTGCGCGTTGGTCTCGCGGATCTGCCTGTTCACCCGCACCAGGTGCGACTGGAACACGCTGAACAGCACGAAGATGACCGGCAGCACCGACATGACCAGCAGGCCCAGGCGCGCGTCGATGACCAGCATGACCAGCACCGCGCCCACCAGATAGGTAAGGTGGAAGATGCTCTCCATCAGCGTCCAGCTGAAGAGGGTGCCGATGCGCGAGGTGTCGCTCATCACGCGGGAATGGATGACGCCCACGCTGTTCTGGTTATAGAAGCTGAAGGACAGCGTCTGCAGATGATGGAAGACCCGGTCGCGCAGGCGCGCGTTGATGCGCACCTCGTTGGCGGTGGCCAGCGTGCAGCTGATGTAGTTCATCACCGAGCAGGCCAGGATGCTGATGACATAGACCGCGATGAACCAGGGCAGCCGGGACAGGTCGCTCCGGCCCACCATCTCATCCAGGGCATAGCGCTGGTAGACGGGGGTCAGCACGTCCAGGGCTGTGCCCAGCAGGCTGCAGACGGCCATCAGCGCCAGCTTGCCGCGCAGCTCCTTCACGAAGGGGAGGATGGCCGGGATGCCGAAGAGGCGCAGCTTCTTCTTGCCGTTCTTCTCGCTCACTGGGCTGCCTCCTCTTCCATGGCGGACTGGATGTCCGCGATCCTCTGATAGACGCCGCCGCTGTGGCGCAGCTCGTCCGGGGTGCCCCGCTCCGTGATGCGGCCATGCTCCATCACGATGACCTGGTCGGCGCGGCTGAGGGTGGTGATGCGGTGGCTGATGAGGAAGATGGTCGCCGTGCCGAAGCGCTCCTCCAGGCAGCGGCGGATCTTGGCGTCGGTGGCCGTGTCCACCGCGGAGAGGGAATCGTCCAGGATCATGACCGGGGTCTTCTGCAGCAGCATGCGGGCGATGGCCGCGCGCTGCTTCTGCCCGCCGGAGAGCGTGACGCCGCGCTCGCCCACGGTGGTGTCATAGCCCTTGGTGAAGCCCTGCACCGTGTCGTCCAGGCAGGCGGAACGCGCGGCCTCGCGCACGGCGGCCAGGTCCTTCGCGTCGCCGGTGATGGCGATGTTCTCGCCCAGGGTGCGGGAGAAGAGGAAGGGCTCCTGCAGCACGATGCCGATGCCGCGGCGCAGGCTCTCGGCCTTGATGTCGCGGATGTCGGTGCCGCCGATGGTGATGCGGCCCCGGTCCTCGGGCAGGTCGTAGAGGCGGTCGAGCAGGTACATCAGCGTGGACTTGCCGCTGCCCGTGCCGCCCAGGATGCCCACCGTGGTGCCGGCCTTCACCTCCAGGTCGATGTCGTGCAGGATCTCGTTGCTGCCCTCATAGGCGAAGCTCACATGCTCGAAGCGGATGTCGCCGCGCAGGTCGCTCTCCACCGCGCCGGGGCGGTCCCGCTCCTCCTCGGCCTGCATGATGTCCATGATGCGCCCCACCGAGACGCCGGCCTTGCTCATCTCCGCGATCATCCTGCCCAGCTGGCGGATGGGCCAGGTGAGCATGGAGTTATAGGAGATGAAGGCCACATACTCGCCGGAGGTCATGCGGCCGCGCACGCACCACACCGCGCCCAGCACCACCACCAGCAGCACCTGCAGGTAGCTGAGCACATCGGAGGTGGTCCAGAAGCGGCTCATCAGCTCGGCCAGCTTGACCCACAGGCCCGTGTAGTGCGTGTTGAGCTTGCGGAAGCGCTCCAGCTCCCAGCTCTCCCGGCCGAAGGCCCGCACCACGCGCACGCCGGTCAGGTCCTCCTGCACCAGCGCGGAGAGGCGGCCTTCCTCCTCGTCGCAGGCCTGGAAGCCCGCGCCCAGCTTCTTGTGGAACCACACCGAATACAGGATGATGACGGGCATGGGCAGCAGCACCCACAGCGTGAGCGACACGTTCATGCTGAGCATGAAGAAGATGCTCAGCACCAGCATCAGGGTGATGCGCAGGATGTTCGTCAGCTGTTCGCTCACGAAGTTGCGCGTGGTCTCGATATCGGAGGTGCAGCGCTGGATGATATCGCCCGTTTGATGCTTCATGTGCCAGGCGAAGGGCAGCCGCTCGATGTGGCCGAAGAGGCTGTCGCGCATGGTCTTCACCAGCGTCTCGCAGGCCTTGGTGTTGTAGACGCGGAAGAGATAGTCCGCCGTCACCTTCACCACGGCCACGGCGACCACGGCCAGGGCCAGGATCCACAGGTCGCGCCCCAGCCGCTCGAAGCCGCCCACGCTGTCCACTATGTCCAGCACCCACTGGGGGAAGGTGGGCTCGGCGCCGCCGATGGCGTTATCGATGGTGGCGCGGATGATCTGCGGCGAGATCATCTCCGCCAAGGCCGAGACGGTCGTCATCAGGATGCTCACAGCGAAAAAGCCGCGGCTCCCCTTCAGGAACCGTGTCACCAGCTCTCCGCGTTCTTTCCTCTCCTTGCTCATGGGGGACCTCCTTGTCCATACAGGGCCCATCATAGCACGATCTTCCCCTATACGCAAGAAAAGACCTCCGGATCGCTCCGGAGGTCCTGAAGATCTGATACTCATCTCAAATAAGATCGACAGGGGTCTCGCGCCTGCGGTGCCAACAGTCCACTGGACTGTTGGCCCAGAGGGCTTTCCGATCGCCCTCTGGACTGCTTCGGTCCCCCGTTGATATATGTTGATCTTGATCGAGAATAGTATGGAAGGGTCTTACAGGCTGTCGACCATGGCCAGGGTCACGGTCACGTCGATGTACTCGCCGTTAGCCAGCGCGCTGTAGGAGGTGGCGTTCTCGATGTCCACACGGTAGATCTTCAGCTCCAGGGTATCGCCCAGCTTGTGGCTGGCCACGATGGACTGGATCTGGCTGGCGGAGGTGATGGCGGTGCCGTCCACATCCACGATGATGTCATAGGCCTTGATGCCGGCGGCCTCGGCGGGAGAGCCCTCGGTCACCTCATGCACGATGACGCCGTTGGGCAGGTAGCCGTAGCTCACGGCGGTGGCCAGAGAGGAGCTGCTGCTCAGGCTGCTCATGGTGATGCCGATGCGGGGCTTGCCGGTCATGTCGATGGAGCTGCTCTCGGTGGAGGCATCCTCATCGGTGGCGGAGGCGGCGTCCTGAGAGGTGATCTCGCCGGACAGCACCTTCTCGATCAGCTCCTTGCAGCTGTTGATCGGGATGCACATGCCGATGCTCTCGACGCTGGCCGTGGTGGAGGTGCCGGAGCTGGAGTACTTCAGGGTGGGGATGCCCATCAGCTTGCCGTCCACGCTGAACATGCCGCCGCCGGAGTTGCCGCTGTTGATGGCCGCGTCGATCTGGATCATGGTGTTGGTCTTGGTGGTGCGCAGGCCGTAGCGGTCGGTGGTGCTGTTGGAGGAGGAGATGGAGCGGTTCAGGCCGGAGACGATGCCCACGGTGCAGGTGCCGGCGAAGGTGTCGCTCAAGGGGTTGCCGATGACGATGGCCCAGTCGCCCAGCTGCAGGCTGTCACTGTCGCCCAGCTCCACGGGAGCCAGGGGCAGGGTGGGCGCCTTCAGGATGGCGATGTCCAGGTCGCTGTCGTAGGCGACCAGCTCGGCTTCGTACTCGTCGGCGTCGCTGCCGTCATCATGGCTCACGGTGACGGAGACGCGGGTGGAATCCTCCACCACATGGTAGTTGGTCAGCACATAGCCCTCGGCGATCACGGTGCCGGAGCCGGTGGCATACAGCTTCTCGGTGGTGGTCACCTCGCTGTTGCCGCCGCGGCCGAAGCCGTAGCCATAGCCGAAGCCGAAGCTGTTGCCGTTGCCATAGTTATAGGAGCGGACCTGCTGATAATTGTTCACGCCCACCACGCTGTCATGCACGGCGGCGATGGCCTCGGTGAAGGGGCTGGTGACGACCACGGTGGTCGTCTCGGCCTGAGCGCCGGTGTTCACGGAGAAGGCGATGCCGGAGCCCAGCATCACGCAGGCCACAGCCAGGGCCACATAACGGAAGAAAGACTTTTTCATATCCATATACCTCCTGTCAGGTATCAGCTCGTGTCTCGGGGAGCTCTCCCTTTCGACAGGACCTATCATAGCACCGAGTTATGTCCGGATGATGAACGAAACATGAATGTTCAAGACGAAATGATGAACGAGGCGCGGGTCAGTGCCGTTTGCCGTCGGATCGCCTCCAGGCGCCGGAAAGGAAGTAGGCGCCGCCGATGACGAGGGGCATATAGCCCGCGATGGCGTCGCCCAGCCAGAAGCCCTGCGGCCCCATGCCCGCGGCCCAGCCCAGCAGATAGGCCACGCCGATGCGCGCCACGATGCCGTCCAGCAGGGCCACCGCCAGGTTCAGCCGGGAGTTGCCCGAGCCGTTGATGATGCCGAAGCCGAAGCAGCGCGAGGCCGCGCCATAGAAGTTGATCATGCAGGGCAGGATGAGGACGGAGGTCCCGGCCAGCACAGCGGCATCGGCGGTGAAGAGGGCAAAGATGGCGTCGGGCACCGTGAGCATGAGCACGGCGCAGAGCGTGGAGAGCGCGCACGCGCCCAGCACGGCCCAGCCCAGGATCTTCGGCACACGGTCGTGCTTCCTGGCGCCCAGGTTCTGCCCGACCATGGAGGCCGCCGCGGTGGTGACGGCGTTGGCCATCACGCTCATCATCGTGTTGATCTTGCTCAGGATGCCGGCCATGGCGGAGAAGATGACGCCGAAGGAATTGACCCAGGCCGCGACCACGGTCTGCGAGATGGAGACGGCGGCCGACTGCAGTGCCATCGGGATGCCCAGGGCGCACAGCCTGCCCACCGTGCGCCGCTCCGGGATGAAGCTGCGCGGCCGGAAGTCGAAGCTGAAGCTCTCGCGGTGCCGATAGAGATAGATCACCGCGAAGACGAAGCTGAAGCCCTGGCCGATGACCGTGGCCAGCGCCGCGCCCATGACCTCCATATGCAGCGGCCCCACGAACAGGATGTCCAGCACGATGTTCATCACGGCCGCGATGGCCACGAACATGAAGGGGCGCTTGGCGTCGCCCATGCCGCGCATGATGGCGCTCACGATGTTGTAGCCATAGATGAAGACCAGCCCCATGATGCAGGTCACGGTGTAGTCCATGGTGTAGTCCCAGGCCTCGGCCGGGGTGTTGACCAGGCGCAGCAGGGGCGTGCGGATCGCGTAGCAGACCGCAGAGATGCCCAGCGACAGCAGGAGCAGCAGCGTGAACATGGTGCCGATCGTGCGGCGCACGCCCTCCATGTCCTTCTTGCCCACGTCCTGGGCGATGATGACCTGCCCCGCCGAGGAGAAGCCCATGGCCAGGAAGTTGAGGATGTGCAGCACATTGCCGCCGGTGGAGACGGCGGACATGCCTGTGCCGCCGATGAGCTGCCCCACCACGATCATGTCCACGATGTTATAGATGGCCTGCAGGGCATTGGAGACGAAGAGCGGCGCCGCGAAGGTGAACAGCAGCTTCGGCACGCTGCCCTGGGTGAGGTCGACCACCATGGTCCCGGAGCGTTGCTTCATATCAAGAGAGATCCTTTCTGGAGAGCGGGATGAGTGAGCGGATCATTCGGCCCAGGGCATGCGCTCCGTCCGGACGACCGTGAGCGGCTTTGCCAGGGCCTCATCCATCTTCAGGCTGAGGTAGGTGTCCTGCAGGGCCTCCGCCAGGGGATAGCACGGTGTGCCCTCGGTCACATGGCGGTGCATGAGCAGCAGACCGGTGGCCACCGCCAGCTCATCATCGTTGAGGCGGGCGCCGGGCAGCGGCGTGGTATAGAGCGCGCGGTCGCCCAGGAAGATGCCCTCGTGGCTCCACTCCTGGTTGTTCCACACACCCAGATCCACGCGGCGCAGCGACTGCTCCACGGGCCTGTTGTCCGCGTCCAGATAGCGCACGGTCAGATCGTCGATCTACCCGCGCGGGCCCTGCACGTTCAGCTGCCGGGTGCGGATGGAGGAATGATACTGGATGCCGTCAAAGTCGAAGAAGGCGGCGCGGCCGTCCTCCCATTCCAGCGTGAGGCGGTCGCGGTCGCGCAGGACCACCTCGCCGGTGTAGCAGGCGCCCTCGCGCCCGCCGGTCTTGGTGACCGGGAAGCGGCAGCGCTTGCCCCAGATCTGGCACGGCGCATAGCCCGTGCCCAGCCAGTGGCGGATGACGCTGACGCCATGATAGCCGTGCAGCGCCGAGAGCGACATATTTTGGACCTCGCCCAGGAGCCCGCTGCCGATGACCTGGCTCCAGGCGGCGTAGAGCGGCTGCCACAGGTATTGCTCCGCCACCTGCACATCCCCGCGCAGGGCCTGCACCGTCTGCCAGAGCTCGGTCAGCGCGGGCAGGTCGCAGACGGGCGGCGTCTCACAAAAGACGGGCACGCCGCGCTCGCACAGCCGCTCGATGTAGCCCCGCGCGCAGCCCTTGCGCACCGAGACCACCACGAACTCCGGCGCCTCCGCGAGCAGGCTGTCCAGGTCGTTCACGACCTTCACGCCCCATCTCTCCGCGAAGAGGCGCCCCTTCTCCGGGTCACGCACCAGCACCGAGAGGATGCGGAAGCGGTCGGGCAGGTACCGGGCGATGCGCAGGAAGAACTCCGCGCGCCAGCCCGAGCCGATCATGCTGAAGGCGATCGTGGCAGGTCCCTCCCTTCCCTTACAGCACCGGTACGCCGTTCACGAAGACCTGCTGGGCCTTCGCCTGGATATCGCGCAGGGGATCGCCGCGGAAGATGCTCAGGTCGGCGTCCTTGCCGGGCTCCAGCGAGCCCACGCGGTCCGCGATGCCGGCCACGCGCGCCGGCTCGATGGTGATGGCGCGCCAGGCCGCCTCCTCGTCCAGGCCCTCGCGCATGGCAAGGCCGGCGCACAGGGGCAGATAGTTGAGCGGGATGACCGGCGCGTCGGTGATGATGCACACCCGCAGGCCCGCGCGGTGCAGCACGCCGGGCGTGGCGAAGGACTTGTTGCGCAGCTCCACCTTGGTCTTGCCGCCCAGGCTCGGGCCCACCAGCACGGGGAAGCTCTCCTTGGCCAGCTCCTCGGCGATCAGCGCGCCGTCGGTCACGTGGTCCAGCGTCACGTCCACATCGAACTCATGGGCGATGCGGATCATAGTGAAGATGTCATCGGCGCGGTGCGCGTGGCACTTGAGCGGGATCTGCCGGCGGATGACGGGCAGCATGGCCTCCAGGTCGAAGTCGTAGGGGCGCTCCTTGGAGGGATCCTTCTCGGCAGCGTCGATCTGCTCGGCGTAGCGCTTCGCCCGGGCCAGCTCCTTGCGCAGCAGCGCGGCCACGCCCATGCGGGTCACGGGCGCCTTGCGGCCCTGCTGGCCGTAGCAGCCCTTGGGGTTCTCGCCGAAGGCCACCTTCATGGCCACCGGGTCCTTCACGATCATGTCGTCCACGCGCTTGCCATAGAGCTTGATGGCCGTGAAGGTGCCGCCGATCACATTGGCGGAGCCGGGGCCGGTGACCGCGCAGGTCACACCGCCGGAGAGCGCCACGCGGAAGGCCTCGTCCATCGGGTCGATGCCGTCGATGGCGCGCATGCCCGGGGTCACCGGATCGGACATCTCGTTGTAGTCCATGCCCTCCCAGCGGACGCCCTCATTGTGCACACCGATATGGGTGTGCGCGTCGATGAAGCCGGGCACCACCATACAGCCGGTGGCGTCATAGACCTCGCAGCCCGCGGGGGCGTCCACGGTCTCGCCCACAGCCACGATCTTGCCGCCGTCGATCAGCACCTGACCGCAGGGGATATCATTGCCCACCACCGGGCGCACATAGCCGTTCATGATCAGAAGCATCGTTCGTTCCTCCAAGATATCTTCATAGGTCGGAGGGAGTCCCTGTCCTCCAGAGGCTCCCTCCGTTCGATACGCCTTATCCCAGGATGACCGTGACCTGATGCTCACGGCCGTCGCCGAAGGCCGGCAGCACCGTGCCCTCCAGCGCCTCGCCGTCCACCGTGATCGACTTCACGCCGCGGCACACATGCGCCTCATTGCGGATGTCGATCGCGTAGGTCGCGCCGCGGAAGCGGCGGGTCACGCGGTAGCCGTCCCAGTCATGCGGGATGCAGGGATCGATGCGCAGCCCGTGCCAGTCCGGCTTGATGCCCAGGATATAGTTGCTGATGACATAGAAGTTCCAGGCCGCCGTGCCGGTCAGCCAGCTGTTCTTGGCCTGGCCGAAGTTCTTCGCGTCGCGGCCGGCGATCATCTGGCTGTAACAGTAGGGCTCCAGCTTGTGCAGGTCGCTGATCTCTTCGCGGTAGGCCGGCGCGATCTTGCGGTACAGCTCGAAGGCGCGGTCGCCGTGGCCCACCACGGTCTCGGCCGCCATGATCCAGGGGTTGTTGTGGCAGAAGATGCCGGCGTTCTCCTTGTATCCCGGGGGATAGCTCGAGACCTCGCCCAGCTCCAGGTGATACTCCTTGTAGGCCGGCTGCACCAGCACGATGCCGTGCTCGGTCTCCAGGCGCTCCTGCACGCTCCGCAGCGCGCGCTCGGCCTTGCCGTCCTCCAGGCCGATGCCGGCCATCACGCAGTAGCCCTGGCTCTCGATGAAGATCTGGCCGTCCTCGCACTCATGGCTGCCCACCTTGCGGCCCATGGCGTCATAGGCGCGGATGAACCACTCGCCGTCCCAGCCCGCCGTGAGCACCGCCTGGCGCATGGCGTCGATCTGGGCCTGGGCCTCGTCCGCCTCGGAGTTCATGCCCTTCTCGCGCAGGATCGCCACCAGCTCGGGGCCGATGGCCACCAGCATGCCCGCGATGAGCACCGACTCGGCCACGCGGCCGTCGGGGGCGTTCGGGTCGGAGAAGGTCTGGAAGCTCTCGTCCGGCGTGGCGGAATAGCAGTTCAGGTTCAGGCAGTCGTTCCAGTCGGCGCGGCCGATGAGCGGCAGGCCGTGCGGGCCCACGTTGTCGGTCACGTGGCGGAAGCTCACGATGAGGTGCTCCAGCAGGGAGCCGCGGTCGCTGGGATCGCAGTCATAGGGCGTGGGCTCATCCAGGATGGCGAAGTCGCCGGTCTCCTTGATGTAGGCCGCCGTGCCCGCGATGAGCCACAGCGGGTCGTCGCCGAAGCCGCCGCCGATGTCGTTGTTGCCCTTCTTGGTGAGGGGCTGGAACTGGTGGTAGCAGCCGCCGTCACGGAACTGGGTGGCGGCGATATCCAGGATGCGCTCCCGCGCGCGCTCCGGGATCTGGTGCACGAAGCCCAGCAGGTCCTGCGAGGAATCGCGGAAGCCCATGCCGCGGCCGATGCCGCTCTCGAACATGGAGGCCGAGCGGCTCATGTTGAAGGTGACCATGCACTGGTAGGGGTTCCAGATATCCACCATGCGGCGCAGCTTCTCGTCCGGCGTGTCCAGCACGTAGGCCGAGAGCAGCCGGTCCCAGTAGGCGCGCAGCTCACCGAAGGCCGCCTCCACCTGCTCATCGGTGGAGAGCTTCGCGAGCAGGGCCTCGGCGGGCGCCTTGTTGATGACGCCGGGGGCCACGAACTTCTGGTCGTGGGGCACCTCCACATAGCCCAGCACGAACACGAAGCTGCGGCTCTCGCCGGGCTGCAGCGTCAGCTCCAGCTGGTGGGAGGCGATGGGCTGCCAGCCGGAGGCCACGCTGTTGCCCATCACGCCCTCCATGACGGCGCGGGGCGCGTCGAAGCCGTTGTACAGGCCCAGGAAGCTCTCCATGTCGCTGTCGAAGCCCGAGACGGGCGCGTTCACCGCGAAGAAGCTGTAGTGGTCGCGGCGCTCACGGTACTCGGTCTTGTGGTAGATGACGCTGCCCTCCACCTCCACCTCGCCGGTGGAGAAGTTGCGCTGGAAGTTGAGCATGTCGTCCTGCGCGTTCCACAGGCAGAACTCGACAAAGCTTGTCAGCGTCACGTCCTTCGCGGCGGCGGAGAAGTTCGTCAGCGTCACCTGGTGCACCTCGGCGTCGATCCCCAGGGGCACGAAGCTGCGCTGGCTGCACCTGAGGCCGTCCTTCTCGCCGGTGATGATGGTGTAGCCCATGCCGTGGCGGCAGCTGTAGCTGTCCAGCTCGGTCTTCACGGGCTTCCAGCCGGGGCACCACACGGTGCCGCCGTCCTTCACATAGAAGTAGCGGCCACCGTCATCCACCGGCACGTTGTTATAGCGGTAGCGCGTGATGCGGCGCAGGCGCGCGTCGCGGTAGAAGCAATAGCCGCCGGACGTGTTGCTCATCAGGCCGAAGAAGCGCTCACAGCCCAGGTAGTTGATCCAGGGATAGGGCGTCCGCGGGGTCTCGATGACATACTCGCGGGCCGCGTCGTCGAAATGTCCGTACTTCATGTCGATGCCGCACCTCCTGTGCAGAGATCGTTTTCCTTATCATATCACAGACCGCCGCTTTTGGCGAGAGCGGTCGGGACAGGCTCACCCCAGCGGCTGCTTCGACGGCAGTCCCGCGCGCCGGGGATACAGCTTCGCCGTGGGCGCCGCCTTGCCGATCGGCAGGATCAGGTGCTGCCAGTCCCTGCCGGGCACCGGCATGGGGATGGGCTCCCCGGCCTTGCCGCCCAGCAGATGGCAGGCGCGCCGCCCCTGCTCCAGCTCCTCCGCGAGCGCGGGGCCCTTCCAGCACAGCGCCCGGCCGCCCACCTTCACGAAGGGGAGCAGGTATTCGGCCAGCACCGGCAGCGGCGCCACGGCGCGGGCCACCGCCAGGTCGAACGCGCCGCGCAGTGCCGGCTGCCTCGCGCCATCCTCGGCCCGAGCGTGGACGAGCGTCACGTTCGTCAGGCCCAGCGCCTCGATGACGGCCCGCAGGAAGGTGAGGCGCTTCTGCTGCGCGTCCATCAGCGTCACCGTCAGGCCGGGGCAGGCGATGGCCAGCGGCAGGCCGGGGAAGCCCGCGCCCGTGCCCACATCGATCAACGTGCCCTCCGCCGGGATGAGCCCCGGCACCGTGAGCGGCAGCAGGCTGTCGATGTAATGCTTGTCGAGCATCTCGCTCTCCTCGCTCACCGCGGTCAGGTCCATGCGGCTGTTCCAATCCAGCAGCAGCGCGTGATAGGCCGTGAGCCGCTCCGCCAGCTGCCTGTCCGCCGGCAGCCCGCAGGCCGCCAGCCTTTCCAGGATCATCGTCTCGTTCATCGCATCCTCGCTCCGTCACAGCTGCAGGCCCAGATACTTCTCGGTCCAATACTTGATCCAGGCCAGGGCCTCGCGGGCATGGTTCTTCAGCCAGTACTCAGGCTTGGTGGGCGCGGCCTTGCCGGTGGCGGTCAGGCCCTCATCGGCGGCCAGCGCCAGCGCGCGCGGCAGATGGTAGTCGCTGGTGACCACGCACACCGTGGCGTCCTCCCGGCCCAGCAGGCGGATGGCCTCCCGCAGGTTCTGCCGGGTGTTCAGCGACGCGGTGTCCGCCGCGACCATGTCCTCGGGCACGCCCTTCTCCAGCAGCCAGCGGCGCATGACCTCGCCCTCGGCCTCCGGCTCGTCGCTGCCCTTGCCTCCGCAGCACACGATGAGCGACGGGTGCGCCTCATACGCCTCCAGCGCCGCCTCCAGCCGCCATTCCAGCTGCACGCTCAGGGTGCCGTCGGCCTTCACCTGGGCGCCCAGCACCACGATGGCGTCATAGTCCTCCAGCTGCGGGACATGCTTCTCCTTCCATACCACCATCCCCATGACCGCGGCATAGCACACCACGCCCAGGATGACGAGGATGAGCAGGACGCGCAGGATGGGGTGCCTCTTCCGGATCGTCAACGTTCGGTCTCCTCCTCATCGGCCCAGAGTTCGGGGGCTTCCTGACGGGCCCTCGCGCCGCCCTGGGCGCCGGTATCATAGCTGAAGTCGCCGTGCTGGCCCATGCTGTAGGTGCCGTCCGCCGCCACCACGATGTGGTCCAGCAGGATCATGTCCAGGCCGCTGAGCAGCTGCTGCAGCCTGCGCGTGGTGCGGATGTCGTCCTGCGAGGGCCGGCAGGTGCCGCTGGGGTGGTTGTGGCAGAGCACCACCGCGTGGGCGTTGAGCTCCAGCGCCGTCTCGGCCACCAGCCGGGGATAGGCCGCCACCTCGGTCAGGCTGCCCTCCGCCACCAGACGGCGTCCCAGCACATGCTGGTCGGTCGACAGGCAGATGACATAGAAGCGCTCGGCCCGGTAGCCCGAGAGCAGCGCGGTGCAGTAGGCCTCCGCCTCGCGGCGATTGCGCAGGATGTCGCGCTCCTCGCACAGGCACTGGGAATAGCGCCGGAACATGGGCACCATGAGCGAGATGAGCGTGGCGGTCTCCTCCCCCACGCCCGGCACGCTCATCAGCTGCTCCGGCCGGGCCTCCAGCACGCCCTTCAGCGAGCCGAAGGTATCCAGCAGCGCGTGCGCGGTGGGGTTGACGTCGCCCCTTGCCCTTCCGTAAAAGAGGAGCAGCTCCAGCACCTCATGCGGCGCGAAGCCCTCCAGGCCGTTCTGGCGGAAGCGCTCGCGCATCCTCTGCCGATGGCCGTCGTGCATCGTCATGTCATGTCCTCCAGCAGGTCCTCGAGCACCTCGCCGATCTGGCTGCCCAGCCGCCGGACCTCGCCCAGCACCAGCGCGCGGCCCTCCGGCGTCCGGTACCAGGCGTCCCGGCCCATGCCGTCCACCTCGGCCGGGCACACGGCCCATTCCGTATCGGGGAAGGCAGCCTGATAATAGAACAGCGCCCGCCTCGCGTGCCAGGGCGTGCAGCAGAGCATCCCCCGCGAGACGGTCAGGCCGGCCCGTTCGCAGACCGCGCGCGAGTTCTGCGCGTTCTGCCAGGTGTAGGTCGCCTCGTCCTCGCGCAGGATGGCCGCGTCGGGCACGCCCTCCCGCAGCAGCAGATCGCGCATCCAGGCCCATTCGGTGGCAAAGCGCGGATCGGCCGTGAAGCCCTCCGTGCCGATGGCATAGCGTCCGCTGGGCACGATGACCGGGGCCCAGCCCTCACGGTACATCCGCGCCGCCAGCAGCACATGCTCGGGGTGCGCGCTCCCGGGCACGAAGATCGCGTCGCTCCTTCGCGGCGGGTCGCTCACATAGATGAAGTCCGTCACGGCCCGCAGGAAGGGCTCCGCCGCGCGCTCATGTCCCATCGCGGCTGACCTCCCGGCGCACGGCGTCCAGCGCGTGCTTCATGGCCATGGTGCGGATGCGCGCGCGGTCACCGTGCAGGCGCAACGGGATCGCGTAGGTATGCTCCGCGGTGGAGACGCCCAGGAACACCGTGCCCACAGGCCGCTCCTCGGTGCCGCCGCCGGGGCCGGCCAGGCCGGTCGCGCTCACGGCGATGTCCACCTGCAGCCGCGCGCGGGTGCCCTCGGCCATCGACCGGGCCACCTCGGCGCTCACCACGTCATAGGTGTCGATCAGCTCCTTCGGCACACCGGCCAGCATGGTCTTGGCCACGCTCTGGTAGGTGACCAGGCCGCCGCGCACCACATCGGAGGCGCCGGGGACCGAGACCAGCTCCGCGGCGATCATGCCGCCGGTCAGGCTCTCGCAGGTAGCCACGGTCAGCCCGCGGGCCTTGAGCGCCTCCACCGCGGCCATCGCCAGCGAGCCGCCGTCGTCCTCACGCACCGCGTAGACCGCGTCGCCCAGGCGGCGGCGCACCTCCTCGACCAGGGGCAGCAGCTTCGCCTCCGCCTCCTCGGCGGTGGCGGCGCAGGCCGTGGCGCGCAGCTGCACCTCGCCCGTGGAGCAGTAGGGGCTCAGGGTCGGGTCGGCCCGCTCCTCCAGGTCGTGCAGCACATCGTCCACGGCGGCCTCGCCCATGCCGAAGACGCGGATATAGCGGCTGACCATCACGCGGCCGGAGCGCCGGGCCAGGTAGGGCTCCACCTGCTCGCGGAACATGGGCTCCAGCTCGCTGGGCGGGCCGGGCAGATGGATGACGACCTTGCCCTCGCCCATGGGCACGATGGCGCCGGGCGCGGTGCCGCGGGCGTTGAGCAGCAGCGTGCTGTCCGGCGTGAACATCGCCTGCGACAGGTTGTTGAGCGTCATGCCCGCGTGGAACGAGGCGAAGCGCTCGCGCACCATGGCCTCCGCCTCGGGGAAGAGGACCAGCGCCTTGCCCGCGACCTTCGCGGCCACGCGCTTGGTGATGTCATCCACCGTGGGCCCCAGGCCGCCGGAGGTGATGACCACATCGGCCCGGGAGAGCGCCAGACGGTAGGCCTCCTCCAGCCGGTCGGCGTTGTCGCCCACCACAGTCTGGTGATACGCGCCGATGCCCAGGGCCGCCAGCCTGCGGGCGATGAACTGCGCGTTCGTGTTCAGCACCTGTCCCATCAGGAGCTCCGTCCCGACACACAGGATCTATGCGATCATCCTGTTCGCTTCCTTTCGGCGGCACAGGCCGCCCTCCTCATACTGCTTTGATCGGGATCGACATATATCGACGGGCTCCCGAAAGTCCAGGGCGATCGGAAAGCCCTGGCCGCGCCCGCAGGCACGAAGCTCCCTGCCGCGTGACAGACCGACAGCGGAAGAGGAGCCGCGACGCGATATCTCTTTACATATCCATCCCGACGAAGCCCTTCCATACGGGCTCACCGGTATAGTGATGCGGCTCCACCTCGCCGCGCACGGCCTTGAGCGCGCCCAGGCAGAGCGCGTCCTGCTCCATCTCGCCGGGATACACCGTGATGGGCGCGATCCAGCCGCAGCGCTCGCGGATGCCCTCCACGATATCGCCGAAGCGCACCAGCCCGCCGGTGAGCAGGATGCCGTCCACATGGCCGCACAGCACCGTGGACATGCTGCCGATCTGCTTGCAGATCTGATAGATCATGGCGTTCCAGATGAGGGTGGCCTTGGGGTCGCCCTCATCCACCATGCGGTGCACCACATCGGCGTCGGAGGTGCCGAAGTAGCTCACGAAGCCGCCGGCGCGGGAGCACATGAGCCGCACGTCCTGCACGGAGTGCTTCTCGATGTAGTCCAGCAGCGCCAGGATCGGCACGCTGCCGATGCGGGTGGGAGAAAAGGCGCCGTTGCCGCCGGAGCCCACGTTGCCGTCCACCATGCGGCCGTGGTCGTGCGCGTTCACGGTGATGCCGCCGTCGATATGCGCCACCACGAAGCAGCAGTCCTCATAGCGGCGGCCCAGCGTCTTGGCATGGTGCTCCGCCGTGGCCTTCTGGTTCAGCGCGTGGGACTGGGCGTTGCGATACACGCCCTTGATGCCGGTGAGGCGGGCGTAGTCGCACAGCTCGTCCACATTGGTGGGGTCCAGGGTGTACATCTGCCCGCCGTAGGCCTTGCACAGCTCATAGGCCAGCACCACGCCCAGGCGCGCGGGGTGCTCGCTGCCGCCGATGCCCTTGAGGGTATCGCGGTAGAGCAGGTCGTCGATCACGGTCACGCCGCTGGGCTGGGGCTGGGCGCTGCCGCCGCGGCCCACATACACGTCGATCTCATGCGGATCCACGCCGTGCCGGGCCAGCATGTCCAGGATCAGCCCCTTGCGGAACGGGATCTGGTCGTTGACCGTGGGGAAACGCAGCAGCTGGGGCGCGTCGTGGAAGATGCTCTCCTCAAAGAGGCTCTTCTCGTCCTCATAAAGGCTCACCTTGGTGGAGGTGGAGCCGGGGTTGATGATCAGGAGCTTCATGGTGTGTTCGTATCCTTCCTTCATCAGTTGTGCGTGGGCGGCGCGGTCTCGGGGTCGAAGCGCTCCAGGCGCACCTTCGCTTCCTCAAAGAGGGCCAGCGCGAAGGGATCCGGGTAGCCCTCCTGGTAGACCACGCGGTCGATGCCCGCGTTGATGATCATCTTGGCGCACACGCTGCAGGGCTGATGTGTGCAGTAGAGCGTGGCCCCGTCGATCTCCACGCCCAGCTTCGCCGCCTGGATGATGGCGTTCTGCTCGGCGTGGATGGCATAGCAGACCTCAGCCCGGGTGCCGGAGGCGATGCCCAGCTTGTCGCGCAGGCACTCGCAGCGCTCCCGGCAGGTGCGGATGCCCTGCGGCGCGCCGTTGTAGCCCGTGGTCATGATGCGCTTGTCCTTCACGATCACCGCGCCGATCGCGCGCCCCGCGCGATAGCAGCTGGTCCATCCGGCGATCACATGGGCCATCTCCATGAAACGGCTGTCCCATTTGTCCATAAGGGCATCCTCCTCTTCATAACTTGTCTCGAAAGAAGATCGTCGAGAGGTCTCGCCGCCGCGGCGGCGACCAGAGGGCTCCGGAACAGGCGATGCCTGCGATCGCCCTCTGGACCGCTTCGGGCTCCACGATCGTAGGCTGTCTTCATTTGAGGGCCGCGTCAGCCCTCCGCCCAGGCCGCCAGATAGGCCCGCAGCTCCTCCACGGAGCGGCAGACATGGTCGGCATGGGCATATTCCTCATCATCGCCATAGCCATAGCCCGCGGCGACGGTGGGAAGGCCGCAGGCCCGCCCGGCCTCCAGGTCGCCCAGGCGGTCGCCCACCATGACGGCGCGTTCGGGGCGGCGCTCCTCCAGCAGGTCCCGCAGCAGCTGCGCCTTGGTCAGGCCCGGCGTATAGCCGCGCACACCGGAGACGTATGGCGCGACCCCGAAGATCTCGATCCCCAGGCGGATATAGGGCAGCTGCCCGTTGCTCACCACCGCCAGGTCGGCGCGGCGGCTCAGTTCCTCCAGCAGCTCCCGGATGCCCGGGAAGAGCCGGTTCTCGCTGGGGCACAGGCGCAGGTTTTCGGCGGCGCGGATGGCCATGTACTCGTCCCGGCGCTCGTCGGGCACGCCGAGGATATGGCTGGCCTCATAGTTCGTGGGGCCGTTGCAGGCCGAGAGCGCCTCCTGCGACACGGGCGGCAGGCCCATGATGCGCAGCGTCGAGCGGCATTCGGCCCGGCACAGCTCCATGCTGTCGGCCAGGGTGCCGTCCCAATCGAAGCAGATGAGCGGCCTCACGCGTCGTCCCTCCCCGCCTTCAGCCGCGCGGTGAGCCGGGCCATCAGGTCCGAGGACAGCACGGCGCGCTTGGTGAAGTAGTTCCACACCAGCACCAGCAGCGTGGCCAGCACCTTGCTCACCATGCCCATATCCACGGTGAGCACCAGCGTGAAGAGCACCCGCCGCTGGTCCCAGAGCAGGCCGAAGGCGATCATCAGCAGCCAGTTGAGCGCGAAGCCGATGAGGCTGGTGACCAGGAACCCGGCCTTGGCCGCGGCGCCGCCGCCCCGGGCGCCCTCGAAGACCCAGCGCACGCAGAGCAGATAGTTCACGCAGAGCGAGATGAGATAGGATACCGGGGTGGCGACCCAGGTGGCGTTCAGCCCCAGCACGGTGGAGAGGACATAGAACAGGCCCCACTCCAGCAGCGTGCACACGCCGCCCGTGACCAGGAAGCGCAGGACCTCCCCCAGGCGGCCGCCGTTCTTCTTTTCCTTCATTTCTCCACCAGCTTCACATCGTCATTCCCGAACAGGCCCGTCAGGCGCTCCAGGCAGGCCTCGGAGGCATCGCACCAGCTGATGCGCGGCACGATGAAGGTCAGCTTCTCCTGCGGCACGTGCAGGTAGACCGGCACGCTGCCGGGGTGCAGCGAGAGCGCGCGGGTGCATTCGTCCATCCGCGCCCGGTCCAGCCGGATATAGAGCTTGCGCGGGGACTTCGCCGCCAGCTGCGCGTCGGAGAGCGTGGGCTGGGAAGGCGCGGCGAAGGGATCGGGCCCGGGCGGCGGCGGCGTGAGCGGCCGTCCCGCGGCATACTGCTGCCGGGGTGCCGGAGCCTTCCACTGCTCCAGCGGCGTCACGCGGTCCACCAGCAGCTTAGGCGCGTCCTCCTCGCTCACCGAGAGCTTGCCCGTGAGCACCACCAGGTCGTCCGCCGCCAGGGTGCCCTGGTAACGCTCGAACACCTTGGGGAACACCAGGCACTCGATGGAGCCGGACAGGTCCTCCAGCGTGAGGAAGCCCATATAAGCGCCCTTCTTGGTGGCCTTGCCCTTCACCTCGGTGAGGATGCCGGCCATGTCCACCAGGCGGCCGTCCAGGCTCTGGCCGTGGTCCTCCGCCTCCTCCAGGTCCTCCAGGTCGGCGGTGGAAAAGGGGAAGCGCTGCAGCTGCTCGCGGTAGTCGTCCAGCGGATGGCCGGTGATGTAGACGCCGCTCATCTCGCGCTCGGCCATCAGGCGCTGGCGCGGGGGATAGTCCCGCAGGGCGGGCAGCACCCGCGTCTATGCCACCACCGGCGCGCCGCCGAAGTCCATGTCGAACAGGCTCAGCTGTCCGTCGATGTTGGCCTTGCGGCGGCTGCTGTTGGCGTCCATCGCCTGCTCATACACCGAGAGCATCTGCGGGCGGTTGGCGCCGTGGCCGTCCAGCGCGCCCACGCGGATGAGGCTCTCGACCACGCGCTTGCCGCAGATCGAGGGATCGACGCGGTCGCACAGGTCGAAGATATCGCGGAAGGGGCCCTTCTGCCGCTCCCGCACCAGGTGCTGCACGGCAGCCTCGCCCACGCCCTTCACGGCGCCCAGGCCGAAGAGGATGCCGCTCGTGCCGTCCGGCAGGCGCACGGCCGAGAACTTCCAGCCGGAGCGGTCCACGTCCGGCGGCAGCACGGGGATGCCCTTGGAGCGGCAGTACTGGATGTGCGCCGCCACCTTGCCGGAGTTGCCGTACACGCTGTTGATGATGGCCGCCATGAAGGGCACAGGATGGTACTTCTTGAGCCATGCGGTCTGCATGGTCACCACGCCGTAGGCCGCGGCGTGGGATTTGTTGAAGGCGTAGGACGCGAAGGAGATCATCTCGTCATAGATGCCGTTGGCCACGTCCTCCGGCACGCCGCGGCGCACGCAGCCGGGGATGACCACGTTGCCCTTCTCATCGGTCTGGCCATGGATGAAGATGTCGCGCTCCGCCTCCATCACGGAATGCTTCTTCTTGGCCATGGCGCGGCGCACCAGGTCGGAGCGGCCGTAGGAATAGCCGGCCAGGTCGCGCACGATCTGCATCACCTGCTCCTGATAGACCATGCAGCCGTAGGTGACCTCCAGGATGGGCCGCAGGAGCTCGGTGGGATAGGTGACGGTCTCGGGGCGCTCCTTGCCCTCGATGTAGCGGGGGATGGAGTCCATGGGGCCGGGGCGGTAGAGGCTGATGGCGGCGATGATGTCCTCGAAGCAGGCGGGCTTCATGTTGGTGAGGAAGGAGCGCATGCCGCTGCCCTCCAGCTGGAACACGGCGTTCGTGTCACCGGCGGAGATCATCTCATACACCGCCGGGTCGTCGAGCGGGATGTCCTCGGGCTTCATGTCGATGCCCTCGGCGCGCATCATGTCCAGGCAGTCGCGGATGACAGTGAGGGTGCGCAGGCCCAGGAAGTCCATCTTCAGCAGGCCCAGGTGCTCGATGGTGTCCTTGGGGTACTGGGTGGTGATGACATCGTCGTTGCGCTGCACGGGCACATACTCGGTCACCGGCTCGCCGGTGATGAGCACGCCCGCCGCGTGGGTGGAGGCGTTGCGCGGCATGCCCTCCAGCGTGAGGGCGGTGTCGATGAGGCGCTTCACCTCGGGCTGCTCCTCATACATGCGGTGCAGCTGGGGCGAGAGCTTGAGCGCCTTCTCCAGCGTCATGTTCAGCTCGAAGGGCACGGCCTTGGCCACCACGTCCGTCTCCTGGTAGCTCATGCCCAGCACGCGGCCCACGTCGCGGATGACGCCCTTGGCCGCCATCGTGCCGAAGGTGATGATCTGGCACACATGGTCCGCGCCGTATTTGCGGGACACATAGTCGATGACCTCCTGCCGCCGTTCATAGCAGAAGTCCACGTCGATATCGGGCATGGACACGCGCTCCGGGTTCAGGAAGCGCTCGAACAGCAGCTGGTAGCGCAGGGGGTCCAGCATGGTGATGCCCAGCGAATAGGCCACGATGGAGCCGGCGCCCGAGCCGCGGCCCGGGCCCACCATGATGCCCTGCGACTTGGCGTAATGGATGAAGTCCCACACGATGAGGAAGTAGTCCACATAGCCCATCTTCTCGATGGTCGAGAGCTCATAGGCCAGGCGGGTGTAGGGCTCGTCCTCCGGGCCCGCGTCGGGATAGAGGCGCGCCATGCCCTCGCGGCAGAGGCGGTGCAGCATGGTGAGGGAGGTCTCGCCCTCCGGCACCGGGTAGTGCGGCAGCTTCGTCTTGCCGAACTCGAAGGTGACCTGGCACCGCTCGGCGATCTGGTGGGAGCGCTCCACGGCGTCGGGCACGGCGTGGAACAGCGCTCGCATCTCCTCCTCGCTCTTCACATAGAGCTGGCGGGTCTCCATGCGCATGCGCTGCGCGTCGTCCAGCGTCTTGCCGGTCTGGATGCACATGAGCACTTCCTGGGCGTCGGCGTCCTTCTCCTCAAGGTAATGGCAGTCGTTGGTCGCCACCAGGGGCGTGCCGGTCTCGTTGGCGACGCGGATGAGCCGCGGCAGCACGAGCTTCTCCTCGCGGATGCCGTGGTCCATGATCTATACAAAGAAGTTGTCCTCGCCGAAGATGCGCTTCATCCGGGCGATGTAGGCCTTCGCCTCGTCATACTGCTCGCGCAGGAGCAGCTTGGGCAGGTCGCCGGAGAGGCAGGCCGAGAGGCAGATGAGGCCCTCATGGCAGCGCTCCAGCATCTCATAGTCGATCCTGGGGCGATAATAATAGCCGTTCACGAAGGCCTCGGAGATGAGCTTGGTGAGGGAGGCGTAGCCCTTGTCGTTCTCGCAGAGCAGGATGAGATGGCTCATCTCGCGCCCCGCGGGCGTCTTGTCCAGGTGGTCGCGGCACACATAGGCCTCGCACCCGATGATGGGCTTGATGCCCGCCGCCAGCATGGCCTGATAGAAATCGATGCAGCCATACATCACGCCGTGGTCGGTGATGGCGCAGCTGTCCATGCCCAGCGCCTTCAGGCGCTCCACCAGCTTGGGGATGCGGCAAGCGCCGTCCAGCAGGCTGTATTCCGTATGCAGATGCAGATGCGTGAACGCCATGCCGTCGCCTCCTTCCGTCCGATGCTTTCCATTATAGCACCAACGGGCAGAGGGGGCAAGGAAAGATCGCCGCGGCGGCCCTCTCGGTCGGCCTTCGACGCGCTCCGATCCGGCTCGGCTGCAAACGGACCTCTTCCGGCCGCTGCAGCGGCCACCTTCCCCAAAGGGCAATGCTGTCAACTTAAGGGATCGACTCGCAGAGCAGCACCGTCAGCTCCTTCGATCCGCCATGCTGACAGCTGCCCCGGGGGGGCCCCCGACGGGGGGGGGGGGGCGGGGGAGGGGGGGGGGGGGGCGGGGGGGGCGGCCGGGGCGGGGGCGGCGGC
>R28__coassemble_116_pt1 | contig 45389 bp, 41 predicted proteins | sample R28__metabat2_low_PE_026 | metagenome-assembled genome bin R28
GAAAGCCCTGATATAGCTGGGATTTAGCATGCTTTGGGTGTGCGAAGTTTGAGTACCCATGATATAAGAGCGCTCTGATCTTTGCGTGAAGATACCATGATAGGTATGGGGCTTTGCTTTGAAGAGTAAGCACGCCGTGACGCGTTCCCCAAGGCACGACGGCTGGGAGCTTACCTATTTACATCATGGCATGGCGGTGATAAAATGATCGTGCCGGGATGAGGGCCCGGCAGAAGGAGGATGATCTCGATGAAGTACAGCGGAACGAAGACGGAGAAGAACCTGTGGGAGGCTTTTGCCGGCGAATCGATGGCGCGGAACAAGTACACCTATTTCGCGTCGGTGGCGAAGAAGGCCGGCTATGAGCAGATCGCCGAGCTCTTCCTCAAGACCGCTGACAACGAGAAGGAGCATGCCAAGCTCTGGTTCAAGGAGCTGGGCGAGCTGGGCACCGTCGAGGAGGACCTGCTCAAGGCCGCCGAGGGCGAGAACGCCGAGTGGACCGATATGTATGACCGCATGGCGAAGGAGGCCGAGGAGGAAGGCTTCCCGCAGCTCGCGGCGCGCTTCCGCGGTGTGGCCGCCATCGAGAAGGCCCACGAGGAGCGCTTCCGTGCCCTGCTCCATAATATCGAGGAGAAGCAGGTGTTCGAGAAGACCGGCTTGACCATCTGGGAGTGCAGGAACTGCGGCCACATCGTCATCGGCGAGAAGGCCCCGGAGGTCTGCCCGGTCTGCAACCATCCGCAGAGCTATTTCGAGGTCCGCAAGGAGAACTGGTGAGCCGAACGGGGAGCCGCCTTCGGGCGGCTCCTTTCATCGTTGCCTGCCGCAGGTCCTTTCCGGAGATATAAGCATCTCATCGCGAAAAAAGACCGCGATCGGGTCTCTTTTTATCTTGACGATCGCGGAGCCGGGCGATATAATAGACAACGGCATCAATAACTCCGCTAGCCCCGGTAGCTATTGAGACATGCACGCGGTATGCGACCATCATACTGCTGCAGACCATCGACCATGATCCTGAGGAGGAATTTCCGTTGAAGACTTATATGCCGAAGCCTGCTGACATCCAGGCCCAGCGCAAGTGGTATGTCGTAGATGCTGAGGGTCAGGTGTTCGGCCGTGTGGCCAGCCAGGTCGCGAACGTCCTGCGCGGCAAGAACAAGCCGATCTACACCCCCAACATGGACACCGGTGATTTCGTCATCATCATCAATGCTGATAAGATCGTGATGACCGGCAAGAAGCTGGATCAGAAGATCTATTATCATCACAGCGGCTATGCCGGCGGCCTCAAGGAGACCAAGTACCGCAAGCTGCTGGCCGAGAAGCCGGAGTTCGCTCTCCGTCATGCGATCGTCGGTATGCTGCCCAAGGGACCTCTTGGCCGTCAGATGGCTAAGAAGCTGAAGGTGTATGCCGGCCCCGAGCACGAGCATGAGGCCCAGAAGCCCGAGAAGCTCGAGCTCGTGAAGTAAGCGGAAAGGAGAATAAAGAACAATGGCTAAGGTCGAATATAGTGCTGTCGGTCGCCGTAAGAAGGCTGTGGCCCGCGTCCGCCTGGTGGCTGGCGACGGCAAGATCGTGATCAACAAGCGTGGCCTTGACGAGTATTTCGGTCTCGAGACCCTGAAGATGACCGTGCGTCAGCCCCTGACCCTGACCTCCACCGGCAGCTTCGATGTGCTGGTGAACGTCACCGGTGGCGGCGTGGCCGGCCAGGCCGGTGCCATCCGTCATGGCATCTCCCGCGCCCTGTGCAAGGCCGATCCCGAGCTCCGTGGTGAGCTGAAGAAGGCCGGTTTCATGACCCGCGATCCTCGTATGAAGGAGCGCAAGAAGTACGGCCTGAAGGCTGCCCGTCGTGCTCCCCAGTTCAGCAAGCGCTGAGAACCCTTGTATTACAAGGCTTTTCGACCCATGGCTGGTGCTACAGCCATGGGTCTTCTCTTTTATGCAGTCGGCCTTTTGCAAAAGGTTCTGCGTAGGAGAATCACGGAAAAGCCTTATTTCATGGGCGTTTCGAGCATTTTGCAGCCGTGCAAAACCTGCAAAATCATGTCACCGTCATCATGCATGATGGTGTATTTTTATGCATTTCTTTATGCTCTGGTGAAGAGACCGGCGTTGTCGCGGCTGGCCTTCTCCACGTTTTCGGTATCCTTGTGGACGTAGGTATTCATGGTCATGGTGATTTTGGAATGACCTGCGATGCTCTGCAGGGTCTTGATATCCACATGACCGGCAGCCTGCAACTGGGTGAGCAGCGTGTGGCGCAGTACATGGGGCGTGACACCCTTAGGCATATGCACCTTCTTACAGATCCGCTCCCAGGTGTTACGGAAGGAGCGCTCGCTCAAGGCTTCCTCGCCATCCACCACATAGTGACTGGGTACGGCATCCTTGGGCATGTTGTCCAGCAGGATCTTTTCCAGCTCAGGCAGCATGGGAACTTCACGAAGACCGGATACTGACTTGGTCGTCTTTTCAACCGGTCTGTTGTTGATGAAGGTGATCTGCCTGCGCACATGGATCAGCTTGCGGTCGAAGTCGATATCCTCCCAACGCAGGCCGAGCATCTCACCACGCCGAACGCCTGTGTAGAGCAGGATCGCCAGCAGAAGCAGGTCTTTGCCTTCCAACAGGTGCAGGTTGGCTTCCACCTGTGCTGCCTCTTCCTTGGAGATCGGCATACGCACGGTCTTCTTCTTGCTCATGGTCAGACGTACGCTCTTGGCCGGATTCTTTTCAATCAGGCCATCCTCAATTGCTGAGTTGAAGATGCCATACATCAGCGTTCTCCAGTGACGGCAGGTCGAGTTGGAATACTCAGCTCGGGCGTCATAGAACCCCTGCACATTCTTGGTAGTGATCTCATCAAGCCGTTTTCCCTTGAAGTAGGGAATTACATGCCTGTGAAGATTCATTTCATAGTCGATCTTGGTACCGCCGCCTAAACGCTTGGACTCATAGGTGTCCCACCATTCCTGGGCATAATCCTCAAACAGCGGGATCTGTGGTTTCGGTGCTGCCTGCTCAATGGTATACATCGGCGCTTCCAGCTGCTTCATCTTTTCATGAAAGTCCAGACACATCAGCGGAATCGTCTTACCTTGTGCCCAGATGTTGCCATACTCCGTGGGCACGCAGCAGCGTTTCAATTTCGTATCGACAGTCGTCATCGTCATATCGGGATCCGGGTGATCCGGTATGGGGTTGTCAAGGTACAGCTGACTGATGGCTCCGGCTACAGCGGTCTGAATGATCTGCTGCAGCTGCTCACCGCCAGTCTGCTTTTTGTATTCGTCAAGGCTGACAATATTCCTTGTTTCAGGAATACTGTTTACATCTTTCATCAAATTCCGGGTCATAATACTCCTTATCTATAAGCCGTACATCGGCTCTCACGTAATTTTTCATTGTGCCTCCTCTGCTTCTCGCGGTTCTGCTGCTTTTTCACAGCTTTGCCGCAGGAGATGCAGTATTTCTGACGGGGTGAAGCAGGCACATAGGGATCTCCACACCGTTCACAGGTACGGCAGTTTGTCGCTGCCGATAAAAGGTCTTTGCGCAGCTCATGCTGAACCAGCTTGTTCAGCTCTGCATTGCCGCAAAGTACTGCGTCCATGAAATAGTCACAGTCGATCGCTCCGTCATGAATGCTGGGATAACGATCGTTGATCACATGACATGGCCGGTCCTCCGGCAGGCACCAATGGTCGCAGCAGTTCGCGCATTCTTTTTCTGCCAATGCTTTGCACCGGCGGATGATGATCTTGTCTTCCATTCTGTTTGTCCTCGCTTTCGTGAATAACTTGTTTAAAATGGGATTTTGAGCAGGATGGACAATAGTGCCACCCAAGGGAAATCTGGAGCCGAAAACCCTTGATATGACTGGGTTTCCGGACTCCAAAAGGGTTATATTCACCTGCCTGGCTTTACCGATTGTGATCGTGCGAAAGCCCTTTGCGGGTATACTGTGCAACGACCTCCGGAGGGATTGCTGCCAGCTTTTGTTCCAGCTTCCTGTATTCCGACTGGAGCTGATGCAGGGCACTCTCGCTGTCAAGGCTTTTCTGACGGTCACGCTTACTGTCGACTACCAGCTTTTCATTCGCCTTTTTCAAAGCAGAATTCTCGTCCATGATTTCAGTAAAAGCCGGACCATACTGCTCCAGGGTCGTTTTCATGGTGCCTACGCGGGGCAGCAGCTGCCCAAATAGCGGGACCAGCTCTTCCAAACGGCCCTTGGCATTGAACACGTTGGCTCCTTCCAGCAATCCACCGATCTTGTCCGCCAGCTTTACCATTTTGCGGATCTCTTTGGTGAATGCCTTGAACTCCTTCACATCCATGTGTTTACGTCCGGTCTTTTCGGCGCTTTCGCCACGGGACAGGTCAGGATACTGTTTGACCATATATTCGTAGTACTGATCCTGCCACTGGGTCAGCTTTTTTCGATTGCCGATGATATCCTTGGCGCTGAGACGCTTATCCGGAGTCAACGGCACGAAGACCACATGCATGTGAGGCGTGCCCTCATCCATGTGAACAACAGCAGAGACGATGGTCGCATCGTCCTGATGCTTACGGAGAAAATCCAGCGACCGCTCGTAGTAGGTGCGGATATCATCCTCGGTCTTGTTATCAAAATAGCCGGTGCTGACGGTGAAAAGGACTTCGACAAGCCGGACGCTGTCGGTCCTGACACGACATCCAGCCTCACTGATCTGCCGCTCTGCCTCGGCTCGATAGTGCTGAGGCGGATGGAGCAGATTGAAATTCAGGTAACTGCGACTCCGGTCGATATCCGGATTGCTGGCATAGGTTTCCTTGGTGCGCTCATTGTGGCCCTCGATCCGGCTGATCTCCGGCCCCTTATACTTGGCAAAGCGCATAATGGCGTAATTGGTTCCGCTCATTGGCGTACCTCCTTCTGAAAATGCTAATTACACTAAAAAGTGCCGGAGGATCATTCGTCCTCCAGCACCAGGGGATTGACATATACAGTTCCGACAGAGGGCCTGCCCACGCCGAGGTAGGGCGGCACATCCACCCAGATGTATCCATGACGTTCCAGTAGCTCAAGTACCGGCTCCATATCCTTGACATCCCGGAAGAACCGGCCGCGACAGCGCTGATACAAATCAGATCGACCGATAGCGGTGATGCTCTCCTTACGGATTTTGGAGACCACGTGCATTGCTTTTTCAACGGTCTCGTCAGCCCCCAGCACTGAATAAGCATAGATGGCATGAAGGAAAGCGTAGCGGCCGATATCGATTGCGCAGTGGATCAAGTCCCTGCTGATGTCACCCTCAAGCCCGGCGGATACATGGAGAAGTCCGGCGATCCGCAGGACAAGACCGATGAACTTGCTGCCCCATTCGCGCATATCACGATGACTTTTCGTGATGAATTTGTCCACATCATGGACAAGGTCATTCATCAGATCCACGGCATCGGGCTTGAGATGCAGTGTGATCATCTCGTCATCGGGGATGTCCAGCAGAGAAAAAATCAGGTCATGATAGTCCTTCTTTACTTCTGCCGGGATCGGTGCTGACTGAAAGGACTGGGACGAAGCATGGCTGGAGACATTCACATAAAACAGGCGAGCCAGGAAGCCACGCCCATCCAGCATGCCGTTCTGCATGATATCACCCAGTACATTCGGCTGGGCGCTGATGATCATGGAGAGAGCAGGCTTGCGGATGTAATCAGGATCACGGTTCAGACGGTCCACACGGATCGTGTCACCACAGATACCCTTCAGCCACACATCCAGGTTGGGCTTCTTGGTGTAACGACCGGTGATGTTGTCGAAAGCACCACCCTCTGCGGAGATCAGAGCCATGCGACCCTTGTTGTCCTTGAGCAGCTTGATCATCATCTCACTGGTGCAGTCGTCAGTGAAAAGCTGAAGTGGATGCAGATCAGGCAGGTCGTTCAGATTGTCCTGGGTGTGCTGCAGCTCCAACTCTGTCATGCTGTCGTATTTACTGTCCAGCTGCTTGGTCAGTCGGTTGATCTGTCGCTGATAGGCTTCACGATCCAACCGGTTCTTCCGCAGCTGAGGGGCATGCTTCTCATTGTAATCCTGCTCATAATCCTCAATAGCCGAGGTCATTGCATGGATCACAGCGGATTTGCGGGAACCCGGCGGCGCGACCAGGAATACATACAGACTGGTCTGTTCATAATGGTCGATGTTGCCTTCGACACGCACTTTACCCTGCAAGCAGGTGGCTAGCACACCGAGCGCAACACCTGCTGCCATGTCCACCGGCGTCTGCGTATGTTCAGCCACAGCTTTCACATAGCGGCTGAGCCGGGGAGGCAAAGCATCCACTGGAAACGCTGGAAGATCATCAACCCGAGGCTTCAGCGGGACAAACGGTTGGAAAGGTCCACTTTCCGGCGGGGTATCCACTGCATCAATCTCATCATCAAAGACATCAGATGCAGGGTTTTCAGGGTTATTAGGGTTGTTAGTACGGATAATGGGATTCACAGGAACACTCCTTTTCTTATTTTTGAGCACACAAAAAGACAGCCACATGACTGTGACTGCCTGATAGATCTCCGACCGCTGTCCGGATCGGCGGTTATTTCTTGTGCCCTCCATTTTATATGGCATGAGAATACGCAAATGTTTCCAATGCCGAAAAATATTTTTCTTCTGCGTATCTCAACGATAGCATATTACCACATGATCTTGTCGCATTTCGTCCCACTTTTTTGCATCTGTTCCCAATTTGTCGCATTTGCCTGAATTGCGATTGCTTACATACTGCGGTAGGCTTTCAATTGTGTTCCGATTTTACATAGATGTTTACTGACGGTACCTGCACTGGCGAAACCAACCGCCTGAGCTATTTCAGCCAGGGTCATGTCTTCATCACGCAGCGCAAGGATCTTCTGGTCAATCTCCGGCAGAGATTCCACAAAGCGTTTGACCATGTCATCTTCAGCGATGCTGTCTTCAAATGACTGATGATGCTTTTCAGCATGCTTCATCACCATCTCTGCGGTGCCTGTCGGATCATTCTTGATATCTTCAATCGACACGTTTTCTTTTGGTGTGCGTGAGTGATTCCAGGCTCGCTCAAAGTCCTGCTGTTTGACGCTGGTGCCGTTGAAATCTTCATGTGCCCTGGTATCCCAGACAACATCGAACTCAGGCTGCCAGTTCTGTTCGCCGATGATCTCCAGTGTCATCTGTCCGATAAATCCATAGAAAGTCTCATAGATGGACCAGGGCGCTTCGTAATCTTTGCCCATGAGGAACAGTGTTTGCAGAGAAAACTGCGGCATGACCTCAAACCGTTTCAGGATCAGCGAAGGTACCATGTATGCATAGCGCCACAGAGGGAAGTTGCCGGAATACTGATTGACAGACCCTGGCACCGGCATGCGTCCGCCACGGGCATGAGGCACCTCAAAGAATTGCCAGGCGATCCATGCATAGCTGTCCCAGATCAATTCCAGGAACACATCGGAATTGACCAGCTCCATCCATTTTTCTGATTTGATGACGTCGCGGATCTTGCGGGGCATGTCCAGCAACACCGGCTGCTTCTCCACAAATTCACGGGGCAGCGCATAGAACATGACCATCCACCGGAGATTACTGTCTGCCGGGATCTTGAAAAACGGACCGCCCATGGGTTCGAAGTGTGTCATCCTGCATCACCTGCTTTCTTTTTGCTCACAGGTATTATAGCACATTTTACCGATAGTTGGAACGACACGAGGACGGGGAGAAACGATTATACCTCCGCACAAGCAACAGGAAGAGCTATGCTCCATACTGTAAAAGACAGGCTGACTGTTGTGCAGCCTGTCATTTCGCAGTGCGTCCGGTTGCCGTCCGTTGCCTGTCCCTTGTGCGAAGGTATAACACACTAGACTTTGCAAGCAAAGCCGTGTGCCAACGGGTGGCGCTGCCCCCTTTGGATTCCCCTGCCAACAGGGTGCTCGCGCCCCTATTGGATGACCCAGCGCAGGCTGCGGCCTGAGGTGCTATCCACGCGGAAAGGTCGTTCCATGATGTGAAGAACGACCTTTTTCTGTGAGTGACGCAGGTGATGGCGTTTTTGCCGTCACTGGTTGTCACGGGTGACGGCAATTATGCCATCATTTGTAGTTCAGGTTTACTAAAGCCAATATATCACATGCTTGCAATTGCAAGCAATTCGTGATATACTATGTGCGAAGGAGTGTGATTTTCAATGGCAAACACTACGGCTCTATACACGCGCATGGACACTTCCCTGAAGACCAGCGCAGAAGATATCCTCGCCAAGCTGGGTATTACGCCGTCCAGTGCGATCCAGATGTTTTACAGCCAGATCATCCTGCACCGCGGTCTGCCTTTTGAAGCAAAGCTCCCGGCTGCTAAGCCTGTTGCTATCGGTAGTATGACCCGCGAAGAACTGGACGCTGAATTGAGTAAAGGTGTGGCATCCGTCCGCAATGGTGCAATGATGTCTGCTGATGATGTGGATGCCATGATGCAACGGGAGTTCGGCATATGACCAATTATCATGTGCAATATTCCGCTGAAGCTGTGGAGGACCTGCGTAACATTTACCAGTACATTGTGGTAGAGCTTCAGGCTCCACAGGCGGCGCAGGGGCAGGTGGATCGGATCCGCAAAATGATTCGATCGTTAAGCCTTACACCAACCCGTTTTGCAGCAGTGGAATGGGAACCGTGGGCATCCATGGGTATGCGGAAAGTACCGGTGAACAATTACCTGGTGTTTTTCTCGTGGAAAACGCGGATTTGACCGTGACCGTTGTCCGTATTTTTTATGGCGGGCGAAATGTTGAGGAGATAATAAGGGACGATATGTAATGAACGGCGTGCTGACAAAATAGTACAGCACGTCTTTTTTAGTTAACTGATAAAATAGCACAATATCATTACATATAAGCTCCTACAATAGCAGGAATTTTTTGATAATCATCGAAAAAAACAAATCAATTCGTGTCTAAATGAGTGTATTGTGTTCTGTGGTTTTCGCGATCAGCTTGAATTCATACAACACGGGAGGCAGTCCGAACAAGACTGCCTCCTTTACAGAAATCGATACTACTATGGACCTTTGGTCAAGTTGGCCAGAAGTTGTTGCGATCATACCCCACATATTTATTGATACACGATATGGTTCCGGATAACCTCCTTGATTTGGCTCTTGATAGCATTCATCATGCTCTGATGCAGCGGGAATTCGGCGTAGGATCAATCAATATTCCGCTGAATCAGCGGAATTCTTCGCAACATCTGCAAGTACATTCTTCGCCTGTGAAGAACGAAATTTCCGCTGCAACCGGATAAAAACTGTTTTGCCCTCCTGATCTCTCTTCCAATCCGAAAATGCCCATCCGAAAAGCAATTGACAAGAACAAGCAAAAAAACACATTCATGTGCATTGGATGGAAATGCGCCCTTGTGTATAATGCTATCAAGCCTATCATGTAAAAGCGGCAATATATGTTTACTCATTCAGCCGAGGAAAGAGATATATATGCAATACGGCCATTTTGACAACGTGAACAGAGAGTACGTGATCGACCGCGTGGATGTTCCTGTATCCTGGACCAATTATATCGGAACCCGGGATATGTATGGCGTTTTCAACCACACTGCCGGAGGTTATCTGGTGAATGGTTCGTCCGAATATCACCGGATCACCCGGTTCCGGCCCAACGGTGTGCCCATGGACGGTCCTGGCCATTATGTCTATCTTCGTGACGAGGAAGACGGAGACTACTGGACCATCTCCTGGCAGCCTGTGGGCAAGCCCAAAGAGCATTTCAGCTGCCGTCATGGCCTGGGCTATGTGAAGTACCTCAGCGATTACAGCGGCATCAGCGCAAGCCAGACCCTGTTTGTCGCCATGGACGACCCGGTGGAGATCTGGGATGTGAAACTGCGCAATGACAGCGGCCGGACAAGAAGGCTGTCGGTCTATTCCTATCTGGAGTTCAGCTTCCATCAGGTGGATATGGACAACAAGAATTTTCAGATGAGTCTGTACGCCGCCGGAAGCAGCTATGAGAAGGGTGCTGTCCTCTACGATCTGTATTACGAGGAGGAGGGTTATCAGTTCTTCACCGCCGACTTTGAGCCCGATGGCTTTGATTGCCTGCGGGATACGTTTATCGGCAGCTATCGCACCGAGCGAAATCCGCAGGCTGTGGAAAGCGGCATCTGCAGCGGCTCCTTTGAAAAGGGCGGCAATCACTGCGGCTGTCTGCGGAAGGAGATCGTTCTCCGGCCCGGCGAGGAGGTCCGCCTGATCTATCTTCTCGGCGAAGGCAGACTGCCTGAAGCGATGTCAACAAAGGAAAAATATACCGCCGCGCGGGTGGATGATGATTTCCGGCGTCTTGCAGAGTTCTGGGACCGGAAGCTGTCTGCGCTGCAGATCTGCACCCCGAACGAGGGCATGAACACGGAAATCAACATCTGGAATCTGTACCAGAGCGAGATCAACGTGATGTTCTCCCGCTTCACCTCGTTTATCGAGGTAGGCGGCCGCGTCGGACTGGGCTATCGCGATACCGCGCAGGATGCCATGATGGTCCTGCACTCCAATCCGGAGAAATGCCGTTCCCGCCAGATCGAACTGCTGCGTGCGCTCACCCGTGAGGGCTACGGCCTGCATCTGTTTGAGCCCCGCTGGTTTGAACCGGAGACAAGACAGCAGTCCTTCAAGTCTCCTACAGTCATTCCCATGCCGGACAAGAGCTCCATCGTGCACGGATTGAAGGATGCCTGCGCCGATGACGCCCTGTGGCTTGTCAGCTCTGTCGTGCAGTATGTCCGCGAGACAGGCGATACCAGCTTCATGGATACATCCGTGACCTACGCAGACGGCGGCGAGGGTACCGTCTATGAGCACTTGATGCATATCCTGGATTTCTCCACCCGTCAGGTCGGTGCAAACGGTGTCTGCAAGGGACTCCGCGCAGACTGGAACGATTGCCTGAATCTCGGCGGCGGCGAGAGCGCTATGGTCAGCTTCCTGCACCTGTGGGCATTGGAGCAGTTCATTGCACTTGCCCGCTTCCTGGGGAAAGATGCCGATGCCGAAGCCTACACCAAGGTACAGGCACATGTCCGTGAGGTATGTGACCGTGTACTGTGGGACGGCGCATGGTATGCCCGTGGTATTACCGTGAACGGCCGGAAGATCGGAACGGCTGCAGACACGGAGGGCCGCGTCCATATGGAAAGCAACACCTGGGCTGTCCTGTCCGGCGCTGCTGACCATGAAAAAGGCTGCAGTGCCATGGATGCCGTGGATGAATATCTGTACACTCCCTATGGTCTGGTGCTGAACGCGCCCTGCTTCACCAAGCCGGATGACAGCATCGGTTTTGTCACGAGGGTCTATCCGGGCCTGAAGGAAAACGGCGCCATCTTCAGCCATCCCAACCCCTGGGCCTGGTGCGCCGAGGCGATCCTGGGCCGTGGTTCCCGGGCAATGAAATTCTACAATGCCCTATGTCCGGCTCTGCAGAATGACAAGATCGAGGTACGGCAGTCTGAGCCCTACAGCTACTGCCAGTTTATTGTCGGTCCCTCCCACACTGCCTTCGGCAGAGCGCGGCACCCCTTCATGACCGGTTCTTCCGGTTGGGCTTACTATGCTGCGACCCAATACATCCTGGGTGTGCGCCCCGATTTCGACCGTCTGACCGTGGATCCCTGCATCCCGGCCGATTGGGACGGCTTCACCATGGACCGTCGCTGGCGCGGCGCGATGTACCACATCTCCGTACACAACCCGAATGGTGTGGAAAAGGGTGTGAAGGAGATCCGTGTGGACGGGAAGATCACAGACCGAATCCCCGTTATGCCCGAAGGTTCTGCCTGCACCGTTGAAGTGATCATGGGCTGATCGCCGACACAATTCACAACACAGAAAGGACAGATTCCAAATGATTCGCTTCGGTACCGGCGGATGGCGTGCCATCATTGCAGATGATTTCACCAAGGAGAACATCCGGCTTCTGACGGCCGGTGTATGTGCCTGGCTGCGGGAGCAGGGGCATGCCGGCTGCGAAATCTGTATTGGCTATGACCGGCGTTTTCTCGCCAAGGAAGCAGCGCATTGGATCGCCGAAGTGCTGGCTGCGGGCGGTTTCTGTGTACTGATGACATCACGGTCCTCTCCTACGCCACAGATCATGTTCACTGTCCAGCAGAAAGCGCTGGAGCTGGGTATGATGGTGACCGCCAGCCATAATCCGGCTATTTATAACGGCATAAAGATCATTGTCAAAGGCGGCAGGGACGCTGATGTGCAGGTCACCCAGGCTATTGAGCACTGCATTGATGCGCTCCGTCCTGAGGATGTGGTGTCCATTGACTACGACGAGGCTCTCTCCACCGGTCTGATCCGTGAGGAGCTCAACAAGAATGCGTATCTTGACAGCATTCTGTCCCGGATCGACACCGAGGCCATCCGGCGCAGGGAAATCAAGATCGCCATCGATCCGCTCTTCGGCGTCAGTCAGATCAGCCTCAGCACGATCCTGCTGACCTGCCGGTGTAACGTGGAGGTGATCCACGGCAATCACGATACGCTGTTCGGCGGAAAGATGCCCGCGCCCAACCTGCAGACGCTCACGCCCCTGTCACACTATGTGACAGATAGTCACTGTGATCTCGGCATCGCCACCGACGGCGACGCAGACCGGATCGGCGTGATCGACGAGAGCGGCAGATATGTTTCTGCCAACGAATTGATTTGCCTTTTGTATTATTATCTGGTAAAATACAAGGGATGGCAGGGGCCGTGCGTCCGCAACAACTCCACCACCCATTTGCTGGACAGGATCGCAGAAGGCCTGGGGCAGCAGTGCTATGAGGTGCCTGTAGGCTTCAAGTACGTCTCTGCGAAGATGGCAGAAACAGACGCAGTAATCGGCGGTGAGTCCTCCGGCGGTTTTACCGTACGCGGACATATCGCCGGTAAGGACGGCATCTACGCCGCTGCGCTGCTGACGGAAATGATGGCCGTGACTGAAAAATCCATCTCCGCGCTGTATCAGGAGATCACTGATCAGTTCGGCTCTCTGGCTTATTGCGAAGCAGATTTCCGCATGACGCACGACCGCAAGGAAGAGTTAAAAAAACTGTTGTTTGAGGAATGCTTCCTGCCCAATTTTGGCGCGGTCGTCTCCCGCATCAATCGTGAAGACGGCGTGAAAACTGTTTTCGCCGATGGCAGCTGGGTCATCTGCCGCTTCTCCGGCACCGAGCCGCTGCTGCGAATGGCCTCCGAAGCCGAGGATGCATCGCTTGCACAGCAGTATATCGACACCTGGCGTAATGCACTGGCATTGTAAACATAACAGGAAGGAATCATCTTGTCATGAAAGTAATCTGCACAAAAGACTACCAGGACATGAGCCGCAAGGCAGCCAATATTATCTCCGCCCAGGTGATCATGAAGCCGAATGCAGTTCTGGGACTGGCCACCGGCTCCACGCCGCTGGGCATCTATGACCAACTGATCGACTGGTACCACAAGGATGATATCAGCTTCCGGTATGTGACCACCGTCAATCTGGATGAATACCGCGGCCTTGCCCGTACCCACGAGCAGAGCTACTGGTATTTCATGCATGCGCATTTCTTCAACCATATCGATATCGACCCCAGCCATGTGTATCTGCCCAACGGCAATGCCCGGGACCCGGAAAAGGAATGCCTCGCCTATGATGAGATCGTCCGCTCTCTCGGCGGCATCGATCTGCAGCTGCTGGGCATCGGTCTGGATGGACATATCGGCTTCAATGAGCCCGGCGTCGCTTTTGAATTGGGCACGCATCTGGTAGATCTGGATCAGAGTACCATCGAGGCAAACAAGCGCTTTTTCAATGATGATGCCTCTCTGGTCCCGAAGCAGGCATTCACCATGGGCATCCGCATGATCATGCAGGCCCGCAAGGTCGTCCTGGTAGCCAACGGCAAGGCGAAGGCAGAAATCCTCCGCAAAGCCTTCTGGGGACCTGTAACACCAGAGGTGCCCGCCAGCATTCTGCAGATGCATCCAGATTTCACTCTGATTGCCGACAAGGAAGCGCTTTCCCTCTGCCCACAGTGCCTGTGAGCCGGCTGCGGCATGTCCCCCGCAACAGCATATTGAATCGATCGTTCCACCCTGATGCTCTGCCCTCCGGCAGAGCATCATCTGTACTCCCCATTCCATGAAACGGAGTCTGTCTGGCATGAAACGCGAAAGAAGAATGTCCTCCCTGCGGACACAGCTGATCGTCACGGTGATCGTATGCTGGGTGATGCCCATCCTGCTCGTCGCAGCGAGCGGTCTGTTCCTGTTGAGCCGCAACTACGAGCGATCCATGCATCAGGAGCTGGAGCTGGCGGGCGATTTCGCAATCAATCAGTCTGCTGCGCATCTGAATACGATTCTGTTCGAATCCAAAACTGTCTCCTATGATGGTGTAGTTCGTAGTGCTTACCGCACCTATTCTATCGACAATGACCAGGCTGCACTATACCGCTCCGTGACCAATTATCTGAAGCAGCAATTCGCCCGCCGTGAGTCTGCAAATGCAGTCTTTATGTCCTTCTGGGAGATTACCGGGTTAATGCCCTACATCAGCAACCAGGGAGAAGATTCCAGCCGCGCCGTACTGGCCGCCTACGCGGACATCGAACCGGAAATTCTCGCAGATATGGCAGAGGAGGACACAAAAATCCGGCTGTACGTCCGCGGCGGCTCGCTGTATGCCGCACGCAACCTGCTGGACAGCCGAATGAAGCCCTATGCCACCGTAGTGATCAACTGCAGCATTCCCTATCTGACTGCACCCCTTGCTTCATTGAATCTGACAGGACCTGCCTGGGGTGAGATCGATGGAATCGCATTTGCTCCGGATGGTACGCTTCTGCATGCAGAAAAACCGGATATGCCGTTCCTTTTCTCCCGAACAGTGGATGGACACCAGATTACACTGTACGCAAATACGCGCAGTTTTGACCTTTTCTCTGCCACAACCGAGCTGCCGATACTGCTGGCGGCGATCTCCGTGCTGATTCTTCTCCTGCTGTTTTCCATCCTGCATGTGTTTACCAGACAGGTATCCCGTCCTGTCAGAACGCTGGCAGAAGCGAACCGGCTTGTTGAGAGCGGCAGCAGAGGATATCAGATTACGCAGCGTGCCGGAAGTCTGGAATTTGACGCCCTGTACAATCAATTCAACAGTATGTCCGGTGAACTGCAAAAGCAATTCAATCTGGCGTTGGAGGAACAGCAGGCGCTGCATCAGGCAAGGATCAAAGTGCTGCAGTCCCAGATCAATCCCCACTTTCTTAACAATACGCTGGAGATCATTAACTGGGAAGCCAGGATTGCCGGAAATGAACAGATCACGGCGATGATCGAAGCGCTTGCCACCATGCTGAACACCTCACTGAACCGTGACGACAATCCCCTGATTTCCTTTGATGATGAGCTTCATTATACGGAGGCATATCTGTATATCATCAAACAGCGGATGGGTGAACGGATGCAAGTGGAATATGAAATCGATTCTTCTCTGCACGGGACGACCATCCCCCGCATGATTCTACAGCCACTGGTTGAAAACGCAGTCGAACACGATCTGAGCCGCTCAGCCGGGGGAAAATTATCTATCCACGCTTCACGTAAGGAGGGGAAAATCTGTCTGCAGGTGGAACACAACGGGCATATTCTGCCCGCCGACAGGGAGAAGCTGGATCGGCTGCTGCTTCCGGAAACAAGTGAATCCGGAGATCGCGTCCACATCGGCGTCCGCAATGTCAATCAACGCCTTCGCCTGCTCTATGGAGATGCGGCTCACCTGCATATTGACGAGATCTCTGATGGCATCGTGCGTGCAGAGATCCTGCTGCCTGTTGTATGAATTTGTCCAAATATCGGCCTGATTTGACAGACATGAACAATCAGAGACAATAAATCACAAGCAGATTCCTTGCTGCTGTGCGACTCTCCGGCTATAATAAAATACATAAATGCAAGGAATACACCTTGCAGAAAAGGAGATTTACACTATGAAGCGTGCATTGGCTCTGATTCTGTCTCTGGTCCTGATCCTGACCTGCATGTGCAGCGCCATGGCTGAAGGCGTGTCCCTGAACGTTGTCACCTCCTACGGCGGCGACGACGGCAACCGTGCCAACTTTGAAGCTGCTGTGGCTGCCTATGAGCAGGCTACCGGCAACACCGTGAACGATGGCTCCGCCACCTCCAACGAGGAGTGGAAGGCCAAGGTTCTGACCGACTTCGAAACCGGTTCTGAACCCGACGTTCTGTTCTACTTCACCAATTCCGACGCCGAGCCCTTTGTGACTGCCGGCAAGGTCGTTTCCATCGACGAGATCCGCGCCGAGTATCCCGACTTCGCCACCAACATGAAGGACAGCATGATGGCTGTTGCCTCTGACGGCGTGAAGTACTCTGTGCCCGCTTCCGGCTACTGGGAGAATATGTTCGTCAACAAGACCGTGCTGGATGCCTGCGGCGTTGCCGTTCCTGGCCCCGACTACACCTGGGATCAGTTCCTGACTGACTGCGAAACCATCAAGGCTGCCGGCTTCACCCCCATCGCCTGCTCCCTGTTTGAAGTTCCCCACTACTGGTTCGAGTTCGCCGTGATGAACAACGGTTCCGTTGCCAATCACCTGGACGTTCCCGCCGCCGCTGACGACGCTGCCGCCGCCAAGTGGGCTGCCGGTCTGAACGACATCAAGGCTCTGTATGAAGCCGGCTACTTCCCCGCCAACACCCTGACCGCTACCGACGCTGAGACCGTTGAAATGTTCAACGGCGGCGAGGCTGCCTACCTGATCGACGGTTCCTGGAAGGTCGGCTACTTCACCGGCAACGCTGCCAATCTGGAAGACTTCGCCATCGCTTATGTTCCCGCCAAGGGCGAGCGTGCTGCTTCCGAAGCCATCGGCGGCATCTCCATGGGTTACTTCATCACCCGCAAGGCTTGGGACAATCCCGCCAAGCGTGAAGCCGCTGTGAAGTTCGTCTCCATGCTGACCTCCGACGAAACCATGAGCACCTTCGTGACCACCGAAGTGACCGCTCTGGTCAACGGCGCCAAGCCCGCCGGTTTGAACAGCCTGCAGCAGTCTGCCGCCGACACCAACGCCAACATCACTGCCGTTGCCGGCGCTGTGCAGGATCTGCTGACCGCTGAAGCCCGCGGCGATCTGTTCGCCAACGTCCAGAACGTTGTGACCAACAAGATGACCGCTGAAGACGCTTTCGCTTCCGCCATCGCTCTCAAATAAGGACAGTTTATTCTATAAAACCCACGCCGTCGGGGTGCTGCTTAAAACCAGCAGCCCTCTCTTTCAAAAATGCCCGGCAGGAAGGTGAAACGATGAATTCCATGATCTACAAAAACAAAAAGCCGCTGCTGATCTTTCTGACTCCGGCATTGCTTTTTCTGGCTGTTTACCTGTACTATCCCTTTGTACAGAATGTAATCAACACCTTTCTGAAAATCGGCGGCCTGGGCAGAGCTGCAGAGGGTCTCAACCAGCCCTGGTACGAGAACTATGCTCGTCTCTTTACAGACCCGAATCTGGCCACAGCGTTGAAGAACACACTGCTGCTCACCCTGTGCACCATCGTGTTCCAGGTGGGCATCGCCTTAACCCTGGCACTGCTCGTGGATGCCGTTCCACGCGGCGCGGAGTTCTTCCGGACCGTATACTTCTTTCCTATCGTGATTTCAGCCACCGCACTCGGCTTGATGTTCAACCTGATCTTCCTCTATAAGGGCGGCATGGTCAATCAGCTGCTGCTGGCATGCGGTGCCCTGGAAAGCAGAGTGCTTCCAAACGGCAAGCTCGTTGTCGAATGGCTGGACTGGAAGAATCAGGCGCACTTCCTCTTCACCATGTTCATGCCCGTCATGTGGCAGTATGTAGGCTTCTACTTTGTGATCATCGTCACTGGCCTTAACAACATCTCGCAGGATCTCTTTGAGGCAGCCGCGCTTGACGGAGCAGACGGCTGGAAAAAAGCCCGGTACATCACCCTGCCTATGCTTCGCAACGTGCTTTGCTCCTGCCTGGTACTGGCTGTAACCGGTGCCCTGAAGGTATTCGATTTGCCCTGGGTCATGTTTGGCTCCGGCATGCCGGAAAATCAGGGCTGGCTGACCGGCACCTACATGTATGACCAGACCTTCAACAAGATGAACGTGGACTATGGTTCCACCATTGCCGTACTGATCGTTCTGTTGGGTGTGGTTTTGTCCAACGTGGCCAACCGCATTTTCCGTACATCTGATGACCTGTGAGGAGGAGAATAATGAAAAATAGAAACATGAAGCCCTCCCTGGTAATCATCTACGGTATACTGGGCTTCTGGGCTGTTACAACGATCTATCCCTTCATCTGGGTCATTCTGAATTCTTTCCGCAAAAAGGGCCTGATTCTGAGTGATTCCTTTTCCCTGCCCATGGGAGATGCCTTTACGACAGAAAACTACCTGACCGCATGGCAGCGTTCAGACTTCAAGAATGCCTATCTGAACAGCTTTCTGATTTCAGGCACCGTCACGATCTGCGTTGTGCTGATTGCCGGACTGGCCGCCTATGGCCTTGTTCGTTACCGCTTCCGGGGCGTAGGCCTCATCCGCAGTCTGATTCTCGCCGGCATGATGTTCCCGGTGTTCTCTACGATCATCCCCGTATTCCGGATGGAGGTCGTGATGGGTATTGCGGGCAGCGGCAACCGCTGGCTCAGCCTGATGGCCGTGATCCTGCCTCAGATTGCCGGCAATTTGTGCTTCGCCATTATTATACTGATGGGCTTCATCCAGTCGGTACCGATCGAACTGGAAGAAAGTGCTTATCTGGACGGATGCAACGTGCTGCAGATCTATTTCCATATCATCATGCCTGCCGCCAAGTCCTCTTTTGCTACAGTCGCCATTTTCTCCTTCCTCTGGAGCTACAATGATCTGTTCACCCAGTCCTTCTTCCTGCGTTATCCTCAGGAACGTGCCATCACCGGACTACTGAACGAGATCAGCTCCCAGGCAGGCGTCAACTACGGCTTGATGGCTTCCTCCGTTGTGCTGGTTGTCATTCCTGTGCTGGTGGTGTATGTGGCACTGCAGAAGAACATCGTCAAGGGTCTGACAGCGGGCGCCATCAAAGGCTGATCGGCCTTTGCCATATCGTCAGGAAATGCCCATTCCATTTTATGCAGCCTCTGGTATAATAAAGGATGAGGAAATCAGCTATGGAACCATGTCCGCAGCAAGTGAGGGGATGACGCATGTATCGTGTGATATTGGTGGATGATGAATCCCGTATTGTGGAAGGGCTCCGCAAGGTCGTCCGTTGGGAAGACTATGGCTGCCAGATTGTCGGTACCGCTGACAGCGGCATCGCCGGGACAGAGCTGATCCGCCGGGAAAAACCGGATATTCTGTTTATGGATATCTGTATGCCCGGTATGGACGGCCTGACCATGCTGGCAGGATTACGGAGCGAATTTCCCCGAATGCAGGTAACGATCCTCACCGGATACCGGGATTTCACCTATGCGCAGAAGGCAATCAACCTCGGCGTGACCCGTTTTCTCCTCAAGCCCTCCAGGATGACTGAGATTCTGGAAGCACTGCAGGTAATGACGGATAACCTGAAGCAGCTTCCATCCCTCCCTGCGGAAGAAACTATGCAGGATCAAGCATTGGAGGAATCAGAGACATCCGCAGGCAATTTCATCGTCAACAGTGCGATGGAATACATCCGTACGCACTATACAGAAAAGCTGACCATGCAGGCCGTTGCGGAAAAATGCTATGTGTCTCAATGGCACCTGTCCAAGCTGCTGAGCAAACACGTCAACAAGAATTTCTATGACATTCTCAATGAGGTGCGTATCAACGAAGCTATCCGTCTTCTGAAAGACAGCAGTCTGCGAATCGGCAGCATCGGTGAGATGGTCGGCTATACAGACAGTGCGCATTTTGCCCGGACTTTCAAAAAGATCACCGGAAAGAGTGCCGCAGAATACAGAAACAGTCTGGAATTGCGTTAAGTCGATCTGCTGACTTGAAAAGGAACACAATCGATAACAATTTGATACAGGATATTTTCAAAATCATAGGCGAGCTGTTTCCTTCGATCGTATTGATCTGAGAAATGGCTCGCCTTATGCTCAAAGGAGAGGTGGACACCCCCGTCCATCACACCCGTATCCCACCTCCTTTCATGTCTTGTATAAACATACGTTTGCATTCAGACGGTTCATTTCCTTGATAGAGTACGGCCTGAAGGCCGCCCGTCGCGCGCCTCAGTTCAGCAAGCGCTGATCGAAAATATCGTTTCAAAGATCCGCTCACTTCGGTGGGCGGATCTTTTTCGCGTCCATGGTAGGCTTCGCGATGTTGGAATATCATATGCTTGCAAATGCAAGCGAAGCGTGATATACTGTGCGTGAAGGAGTGTGATCTTCAATGGCTAATACAACGGCTCTTTATACGCGAATAGATACTTCACTGAAGACCGGCGCGGAAGATATCCTTGCGAAGCTTGGCATTACCCCCTCCAGTGCGATCCAGATGTTTTACAGTCAGATCATCCTCCATCGCGGCCTGCCTTTTGAGGCAAAGCTGCCGGCAGCCAAGCCTGTGGCCATCGGAAGCATGAGTCGTGAAGAACTGGATGCTGAATTGAGGAAAGGCGTGGCATCCATCCGGAATGGCGCTGTTTTGGATGTCGACGATGTGGATGACCTCATGAAGCGGGAGTTTGGTATATGACCCATTATCGTGTACAATATTCAGCAGAAGCATTGGAGGACCTCCGAAGCATCTATCAATATATTGCAAATGAGCTGCAGGCTCCGCAGGCGGCGAAGGGACAGGTGGATCGAATTCGCAGAATGGTCCGGTCGTTGAGTCTTACGCCCACCCGCTTCGCTGCAGTGGAATGGGAGCCCTGGGCATCCATGGGAATGCGGAAAGTCCCGGTAGACCATTATCTGGTGTTTTATCTCGTGGAAAACGCAGATCTGACCGTGACTGTCGTTCGCATTTTTTTTGGTGGACGGAATGTTGAAGAGATGATAAAAGAGGACATATGACCATCAGCCCGGCACTAAGAAAATGATGGCCGAGTCTGCAACGCCAAGGGCCGCCGCTCATGCTTCGAGCAGCGGCCCTTGTTTTTGAGTAACATTCAGCCTCCTGACACCCCATCCGCACCGCCCGTCTCCCCACTCCTTTCTCGCTTTGTATGAATATGCAGCCGCATTCGGACGGCTGAAATCCAAGGAAGAGTACGGCCTGAAGGCCGCCCGCCGCGCGCCCCAGTTCAGCAAGCGCTGATCTTTCTGCCATTCCGGTGCCATCCACGGCGCCGGAATGCTTTCTTTTTGGCGCTTTGCGGTTTCTGGAAGGCCCTGCGCGCGCCAAGAAAGGAGCACGTAGGAAGCAGGTAGGAAACAAAGTTCGCGGCGCATATGAAGCGGAAGCCCTGCCCGGAAGGGCGGGGCTTCCGCTTTTGCGGCTTTCTCGGCGATACCGGGGATCGTGTCAGAACCTCACGGTCACGCAGGTCCCCTTGTCCACCTCGCTCTTCAGCTCGATCTGCGCGCGGTGCAGCTCGGCGATGTGCTTCACGATGGCCAGGCCCAGGCCGGTGCCGCCGGTCTCGCGGGAGCGGCTCTTATCCACGCGGTAGAAGCGCTCGAACACCCGCTCCTGATGCTCCGGCGGGATGCCGATGCCGTTGTCGCTGACCGTCAGCACGGCATGGCCGTTCTCGGAGAAGACCTTCACCCGGACCCAGCCGTTCTCCCGATCGTAGCGGATGGCGTTCTGGATCAGGTTCTCCAGCAGCTCCTTCAGCAGCTCCCGGTCGCCGGTCAGCACGGTATCCGAGCCGATGCACGTGAGGGTGACGCTGTGCTGCTCGGCGCAGACCCGCAGGGAGCGGCACACATCCTCCGTCAGCTTGTAGAAATTCAGCGGCTCCATCTTGCGTGGCAGCTATGGATGATCCAGCTCGGAGAGGAGGATGCTGTCGTTGATGAGGGACAGCAGCCGGTCGGCGTTTCGGCGGATCTCGCGGCCGATATGCGTCTGCTGGGAGTCATCGACCATGTGGTCCTCGATCAATTCGGCGTAGCCGGAGATGGCCGTCAGCGGTGTCTTCAGCTCGTGGGAGATGTTGGCGGTGAGATCCTGGCGGCTTTTCGCGGCCTCCAGGATCCTGTCATGCTGGCTGCGGATCTTTCGGGCAAAGGGCTCCAGCTCCCGGTATTCCACGGCGTCCATCCTGTCAAGGTCCTCCGCCATGCGGTCGATGGGGCGGATCAGCTGCACGGTGAGATAGTGCCCGATGAGGATGCACAGCCCCAGGATGACCGCCAGGATGACAAGGATGACCGGCACCGCGGAGAGGAACACACTGAGGATGGAGCGGGCCTGGGTGGACACGCGCAGCACAGTGTTCTCGTCCAGCCGCAGAGCGTAGTAGAAGCTGTTCATGTGCTGGGTGTCGGAGCGGCGCATGCTCTCGCCGGAGCCATCCGTCAGCGCCTGCGCGATCTCAGGACGGCCCAGGTGGTTGCCCAGCCCGGCGGCGTCCGTGTCGTTGTCATAGAGCACGGTGCCGTCGGCGGCGATCCAGGTGACACGCAGGTCCTCGGCATCCAGGCCGTTCAGCGCGGTCCGGTCGACGCGGTCCGGCTCGCCCGCCGCGTCGGCATACAGGGCCTGGAAGAAGCCGGTAGCCGCCAGAAGCCGGGCGTTCGTCCGCAGGTCGCTGCGGACGCGGTCCTGGAAGATGGCGTAGCACACCGAGGTGATGCCCAGCGTGGTGGCCAGGATGGCGATGAACGCGATGAGCCCCAGCCGCAGGTCGATCTTCTGCTTCATGCGTCCTTCTCCCCGGCGATCACATAGCCCACATTGCGCACGGTGCCGATGAGGCTGCCGCAGTCGCCCAGCTTCTGCCGCAGGGTCTTGATGTGCATATCCACGGTGCGGCTCTCGCCCTCATAGTCGGTGCCCCACACGAACAGCATGATGCTCTCCCGGGACAGGACCACGTTCTCGTTGATCATCAGATAGCGCAGCAGCTCGTATTCCTTGTAGGTCAGCTCCACGCTCCGGCCGTTCGCGGTCACGGTATGGCGCTCATGATCCAGCGTGATGCCGCCCACCCGCAGGAGCTTTGGCGTGATATCCTGCGTCCGCCGCAGCAGCGCCTTTACCCGGGAGAGCAGCTCCATCACGGAGAAGGGCTTCTTCAGATAATCGTCCGCTCCGTCATCGATGCCCTTCACCAGGTCGAACTCGGCCGTCTTGGCGGTGACCATCATCACGGGGATGCGGGCGGTCTTCGGCTCCCGGCGCAGGCGGCGGATGATGTCGTAGCCGCTCTCGTCCGGCAGCATGATGTCCAGCAGGATCAGGTCCGGCAGCAGCTGCTCCAGCCGGGCGAACAGCTCAGTTGCCCGCTCGAAGCCCTGCACGGTGTAGTTGCCGTTCTTCAGGGCGATCGTCTCGATCTCACGGATGCCGGGATCGTCCTCGACGATATAGATCAGTGCCATAAGCTCACCTCACGGATGATAGTATATCAGCGTAAGCGCTCACTCCGCAAGAGCGAAGGCGATGTTGATGGCGTGGTCGGAGCAGCGCTCCAGGTCGGAGGCCATATCGGTGAAGATGACGCCGCCCACCGGGTCGCAGGCCACCTTCATCAGGCGCTCGATGTGCGCGTTGACGATGGTCAGCTGCAGATCGTCCACCTCCTGCTCCAGCCGTTCGGCCTCGGGGAGCCGCTTGTAGTCCTCATGCTCGAACACAGACATGGCCACCTCCACGGCATAGATGGACTTGTCCGCCAGGGACTTCAGCTCGGCCGAGCCGGTCTCGGAGATGACCGCCCTGCGGGCCTTGTACTGCTCGGTGTATTCGGCGATGTTGCGGCCGTGGTCGGAGATGCGCTCGATATCCGAGGCCACCAGGATCATCTGGGAGATCTGCTGCACGGCCTTCGCGGAATAGTTGCGGGAGCGCAGGGCGATCAGCCGGTCCTGGATCTTGTCCGTCAGCACATCGATGGCATCCTCCAGATCCATGGCCCGCTCAGCCAGGGCGTCATCATGGGCGAAGAAGCTGTCGGAGGCGTTCCGCAGGCATTCGATGGCCATGTGGCCCATGCGGGAAAGCTCCAGCCGGGCCTGCTGCAGCGCCACGGAGGAGGGCAGCTCGCCGCTCTGTACCATGTACACCAGCTTGCGGTCCTCACGGCTCTTGCTCTCCTCGGGCAGCAGCGGGATCACCTTTTCGGAAAGCTTCACGATCAGCCCGGCGAAGGGCAGCTCCAGCAGCACCGACAGGATGGCAAAGATGGTGTGGGTGTTGGCGACCTGGTGGCCGATGTCGCCGGGGGTCAGCCCCTTGATCAAAGTCAGGAAGCCGGGGAACAGGCCGATCAGCAGGAGCATCAGCGCGGCGCGGATCAGGTTGAACAGCAGGTTCAACACAGCCGTGCGCTTGCCGTTGCGGTTGGTGGTCAGCGCCGCCAGGATGTTGGGCGTCACCGAGCCGATGGCCGCGCCGATGACCAGGTACACGGTCATCTCGTAGCTCATGAGCCCCTGGATGGCGAAGGTCTGGAAGATGACCACCGACGAGGAGGAGCTTTGCAGCAGCGCGGTGAAGGCCACGCCGAACAGCACGGCCAGCGCCGGATTTTCCAGCGTGGAGAGGAAGGAGATGAAGGACTCGCTCTGCGACAGCGGCACGATGGCCGACTTGATGACCGAGATACCGAAGAACAGCATGCCGAAGCCCATGATGATGGAGCCGATATGCCGCACCGTGTTGTTCTTCAGGAAAAGATACATCAGCGCGCCGACGCACAGGATCATCGGGGCGTAGGCGCCCAGATCGAAGGCCGTGATCTGCGCGGTGATGGTGGTGCCGATGTTGGCGCCCATGATGACGCCGATGGCCTGGGCGAGGGTCATCAGCCCGGAGTTCACAAAGCTGATGACCATCATGTCGGTGGCCGAGGAGCTTTGGATCAGCAGCGTGACCAGGATACCCACCGCCACGGACACGAAGCGATCGGCGGTGGCCTTCTCCAGGATCACCCGCATCTTGTCGCCGGCGGCATTCTTGAGGCCGCTGGACATGATGCTCATGCCGTAAAGGAACAGGCCCACGCCGCCCATCAGGGAAAAGAATTCGTAGATCGTCATACAGACAAGCCTCCCGCGTACAGGCAAAGGATCCGATATCCCACTTCATTATATCTGCGCCAGGTAAAATACAGAGCTGACTTTTGTAAGATCTGTGTAAGATCTCCGGCTGCTTTCGGACCACACACTTTTTACCCGGCCTTTACGCAATGCCGCGCGTGGAATTTACAAAGCCTCCTTATCCTTGGTCCATCCGGATAAGGAGGCTTTATCATGTCTGTGCTTTGGAATTTCTGCCGCGCGGCCGTCAGACATACCGCATGGCAGCGGCGGCTGTTCCTGCTGCTGAACACGGTCTTCTTCGGCCTGCTGGGCTTTGGGATATGGCTGATCGTCAGCCGCTGGGCACTGACTACCTTAGACTGGGCGGTGGTGTTCACCGGCTTTGCGGCCTGGGGCTTCGGCTTCCTGGGCGGCATCCTGTATCTGTACGATCATTAACGGGAGGTCCCTCATGGATCTGTTTGATGTGCTTTCCCTCATCGGGGGTCTGAGTCTTTTCCTCTTCGGTATGGATCTGATGGGCGCGGCGCTGGAAAAGCGGGCTGGCGGCAGCCTGAAAAAGCTGCTGGGCAGGCTGACCACCGGCAAGCTGGCCGGACTGCTGACGGGCCTGGCGGTGACGGCTGTCATCCAGTCGTCCTCCGCCACCACGGTGATGGTGGTGGGCTTCGTCAACTCCGGGCTGATGTCGCTGACCCAGGCCATCCACGTCATCATGGGCGCCAACATCGGCACCACGGTCACGTCCTGGTTGTTGAGTCTCTCCGGCCTGGAGAGCGGCAGCCTCTTCGTGCGCCTGCTGAAGCCCTCATCCTTTACGCCAGTGCTGGCGCTCATCGGCATCATCCTGCACATGACCGGCCGGGACAAGCGGAAGGACACCGGCACCATCCTGCTGGGCTTCGCCACGCTGATGTTCGGCATGGATGCCATGTCCTCCGCGGTCTCCGGGCTGAAGAACGTACCGGAATTCGCGAGCATCCTGCTGATGTTCTCCGATCCCATCCTGGGCGTGGCGGCGGGCGCGCTGCTGACGGCGATCATCCAGTCCTCCTCCGCCTCGGTGGGCATCCTGCAGGCGCTGGCCTCCACCGGCGCGGTGACCGTGGGCACGGCCATCCCCATCATCATGGGGCAGAACATCGGCACCTGTGTCACCGCACTGCTGTCCTCCATCGGCGCCAACAAGAACGCGCGCAGGGCCGCTGTCGTGCACCTGTGCTTCAACATCATCGGCACGGTGGTGTGGCTGGGGCTGTTCTGCCTGTTGAACGCGGTCGTCGGCTTCTCCTTCATTGCCCAGCCGGCGGACCAGTTCAACATCGCCATCATCCACACGGCCTTCAATGTGGCCTGCACGCTGCTCATGCTGCCGCTCTCCGGCTGGCTGGAGGCGTTGGCCTGCCGCCTCATCCCCGACGCGAAGGTGGAGGAGACCGCCGCCGAGCTGGACGAACGCCTGATGTCCGCCCCATCCATCGCCATCGCCCAGTGCCGCAGCTACGCCGTCCGCATGGCGGACACCGCCTTCGAGAGCCTGGACAGCGCCCTCCGCCTGATGAGCGAGTACGATGGATCCACTGCCGCGGCGATCCGCAAACAGGAGAATGACTGCGATCACATGGAGGATGTGCTGGGCACCTATTTGGTGCGGCTCTCCACCCATGAGATGAGCGACGCGGACAGCATCGAGGCGGCGCGGCTGCTGCGGGTGATCTCCGACCTGGAGCGCATCTCTGATTACGCCGTGGCGCTGGTCACCTCGAAGGAGGAGCTGAACGGCAAGCAGCTGGCCTTCTCCGCGGAGGCGCGGGAGGAGCTGTCCGTGCTGCGCGGCGCTTTGTGGGACATCAGCGGCCAGACGCGCAAGGCCTTTGTGAACGGCGACATGGATGCCGCCGCCTGTGTGGAGCCGCTGCGCCAGGTGATCGACGGACTGAAGGAGCAGCTGCGGGCCCGCCATGTGCAGCGCCTGCAGCACGGCCATTGCTCCATCGAAGCCGGCTTCGTGCTGACGGACATCCTGACCGACTTGGAGCGCTGCGCCGGCCACTGCTCCAACATCGCCGGCTGCGTGCTGGAGACCGACCGGCTGGACCTGCACGACTATCTCGGCCGGCAGCGGCGGAGCAGCGCGGCCTATGAGACCATGGTGAGCGGCTTTGAAAAGCGGTACGCGCTGCGGGAGAGCGTCTGACAGGCAATATGTCGCGCTTTAGGATCTCTGAAGCCGAGCAACTACAAGGCTTTCAGCCATACAAGATCAGCAAGTGCTGATCGGGATCCAGATATCCCAAGGCTTTCTGACTCCCGTCTGGTGCATCAGGCGGGAGCTTTTTTCTACATCCAGCGCATGAGAAAAGGGTCGGCTGTTCAGGTGCCGCCGACCCTTGAGCGTGTTTCGGGTGCCTGTGGAGATCGTGTCGGATCCACAGAGGAGAGATATCAGAGAGACCGCTTCAGCTGAGGCTGATGTTCCTGAGCAGGCGGGCCTTCGCGCCCTGCGAGGCCTCCTCCAGCTTGCGTACGTACTCCTCCACGAAGGCATCGAGGAAGGCGTCAGGCACCTCGGGCTGCAGGCCGGTGGTGTATTGCTCAGCCAGGGCGATGGACCGGGCGTCCTGCGCGACGATATCGGCCTCGGGGATGAAATGGCTCAACGCGGTGATGACGATGTAGAGCGGCACCTGCTCGGAGGAGATGCTGGGGAAGAGGCCCTCGGACTTCTTCAGGATCAGGGTCTTCTCCATCATGTAGGGCATATAGCGGCAGTAGAGCTGGACCTCGTCAGGCGAACCGGAGATGTCATAGAAGCGGGAGAGCTTCTGCACGATCACGCTGGGCCGGTTGCTCAGGTATTTGAAGAAGAAGTCGTTCTTCAGCGAGTCGGCATAGAACTGCCCATAGCCGTTGCCGTTCAGATAACCATACAGCACGCGGATGGAGACCAGGTCATAGAGGATGGGCTCATCATCCAGCGAGAGCTCGGCGTCCATGCGCTGGGAGGCGTAGCGGTCCAGCAGGACCAGACACTGCGTGCCCAGCATGTCCTTGTTCACGAAATAGTGGTTGATCAGTCCCAGGCTGACGCCCGAGGCCGACGCGATCTATCGCATACTGGTGCCATCGAAGCCCTTCTCACGGAAGAGGGTGAGGGAAGCCCTCAGGATCCTGGATACGCTTTCTGTCTTCGCGTCCGCCATCGTACGCAGCCCCTTTTCAAAAAACATGGGAAATACAAAATTAGGGGATAGACTTTTCCCTGATAAAGTGCTACAATGCACCCACATCGTTGTTGAACACGTTCAATGACATGTCCTGTATCGTGTTCCGTATCATGTTGCGGCACATGATCTTGATCGCACCCATGACGGGTGTAAAACGATTCTAACAAATGATCCCCGGGCTGTCAAGTCCGCGGGACCGATGCAGATGGGGGCGGAAAGAATGTCGCGTTATATCCTCAAGAGACTGCTGCTGATGATCCCCGTGCTGCTGGGCATCTCGCTGCTGGTCTTTGCCATGCTCGAGCTGTCTCCCGGCGATCCGGCGCAGATCATCTTGGGCATGAAGGCCACGCCGGAGGCTCTGAACAACCTGCGCGAGCAGATGGGCCTGAACGACCCGTTCTGGGTCCGCTATGTGCGCTATATCTGGAACGCGCTGCATGGTGACTTCGGCTCCTCCTGGCGCACCAGCCTGCCGGTCCTGAGCGAGATCGTGGCCCGCATCCCCGTGACCCTGCGCGTGGCCCTGGGCGCCATGGTGCTCACCGTGCTGGTGGGCATCCCGATCGGCATCATCTCGGCCGTGAAGCAGTATTCGCTCACCGATAACCTCACGCTGGGCGGCGCGCTGCTGTTCTCCTCCATGCCGGCCTTCTGGTTCGGCACGCTGCTGGTGCTGCTCTTCGCGCTGAAGCTGAGCTGGCTGCCCGCGACGGGGTCGGATGACATCAAGAGCTACATCCTGCCCTGGGTCACGCTGGCGGCCTCCAACTCGGCCACCCTGGTGCGTATGACGCGCTCCTCCATGCTGGAGGTCATCCGCGCCGATTACATCAAGATGGCCCGCGCGAAGGGCGCCTCCGAGCGCACCGTCATCCTGCGCCACGCCCTGCGCAACGCGCTGCTGCCCATCATCACCATCGTGGGCATGAACTTTGCCGGCCTGATGGGCGGCACCGTGGTCATCGAGCAGGTGTTCACCCTAGCGGGCCTGGGCACGCTGGCCATCAACTCGGTGCGCGCGCTGGATGTGCCCATGGTCATGGGCGAGGTGCTGTTCATCGCCCTGCTCACCAGCCTGATCAACCTGCTGGTGGACGTGATGTATGTGTACATCGATCCCCGCCTGAAGAGCCAGTATGTGAAGGTGAAGAAAGTGAGGGCGAAGGAATGAAAGAGCAGAAGAAGACGCAGGCTGCCTCTGAGCAGAACGTCTATAAGAAGCGCAGCCAGCTCGCCGGCATCTGCCGCCGCTATGCCAAGAGCAAGAGCGCGATGGTCGGACTGATCATGCTGGCCATCATCGTCATCCTCGCCGTCACCGCGCCGCTGTTCATCAGCTACAAGGGCGAGGTGATCAAGCAGAACATCCGCATCCGCCTGCAGGGGCCCAGCTGGGAGCATCCCTTCGGCACCGACCAGTATGGCCGTGATGTGCTCAAGCGCATCATCTGGGGCGCGCGCATCTCGCTGAGCTGCTCGCTGGTGGTCATCACCATCGCCACCGTGCTGGGCGCGCTGTTCGGCAGCATCGCCGCGTATTTCGGCGGCAAGATCGACAACATCATCATGCGTGTGATGGACGTGTTCTACGCGCTGCCCTTCAACCTGATGGCCATCTGCGTGGTGGCCTCGCTGGGCAACAGCATCGTGAACCTGGGCTTGGCCTGTGTGGTGGGCGTGACACCGGGCTTCGTGCGCATCTTCCGCTCAGCCATCCTGCCCATCCGAGGACAGGAATACATCGAGGCGGCGAAGGCCTGCAACACCTCGGACTGGCGCATCATCACCAAGCACATCCTGCCCAATGCGCTGGGTCCCATCATCGTGCAGGCCACACTGAACCTGGCTGTGACCATCATCGCCATCGCCGGCCTGAGCTACATCGGCCTGGGCGTGGAGGCCCCCACCCCCGAATGGGGCACCATGCTGAGCGACGGCCGTGAGTACATGCGCCAGTACCCCTACCTGGTCATCTTCCCCGGTATCGCCATCATGCTGGCCGCCATGTCGCTCAACCTGATCGGCGACGGTCTGCGCGACGCGCTGGACCCCAAGCTGAAGAATTGAGGAGGCTGCTATGGACGAGATGCTGAAGAACGGCGCGCAGGAGCAGCCGCTGCTGGAGGTCAGGGACCTCTCGGTGGAATATCAGACAGACGAGCTGCTGGTGAAGGCCGTGAACCATGTGAGCCTGTCGGTGGGCCGCAAGGAGACCATCGGCCTGGTGGGCGAGACCGGCGCCGGCAAGACGACCCTGGCCCTGACCCTGATGGGCCTGCTGCCCAAGGGCATCGGCAAGGTGACCAGCGGCGAGGTGCTCTTCGATAAGACCGACCTGCTCAAGCTGCGCAACGCCGATATGATGGCCTACCGCGGCAAGGCCCTTTCGATGATCTTCCAGGACCCCATGACTAGCCTGAACCCCGTGATCCCGGTGGGCTGCCAGGTGGCCGAGGTGCTGGAGCTGCACAATGACAGGAAGCTGACCAAGGCCCAGATCGATGAGCGCGTGGACGAGATGTTCCGCCTGGTGGGCATCCCGCCGGAGCGCAAGACCGAGTTCCCGCACCAGTTCTCCGGCGGCATGAAGCAGCGCGTGGTCATCGCCATCTCGCTGGCCTGCGAGCCGGAGCTGCTCATCGCCGATGAGCCCACCACCGCCCTGGATGTGACCATCCAGGCCCAGGTCCTCGCGATGATGACCGGCCTGAAGGAGAAGCTGGGCACCTCCATGATCATGATCACCCATGACCTGGGCATCGTGGCCGAGACCTGCGACAAGGTGGCCGTGATGTATGCCGGATAGATCGTGGAGAGCGGCACGGTGGAGGACATCTTCGAGGGCAAGGAGCATCACCCCTACACCGAGGGCCTGTTCGGTTCCATCCCGCGCCTGGACATCGAGACCGACCGCCTGAAGCCCATCGAGGGCCTCATCGCCGATCCGTCCTGCCTGCCCGAGGGCTGCCACTTCCATCCCCGCTGCCCCTACGCCACCGACCGCTGCCGCTGTGAGGCGCCGAAGGCCTATACCGAGGGCGGCCATACCATCTGCTGCCATCGCTGCGAGAAGGAGGCTGCGGAATGAGCGTCCTGTTGGAAACGAAGCATCTGAAGAAGTACTTCAACACGCCCCGCGGCACGCTGCACGCCGTGGATGACGTGGATCTGACCATCGACGAGGGCACGACCCTGGGCGTGGTGGGCGAGAGCGGCTGCGGCAAGTCCACCCTGGGCCGCACGGTGCTGCGCCTGCTGGAGGCCACCTCCGGCGAGGTCCTCTTCGAGGGCAAGGATGTCATGAAGATGAACAAGAAGGAGCTGTGGAGCTTCCGCAACCAGGCTCAGATCATCTTCCAGGACCCCTATGCCAGCCTCAACCCGCGCCTGACCGTGAGCGAGCTGATCGCCGAGCCGCTGATCGCCGGCCATGTGATGAAGAGCCGTGCCGACATCGAGAAGAAGGTCTTCAAGATGATGGACACGGTGGGCCTGGCCGCGCGCATGGTGAACACCTATCCCCATGAGTTGGACGGCGGCCGCCGCCAGCGCATCGGCATCGCGCGTTCGCTGGTGCTGGACCCCAAGTTCGTGGTGTGCGACGAGCCCGTCTCGGCCCTGGACGTGTCGATCCAGGCTCAGATCCTGAACCTGCTCATGGACCTGCAGGAGGAGAAGAAGCTCACTTACATGTTCGTGACGCACGACCTCTCGGTGGTCAAGCACATCTCCAGCCAGATCGCCGTGATGTACCTGGGCAACTGCGTGGAGCGCGGCCCCGCGAAGGAGATCTTCGCGCATCCGCTGCACCCCTATACCAAAGCGCTGCTGAGCGCCATCCCGATCCCGGACCTTTCCCACAGGGGCCGCAAGCGCGAGCTGCTCACCGGCGAGGTGTCCAGCCCCATCGACCCCAAGCCCGGCTGCCGTTTCGCGGCCCGCTGCCCCTATGCCACCGAGGCATGCAAGCAAGCTGATATCCCGCTCCGCGACTACGGGGACGGCCACTACGCCGCCTGCTGTAGGATCGAAGCTCAGGATAGATAAGAAAGAGGAGGAACGACCCAATGAAAGCCATGAAGTCCCTGGTTTCCGTCGTGCTGGCGCTGATGCTGGCCGTGGGCATGATGACCTTCGCCGGTGCCGAAGCCCGCACCGATCTGGTCTTCGCCCTGTACTCTGAGCCCAGCGCGCTGTGCGGCGGCTTTGCTGCTTCCGTCACCGTGAACATGGTCTCCCGTCAGATCTTCGATACCCTGATCATCAAGGAGAACAATGAGTACATCCCCGGCCTGGCCACCGAGTGGTCCTGGAACGAGGACAACACCGTGCTGACCCTGACCCTGCGTGAGGGCGTCAAGTTCCACAATGGCGAGACCATGACCGCCGAGGACGTGGCCTTCTCCTACAACACCATCATCGCGGCCGGCTATGCCGACACCGCCACCTCCGCCATGGACAAGATGGAGGTCGTTGACGACACCCATGTGGCCCTGACCTTCAAGGCTGAGTATGGCCCCGCCATCGAGTGCGTCTCCTCCGACTACATGACCATCTTCCCCAAGGCCTACTATGAGGCCGATCCCGATGGCTTCAACCGCAACCCCTGCGGCACCGGCGCCTACAAGTTCGTGTCCTGGGCCACCGGTGACAAGATCGTGCTGACCGCTCATGAGGACTACTGGCGCGGCGCCGCTTCCATCAAGGACGTGACCTACCGCATCATCACCGACCAGAACGTGGCCACCATCGCCCTGCAGAACGGCGAGATCGATGTCCACTACAGCGTGCCCCAGACCGACATCGACATCGTGTCCAACGATCCCAACCTGTCCTACAGCGAGGTCGTGGGCAACAGCACCACCTGGATCATCTTCAACCACAACGAGGGCCATCTGTTCACCGATGAGCGCCTGCGCCTGGCTGTGGCCCATGCCATCGACAAGGAAGCCGTCATGCTGGCTGCCATCGAGGGCCATGGCACGGTGGCCCAGGCCATCTACTCCTCTCTGGTGCCCTTCTACGATCATGACTACGAAGGCCCCGCCTACGATCCCGAGCTGTCCAAGCAGCTGCTGGCTGAGGCTGGCTACCCCGATGGTCTGGATCTGGTCGTGAAGAGCAACTCCCGTGCTACTTATTCCAAGCCCCTCGAGATCGTGCAGGCCTTCCTGGAGGAGGTCGGCATCCGCATCACCATCGAGAAGCTGGACAGCAATGCCTGGTTCGACGATGTGTTCAAGGGCCCCGACTACGAGATGAACCTGGTCACCTTCTCCATGGGCATGGCCGATCTGGAGGAGCTGTATGCTCTGTACCGTGGCGGCGAGGGCCAGAACTTCGGCAACCTGAACGACCCCGAGGTGAACGCTGCCTACGACGCCAACCACACCAGCGTGGATGACACCGTGCGTGCTGAGGCCTTCAAGACCGTGCAGCATGTGATGGGCGACAAGGCTCTGTGCATCCCGATCTATTCCGCGAACAACTGCCTGGCCTGCAACAGCAAGCTGCAGGGCTGCACCGCGGACTCCATGAACGAGTACACCATCTGGGCCTGGTCTTGGGCTGAGTGATCGGCCGATCCGGCTCTCTCACGGAGTGGGATGGAGGAGGCAGCTCCTCCGTCCCCTCCTGTGGGAGGATGAGCATGAGGAACGGAGCGTGTCTCCGCTCCCCATGCTCATCCTCTCCCGGTCCGCGGGAAAGGAAAGGGGCCAAGACCCCGAAGCACAAGTCTTCAACGATGAAAGGATGGTCTGCTATGGAGCTTCAGGATATGGAGAAGGTCCCGGACTTTACCAATGGCAAGTTCGTGATCAAGATGATGGATCCCGCCGACTGGGCCTGCCACTACAATGAGGGCACCGAGGTCGTGAACGACTTCATCCTGCCCTATGGTCCCCGCATGAAGGAGATGTCCGACACCGTCTATCATGCCGGCACCGTGGTGCCCTATCATCAGCACAACAAGGGCTGCGAGACCTTCGAGATCGCCTGCGGCCGCATGGAGTGCGTGGTGGACGGCAAGCGCTTCTATGGCGAGGCCGGTGACATCATCCATCTGCCGCCCTATACCGCCCATGGCTTCATCTGGCTGGAGGAGGGCACCATCTGGCGCGAGCTGTTCCATGACATCAACATGGCCGGCGGCATCAAGGAAAAGAACATGGTGAACACCTACTATGCCGACATGAAGCAGGATCCCGAGTTCATGCAGATGTATCGCTCCGGCAAGAGCATCACCCGCGAGGATCCCAAGATGGAGGACCTGCCCCTGTACGACCATCATGACGTGTTCCAGGTGCGTACCCCCGATTTCGCCTGGAAGACCGTGGAGGGCGAGGGCTTCTCGGCCAAGCTGAAGGTGGAGAAGTTCGAGACCGACGGCACCAAGGAGCTCTGGTATGCCGATGTGAAGAAGGGCCTGAAGGTGGAGTACAAGTATCCCCACACCGGCTATGAGCTGTTCTATGTGAAGAGCGGCAAGGTGGAGCTGACCATCGACCATGCCTACAGTCATCCCGAGGCTCAGACCTTCATCGTGGAGGGCTCCAGCCTGATCAACATCCCGCCCTATCACACCTACACCATCCGCATCCTGGAGGACGCTGCCATCTACAACTATGGCGGTGAGTATGACCTGAAGGCCTATCTCGAGGACCGCGACACCAAGCTGCGCGCCGACGCCCATTGCTTCGACGATCCCGCTGCCGATCTGAGCTTCAAGCGCCGCTACGGTGTGTACGCCACCTCCATCTCCTACGAGAAGGCGTAAAAGAAAAAGCCCCCGGCGGGGCGATAGATCGATCCTTCAAGGGCCACCGTTCAGCCTGGAGCGGCGGCCCTTTTCGTTATGGGTCTGTGCCGGGGAGCGTCAGCGGGAAGAAGGCACTGTCCCTTTCGCGGGCCAGCAGCTCACCTTTCTCATCCATCTCGCGCAGCAGCGCGGCGCATTCCAGCAGCAGGGCGGAGGAGGCCTCGGAGAGGGGGTGGCCCTTCTTGTAGCGCACCTGATGCTCCACGGCGGCCCAGCAGTTCATGGCGATGGTGCGCAGCTGCACCTCCACAGGGATGCCCTCACGGCGGTCGGAGAAATGCACATCCACCAGCAGGATCAGGTGCAGGCTGCGGTAGCCGTTGGGCTTGGGCTCGGTGATGTAGTCCTTGCGGCGGAGGAGCTGGATGTCGGGCTGACGCAGGATCATGTCCGCTACGCGGTCGATATCGCTGAGGAACGGGCAGATGACCCGCAGGCCGGCGATATCCTGCACATGGCGCTCCATGGAGGACAGCGTGACCGGTACCTGCTCCCGATGCAGCTTCTCCACGATGCTTTCGGGCGATTTCAGCCGGCTCTGGATGTGATCGATGGGACTGCGGTCGCCCTCGGAGCGCAGCTCCTCCTGCAGTACCTGAAGCTTGGTGACCATGATATCCAGCGCGGCCTTGTAATACAGCATCTCCTGCCGCAGGCCGTGCAGCTCTTCTTCGTTCGTCATAGGCGCTCCTTATAGAACAGCGATGAAGCGGATGAGATCCTTCTCCGGCCGCTCGGCCCGGATGGTGCCGTGATGGGCCTCCGCGATGGCCTTGGCCATGGCCAGCCCGATGCCGGTGCCTCCTGTGGAGGAGGAACGCGAGGCGTCCGGCCGATAGAAGCGGTCGAAGAGGTGGCTCATATCCAGCCCGTCGGGAAGATCGCAGCGGTCCTGCACCACGATCCTCTTCCTGCCGTGCCATGCGTCGACGGACAGGACGATGGTGGAATCGGGCAGGGCATATTTCACGGCATTGTCCAGCAGGATCGAGATCAGCCGCTGGATGGACTCCTGGTCGCCGCGCAGCGAAAGCCCCTCCGCGATGCGGCAGTCCAGCCTTTCATGCCGGGCTTTGGCGACTGAGGTGAAGCTTTCGGCGATCTACCAGGCGGCATCCGTCAGGGAGAACTCGGTCATGTCGGGGAAGGGGAGCTCCTCGTTCATACGGGAGAGGGCCACCAGATCGTTCACCAGCTTCGTCATGCGGCCGGTCTGGGAGCGGATGTTGCCGATCCACTCGTTGCTCTCGCCGAGCTCCATGGTCAGCACCTCGGCGCTGGTGGCGATGGACGTCAGGGGCGTCTTCAACTCATGCCCGGCGTCGGTAATGAAGCGCTTCTGCTGCTCCATGTTCTTCATATAGGGGCGGATGGCCCGGGTGGAGAAGAGCAGCACCAGCAGGAAGATCATCATGGAGGCGGTGACCGTGATGACGGCGGCGCCCATGAGCAGGGACGAGGCGAAGCGCTGCTGGGTCGACGCGTTCAGGAAGATGGCGATCTGCTCCTCCTCGGTCGTGACGACGAGGAAGCGGTAGATACCGATCCAGCCGCGCTCGTGTCCGGCGGCGACCGCCTGCGCCGCGTAGGCGTCGGCCTCGTCCTCGCTCACGGCGCTGATGAAGTCCATGGTGCGCCTGCCGCCCTCGTCGTTCAGATGCACCGCGAAGAAGCGGGTGGTGTATTCCGTTTCGTCAGGACCGATCTAAAAGGCGCCGGACATGGGGAAGCCGTTCGGCGCGGCCTCAGGCTGCTCACGCTGCTCCGCCTGGGCGATGCCGTCCAGCATCCGGTCCAGCTGGTCGGTCATGGAGACATGGTTCCAGAGGCAGAGCCCGGCGGCGAACAGCAGCAGCACGGTCGAAACGGCCAGCATCACCGAGACGATGAAGCGTCGGCGCAGCTTCTTCAGCATGTGGGTCCCTCCAGGCTGTAGCCCGCGCCGCGGATGGTGCGGATCTCGATATCCGCGTCCAGCTGGCGCAGCTTCTTCCGCAGGAAGCCGATGTAGGTCCACACGACGTCCGGCGCCGCCTGGCTGTCCTGGGACCAGACGCGGTCCATCAGCTGCTCGGCGGAGAACACGAACTGCGGATGCTGCAGGAACAGCTCCATCAGCTGGAACTCCTTGTTGTTCAGCCGCACCTGCGCGGCACCGCGGCAGAGCATATAGCGGCTGCGGTCCAGCGTGATGTTGCCGCAGGCCAGGTCGCGCCCCGCGTAGACGGCGCTGCGGCGGGACAGGGCGGTCACCCGGGCCACCAGCTCAGCCGGAGCGAAGGGCTTGGGGAGATAGTCGTCCGCGCCGGCGTTGAGGCCGATGACGCGGTCGCCGATCTCGCCCCGGGCCGTGAGCAGCATCACCGGCACCGTGAGCCCCTTCTGCCGGATGCGGTGCAGCACCGAGAGCCCGTCCAGGCCGGGCATCATGATGTCCAGCACGATGACGGCATAGTCTGTCCGCAGCGCGCTCTCCAAAGCGTCCACGCCGTTGGACACGATATCCACGCAGAAGCGTTCCTTCTCCAGCAGCGCCTTCAGTCCCCGGGCGATGCCGACCTCGTCTTCCGCGATCAGGATCCGCATGGAGCTCACCTCCCACCTTTTGAAAACAGCATAACGGCATGACCTGAAATGTACATGAAAAAGAAAAGAAGAGTTTGTAAACGAAAAAGCAGGACGGCTGCCGAGACCGTCCTGCCCATCTGCCTGCGAGATCCCCGGGGACATGGCAGATCGGAGAAGAAAAGAGAGAGGAAAAGGGAGGAAGAGGATGAAGAAGGGAAGAACTGCTCGTTTCATGGGTCCCCGGGGTAGGAAAGGGTCATTGCATCTGCTTGAGCGTGCGGACCAGCTTGTCCACCTTGTCGGCGGAAACGGTGACCGCGGTGCCGCCATCCAGGCTGGCCTGGTAGCTGTCAGCGTCATATCCACAAACGATCAGCTCGGCGCTGATGCCATGGCAGTTGGTGACGGTGACCCGCAGCACGACCTCGCCGTCCTTCGCCTCGGCGGTGCCGGTGGCGGTGATGGCGATCAGCTGTTTCCACAGCGCCTCGTCATCCTCGGTGGGATCGGCGACGGGCTCGGCCGTGGCGGCCGCCTCGGCGTCGGTCTCGGTGGCCTCCTCGGTCACGGGGCGCTGGTCGATCGCCTGCAGCGCGTAGACGATGCTGCCGGCGGTCAGCTCGGCCTGCTGCACATCCTCATAGGGGAGGGTCAGCAGCACGTTCTCCGCCTTCAGGGTCTCATCGGTGGCGGAGAGGACGCTGCTCAGGTCGGAGGCCTCGACGGTATAGACCATCTTCGAGCCGGGAAGCCTGGCGTAGTAGTCGCCGTCATCGTTCGTGCCGCCGATGAGCAGGGTGAGGGCCGCGCTCTCGCCGTCATAGAGGCAGAGCGTCACGGCGCTGTCGGTCAGGCCCCAGGTGCTCAGCTGCTCGTCCGTGGCCGAGCCGGTGACCAGCTCGTCCCAGTCGATCGACTGGATGCCATCGATCAGACTCTCGACCGACGCGGTCTTGAGCACCGTGCCGTCGGCGGCGTACCAGTGCTGGTCCGTGTCGATGGTGCGGCTCACAGCCTCATAGGAGGCGTCGGCCGTGGCGGTGGTCACGCGGGTCACGCTGTCCGCCGTGGGGATGGTCTCTTTTACGGCCAGGCTGTTCAGCGTCTTGTTGAAGGTCGTCTTCAGCGAGGTGGTCACGATGTAGACCTTGCTGTCGCCGGAGCGGCTGACATAGTAGCCGTCGGCGAAGGCGGTGGCATCGCCCAGGCCATAGGCGGTGGAGGTGCCGTCGCTCCACTCCGCCGTCACGGTGAAGGCGGGCTCGCTCAGGCCATAGATCGAAAGATCGGTCACATTGTCGACGCTGCGGTCGGCGGTGAGCGCGATCAGCTTGTTCGCCAGACCGTCCAGCGTGGTGGCGTTGGCGGGGAAGGCGCTGTCGGCGTCATAGCGCCAGCCGGCATCGGACTTCGTGAAGCGGATCGTGCCCTCATCGGCCGTCCAGGAGAGGGCGGTCAGGTCCTCGAGCTCATGCCCGGCCAGGGCCACGGACTCCTTGTTCTCGGTGGCCGCGGTGGTGGACTGGCTGGTCTGGCCCTGGATGACCAGATAGCCGCCCACGCAGACCGCCAGCACACACAGCAGGATGATCGTTTTCAGCGAGCGTTTCAACGGCGCTTCCTCCTTATCCAGATGACGATGCCCAGGACAGCCAGCACCGCGGGGATGCCGCCGATGAGGATGAAGCTCCACAGCGTGGAGGACGAGGAGGGCACGGTCAGGGTCTCATTGTCCATGGACTTGGCCCGGATGGAGATGCTCTCCTCCTGGTCGCCCATCCAGTTGAGCGCGTTCAGATACAGGTCGCTGTTGGCACCGGATACGGCCTGGTCCACCTGGCTGCTCAGGAAGCTGTCCGAGGCGACCCACAGCAGCTTGCCCTCGCCCTTCTCAGACACGGCAGCCACATGGAAGGGACCGTCGGTATCGCCGTCTTCCTTGGCGGTGGTGGTCATGCTCAGCGCGGCCAGCTTGGCATAGGAGCTGTCGGAGGTGCTCAGCAGCCAGGTGACGGTGGCGGAGCTGCCCTCAGCCTCCACCAGGCCCTGGGCCAGGGGCGTGAGGATATAGTAGTTGCCGCTGATGAGGGCATCGGTGATGTCGTGGCTCTCGATGGTGGGCAGCAGATAGTGCGGATAACGCGGATAGTACATCTTGTTGTCCGCCTCGATCACGATGCCCTCGGTCACGGTCAGGCCCATCGACTGGGTCACGCTGAGCAGGTTGGGCATCTTGGCCGCTTCCATATAGGAGGTGGTCAGGGCGATGCTGCCGCCATTGGACAGCCAGTCGATCAGCAGCTTGGCCTCATCCTCGTTCAGGTCGCTGGTCGGGGCGTTGATGATGATGGTCGTGGCATCCTCGGGGATGCTCTCGGCGGTCATCAGGGAGAGCGACTCGGTCTCCATGTTGTCCTGCGCGATGGCCTCGGTCAGGTTGGTGGACAGCTCGCTCTCGCCATGGCCCGTGAGGGTGTAGACCTTGGGCAGGTCCTCCGACGCCACATAGTGGATGGCGTTCGTGAGCGCGTTCTCGCCGTCGAAGGTGGTGGTGGTATCGTAGCTGTAGGTGGAATAGTTCATGCTGTAGTCGGTCACATAGATGTCGGTGTAGCTGACCAGACGGTAGCGGCCGCCGCAGTCCACCAGCACGCTGTTGGCATACAGCCTGGACACGGAGAGCTCATAGCCCTGCAGGAAGGTGGGCTGGGTGTTGGGGTCCACCGTCGAGACCTTGATGTGGCAGGACAGGTCGGCATACCTGTTCAGCAGCCGCAGGATGGTATCGTCCTCGTTGCCGCTGGTGGCCAGCAGATACAGGTCCACGTCCTTGTCCACCGAGGAGACGATGCGCTTCGTCTGGTCAGACAGGGTGTAGAGAGAGCTGTTCGTCAGGTCCAGCTGGGTGACGGAGGAGGGGAGAGCGTTGACCATCAGGTTCGCGAAGATGGCGATGACGATGACGATGACCGCGGCGAACGCGGAATAGGTGCCAGCACGGAAACGGCTGCCGAACATCTTCTTGAGGCCGCCGCGCTTCCTCGGCTGCTTCAGCTCCTTCTGCTCGCTCATTCGCTCCACCTCCGCTTCTCCATGGCCTGCACCGTGAGGAACAGGAACACGACGATGATCGACAGATAATAGACGATGGCCGTAAGATCGAACACGCCGTCCACGAACGTATCGAAGCGCTCGAACACGCTGATGGCGTCCATCATGTTCGGGAACAGGCCCGAGAAGACGTCCGGGTCGACGCTGTGCCACAGGAACAGCCCGCCCACCAGCACCACGCCCACGCCGCCCGAGATGATGGGGTTCTTCGTGAGCATCTGCAGGATGAGGGCAAAGATCAGGGCCAGCACGCACAGCGCGATCATGGAGGACGAGGAGTCCGTCGACACATAGCTGGCCAGGCCGCTCATGAAGTAGAGCAGCAGCATCGCGACTAGGGTGATGACGGCGGAGGCGACCTGGCTCTCGGTCATGGAGGAGATGAACAGGCCGATGGACAGCAGGCACGCGCCCAGCAGGAAGAAGGCGAACAGCGCGCCATAGGCGTTGGTGAAGGAGATGCTGCCCCACTGGGACAGGATGAGGGGATACACAGCCATGATGGCGGTGGGCAGCAGCAGCACGCACACTATGCCGAGATATTTGCCGATGACCACATCGCTCAGGCGGAGCGGCAGGGCATACAGCAGCTGGTCGGTCTTCTGGCGCTTCTCCTCCGCCAGGGCCCGCATGGAGATGATCGGCACGGCGATGAGATAGATGAAGCTGATGGCGTTCAGCACATACTCAAAGTTGTTGCAATAGCCGCTGAGGTTGTAGGCCATGGTATAGATGCCCGCGAAGATCAGCAGGAAGGCGGAGAGCAGATAGCCCAGCACGCCCTTGAAATAGGAGCTCAGCTCCCGGCGGAACACGGCGATCATTCGGCCTTCTCCTCCTTTGCTTCGGACTGCCGGTCCGGCTCGGACTGCCGGTCCGGCTCGGACTGCGAGGTAGACGGCGCGGTGACGGGACGGGGCTCGCTGCCGGTCAGCTCGAGGAAGACGTCCTCCAGGCTGGCGCGGACGCGGGTCATCTCCAGCAGAGGCAGCTTCTCGCCCGCGAAGGCGCAGAAGAGCGTCTCACGCAGGTCGGCGTTCTCGGCCGGATGGATCTAGGCGCAGACCGTGCCTTCCTCGCCGTCGCTCCACTGGACGCTCTCGATGCCGCCCAGACGCGAGAGCACCTCGGCCGCGCGGTCCCTGCCGCCCTTGATCTGGAGCTTCAGGGTCGTCTTGCCGGCAAAGAGGCTGGTCAGATCCTCGGCTGTGTCACTGGCCACCAGCTTGCCCTTGGAGATGATCATGATATGGTCGCACACAGCCTGCACCTCGCTGAGGATGTGGCTGGAGAGGACGATGGTATGATCCTGGCCCAGCTCACGGATGAGCTCACGGATCTCGATGATCTGCGCGGGGTCCAGGCCCACGGTGGGCTCATCCAGGATGATGACCTCCGGATCGCCGATGAGCGCCTGGGCGATGCCGACGCGCTGACGGTAGCCCTTGGAGAGGTTGCGGATCAGCCGGTCCTTCATCTCGGTGATGCGCGTCTTCTCCATCACCGTTTTGAGATGCTCGTCCCGCCGGGCCAGGGGCACCTTCTTGGCCTGCATGATGAAACGCAGGTATTCCGCCGGGGTCATGTCCATATAGACCGGCGGCAGCTCGGGCAGATAGCCGATCAGCTTCTTGGCGGCCAGCGGCTCCTCGGTGATGGAATGCCCGTCGATGAGCACCTCACCGTCCGTGGCGCCAAGGCACCCTGTGATGATGTTCATGGTCGTGGACTTGCCGGCTCCGTTCGGCCCCAGGAAGCCGTAGATCACGCCCTTCTCGATGGTGAAGGACAGATCGTCCACCGCCACGTGGTCGCCGTATCTCTTGGTCAGATGTCTGACTTCGATCAAGGCTCGTTCCCTCCTTGCTTCTTGCTGCGGAGAAGACCCTCCGCGACGGTCTCTATTTTCCATCCTGACCTGAAACAGACCTGAAAAAAGCCCCACCGGAGGTGGAGCTTTGGGGATGGAAAGCTGAAGATCGTGTGAACGCGCGGGAAGGCGGAGCTCATTTCCAGAGCTTGGTCAGATAGGTCCGGCGCTTGTCGATGAAGGTCTTGAGATAGGTGATGTTCGCCTTGAAGGTGCTGCCCGTATCGGCCGCGGCGGACCATTCGCCGGTGATGGGCCAGCGGATGACATCCATCGCGGCGGAGGCCTCGATCTGCGCGGCGTAAGCGTCGACCGAGAGCAGCGTGCCCGTCGGGTCGGTCTGCTTGCCCTGCAGGATATCGAGGGCCGGCAGGAAGCGCTCCTTCCACAGCTCCTTCATGCGCGTCTGGAAGGCGCCGTGGCCATAGAGCAGGGCGTACCAGCAGCTCTCATGCGCGAAGCGGCGGGAGACCCACAGCTTGGCGGGGTCGAGCGCGTCGCGGTAGGGCGTCTTCTTGGAGGCGTAGGAGCCGAAGGTCGTGTCATAGTCCCAGGCCGGCCCGGCATAGAGCTTCGTGCCGATGCTGTCGGCGGGCTTGTAGAAATACTGGCTGTTGTGGGCGGCGTCGTAGTTCTCGCTGACCTCCTCCAGGAGGTACTTCAGCGCGAAGCTGTCCAGGTCGATCAGCTCGGTGTAATGCAGGCCGGTCCGAGGATCGGTGCCGTCGCGCGCGCTGAGGGCGTCCTCCACCGACTGCAGCAGCTGCGAGATGTAGGTATATTCGCTCTCGGTGAGGTAATGCGGCTCCTTGACCTCGAAATAGGTCTCGGTCTTCGTGACATAGCTCGCGGGGCGTTCCCCATAATGGGTGATGCGCTGGATGCAGAGCAGATACCCGCCGGTGATGTCCTTCGGGTCGTTGGGGATCTGGGAGCGCAGGCCCTTGCCCGCGGTGGCCTTTTTTGGACCGGTGGAGGCATAGGAGGACAGCGGCTCCTCGTTTGCGTCCTGGGTGGCGTCCTCCAGGTCGCCGATGGTCAGGCGGTCGTCGTTGATCTGGATCTTTTCGCACAGGGTATAGAGCCCTCGGTAGGCACCGTTGATATAGACATCCACGAAGCGGCTCTCGATGGCGTTCTCAAGGCCCACGTACCGGGCCAGATCGTAGACCAGCTTGTTGCGGATGTGGCTGTCATCGCGGAAGCCCGCGGTCAGGATCCAGGTGCGGCCGCGGCTCATGCCCAGCACCTCCGCCTTGGAGGTGAGCTTGAACTGATAGCTCTTCTTGGCCGGGAGCGTGAAGGAGGAGTTGCCGCGGCAGCGGATCTCGGCGAGCGTATCTGTGAGTACGGCACCGCTCTGGGTCCCGTCGAACACGGCGATGGCGCCCTCCTCCGTGTTGCTCTTGCTGGTGTGGATCTTGGAAAGGGAGCCGGAGGCCGTGGTGAGGAAAACGGAGGCGACGCCCTTCGACTGCATCACATGCACGCTGGCGGTCGTCTTGCCGACGCGGACCCGGACGGTCTTCCCGGGCTTGAAGGCGGAGGTCAGCTCGCCGTTCCGCGCGTCGACGCCGGCGATGGCCGCGCTGCCCTCCTGCTTATACCAGAAGCGGAGACGCGAGGCTTCCCAGCCGGCGGGCAGGAAGAGATAGTAGCTGTCGCTCTCATCCTGATAGGAGCGCACGGCGGCCGCGTCGGAGGGGCCGGAGCCGTCCGCGGGCGTCACCCAAAAGGCGATCCCGCCTGAAGCCGAGCCACAGGCGGGGAAGCAGCAGAGCGCCAGAAAAAGAGCGAGCAGCAGGAGATGGGGGAGCGGTGACTTTCGTTCCATCGACAGGGCTCCTTGAGCTTTTTTTTATTTGAGCATGTCGGAGAAGAGGCTGTTCGTCAGGTCGACCCACATGGCGGGCCGGACGCCGATATAGGTGTTGTTCACATCGCAGTATTCCGCGCTGCCGTCCTCCAGGAAGACGGTGGCCTCAAAGTCCTTGTGGCCCGGAGAGCGGGACCACCACCAGCAATGGCCTTCCTCATCGTGGGCGACCGCGCCGCGGGCCAGGGCATGGGCCGTCGGCAGGCAGCGGAGCAGCTCCTCACGCACGAAATAGGTCTTGGTCGCTTCCTTATAGCTGAGCAGGAAGGCGTCGTCCAGCGTATACACCGTGGAGGCGTGTGTGTCCCACAGGTCCTGGTCCTTTGCGTTGCGCAGGCTCACGCGTCGGATGGCCGCCTTCTCCCGCTGGGTGAAGCTGCCGCGCACGAAGGTGCCGTTCAGCCAGTGGCGGAGCGAGCTCTCCTCCCAGGAGGTGGAGCCATAGCTCGGTTCATAGGCCCGGCATTCCAGGGCATAGCGGCTCAGCAGCAGGCCATAGCGGCCGTCCCGGGCGATGACGAACCACTCGATGGGCTCGGCGCCGTTCGTCTCATCGCCGTCCTGCTCATAAGTGCCGAAGGTCACGACGGTCAGATCGTCGAGGGGACCGGGCGTGGG
>R28__coassemble_117_pt1 | contig 44796 bp, 53 predicted proteins | sample R28__metabat2_low_PE_026 | metagenome-assembled genome bin R28
GGCCCGATAGGTGAGCAGCGGGACCCGCAGGCGCTCGCACAGCTCCTTCACGAAGAGCGCGTCGCCGTCCGAGGCCTCACCGCGCAGCGCGTGATCGACATGCACGGCCCAGAGCCGCCCGCCCTGTGTGCTCCTGCGCCGCGTGAGCAGCAGGAGCAGCGCCACCGAATCGGCTCCGCCGCTCACGCCGACCAGCAGATCGTGGGGCAAGGGAGGCAGACGGCGGAGCAGCGTGTCCGCGGCGTCCATCAGTTGCTGCGCAGCGGCGCGCCGCACACGCTGCAGGGGATCAGGTCGGCGTAGGGCGCGTCGTTGATCTGGCCATAGGTGAAGGTGCCCTTGAAGGGAAGGTACTTCGTGTGGGCCGACTTGCAGTTCTGGTCCAGGTGGTACTGGGTGCCGCCGTTCGGGTTGTAATAGAGCACCACGTTGGGGTCGGCCACAGGCGCGGGGGTCGGCGGCTGGGTGATCTCGGCCGAGGCGGGCGTGGCGGTCGCCTTCTCGTTGCTCTAGAGCGAACGGGGGTCGACATACCAGGTGCCGCTCTCGTTGACCATGACCACCTTGAAGACATACTTCTGCACGGCCGTGCCGTTGTTGCGGTCCATCGTGATGGTGGTGGTCACGGTGCGGGTGGAGTCGTTGTCGGTGCCGGAGATGGCGTCGGCCGTGTAATCGGTGGGCGTGCGGTTGGCCAGGATGGAGAACAGAGCGTTCTTCGGCGTGGACTGCGCGTTCACCCAGGAGGGCGCGCAGAGCTTGACCATGTTGTCCACATCGTTCACGGTCCAGAAATAGAGGAAGGATTCCATCTGGGAGACAGCGGGGCTGGCCAGGCCGGAATCGATATAGACGGGGATCTCGGTGGGCGCGGCCGTCGTTTCGACCCAGGCGGCATACTCATCAGTCCCGCCGGAGGTCTGGGAGGTCAGGGTGCCGTCATAGGCCACCTGCATCGTCTGGGGACCGGGCGTCGGTGTCGTGGCGGCCCGCTGGGTGCTCGCGCTGGGGGCATTGGCCGCCACGGTCGTGATGGCGCTCACCAGCGTGACCACGGTCAGCGCGCCGATGACGCAGGAGAGCGTGACGCGCACATCGTTCTGCACCAGCAGGGGACGTGTCCACATGAGGGCCACGTCCATCAGCGCCAGCGCCACGAAGACCCACTTGACCCACAGCACGCTGCTCATCACCATGCCCACGATGAACAGGATGAGCAGCACAGGCAGCGAGCCGAACAGGCCCACGCGGGTGATATGGTCGAAGTCGATGGGCTCCCGGGGCGGCTGCTGCGGCTGCACGGGCTGGGCCGCTTGGGGCGCGCCGTCCACCTGATAGGTATAGACGCTGCCCTGCGGATAGCCGTTCTGCGGATCGTACTGCGGGGCCTGACCGTAGGCCTGCGCATAAGGGTCGTAGGTCTGCGGCTGGCCGTAGGCGTCATACCGTACAGGCTGCGCGCCGTACATGGCCTGCTGATCGTACTGCTGCGGGGCGTAGGGCTGGCCGTAGGCATCATACTGCGGTTGGACCGGCTGGCCGTAGGCATCATACTGCTGCGGCTGGACCGGCTGGCCATAAGCGTCATATTGGGCCGGCTGCGCGCCATAAGACGGCTGCTGCACGGGCTGGCCATAGTTCTGCTGATATCCAGCGTAAGGGCTCCCGCCCTGCTGCTGGGGATCGTTCTCATAGTTCGGATAGCCGTTGTTCATCCGTGCCTGCCTTTCTATCTGAGGGCCCAGGGCCCGAAAAAAAGCGTCATCAAACAAGGAGCCCTATTGCTCCATCTATATTATAGCCGGACAGGGGCCTGTTGTAAACCCGTCAAATGTGAAAGATCTTCGGCGACAGAAAAAGCCGCTCCGGTGAGGAGCGGCGGGATGGAGATCTCGATCAGTTGAGCAGATGGAAGCCTTCCTCGGTCAGACGCTGACGGATCAGCTCGATCTGGGCGAAGTCGCGGGTCTCCATGCCCACGGTGAGGGTGCAGCTGGTCACGGCGGAGTTGGCCTCGGAGTGGCCGTGCAGCACGCTGACCACATTGGCGCCGCACTCGCTGATGATGCGGCTCACGCCCAGCAGCTGGCCGGGCTTGTCCTCCAGGGCGACCTGCAGGGTGGCGTTGCGCCCGGCGGTGATCAGGCCGCGGGTGATGACGCGCGACAGGATGTTCACGTCGATGTTGCCGCCCGAGACCAGGCACACGACCTTCTTGCCCTCGATGGGCAGCTTTCCGAACATGGCCGCGGCCACGCTCACGGCGCCGGCGCCCTCGGCGATGACCTTCTGCTTCTCCAGCAGGGCCAGGATGGCGGCGGCGATCTCGTCCTCGCTCACGGTGACGACCTGGTCCACATACTTCGAGACCATGTCGTAGGTGATGTCGCCGGGGCGCTTGACCGCGATGCCGTCTGCGAAGGTGCGGGCGCTGGCCAAGGTGAGCGGCGCGCCGTTCTCGAGGGAATCATGCATGCTGGCCGCGTTGGCCGCCTGCACACCGTACACCTTCACATGGGGCGCCAGCTGCTTGACCGCGAAGGCGACGCCGCTGATGAGGCCGCCGCCGCCCACGGGGCAGATGACCGCGTCCACATCGGGCAGCTGGTCCAGGATCTACAGGCCGATGGTGCCCTGGCCCGCGATGACCTCGTCATCGTTGAAGGGATGCACGAAGGTCATGCCGGTCTCCTGCTGGAGCTCGGCGGCGCGGGCGGCGGCATCGTCATAGGTGCCCTTCACCAGCTCCACCTGGGCGCCGAGGGCCTTGGTGCTCTCCACCTTGGAGATCGGGGCACCGTCGGGCATGCAGACGACGCTGCGGATGCCCATGCGGGTAGCGGCGAGCGCCACGCCCTGGGCATGGTTGCCCGCGCTGCAGGCGATGACGCCGGCCTTGCGCTGTTCTTCGTTCAGCTGGCTGATCTTGTAATAGGCGCCGCGCAGCTTGAACGAGCCCGTCAGCTGCAGGTTCTCGGTCTTGAGGAACATGCGGAAGCCCTTGGAGAGCACAGGCGCTTCGATGAGGTCGGTCTTCCGGGCGACCGACTTCAGCACGAATGCCGCGTGATAGACCTTGTCGAGCGTGACCATGTGTTGCCTTCTTTCGTGATCTTTGGGATGCGGGTCAGTCCTCCTGGGGAGAGATGCCCGCGAGATGGTCGATGAACTGCTGGGCCGTGCGCCCGCTCACGCCGCCGTGGCGGAGCTCCCAGCGGTTCGCCTCCAGCATGAGCTGCTCCTGGCTGAGATGGATCTGCGGATAGCGCTCCGCCAGGCCCTGCACGATGCGGGACCAGAGCTACCGGTCCGGCGCGGAATAGCTGATGCTGCAGCCGAAGCGCGCCGCGAGCGAGAGCTTCTCCTGGATCGTGTCGGAGCGGTGGATGTCACCGTCGTGCTCCATATCGTTTCGGTCGTTCCAGGTCTCGCGGATGAGGTGCCGGCGGTTGCTCGTGGCGCAGATGAGCACATTGTCCGGCCGCGTCTCGATGCCGCCCTCGATGACCGCCTTCAGGAACTTGTACTCCACCTCCGTCTCCTCGAACGAAAGATCGTCGATGAAGATGACGAAGCGGTAGTGCCTGTGCTTCACGCGGCTGATGATGGCGGACAGCAGGCCGAACTGGTGCTTATAGATCTCGATCATGCGCAGGCCCTGGCCGCTGTATTCGTTCAGGATGGCCTTGACCGAGGTGGACTTGCCGGTGCCCGCGTCGCCGTAGAGCAGCATGTTGTTGCAGCCGCGGCCGTGCACGAAGGCCTCCACGTTCTGCCTCAGCTGCTGCTTCTGCAGATCGTAGCCGATCAGGTCGTCCAGCACCACGTTCTCGATGTTGTTGATGGGCAGGAAGCGCACGCCGTCGCCATCGGCCGCCACGCGGAAGGCCTTGTTCATGCCGAAGAGGCCCACGCCGTGCCGGCGATAGTAGCCCAGCACCAGGTCATAGACCTCGTCGACCGTGGCCGCCTGCGCGATCTGCGAGGAGAGCTTCCTCACGCGCTCGCTCACGGTGCGGTTGTACTGCTGCTCATGCTTGGGGATGGCGTGGTAATCGCTGAGGATCGAGAAGCAGTCGATGCCCAGGTCCCGCTCGATCGGCCCGAAGTCGAAGACGAACAGCTGCCGGAACACGGCCAGGTCCGCCTTCATGATGCGGTCGATGCTGCCGGGCACGGTGGTGCCTGCCAGCTCGCGGGTGAGCGAGAAGCTGTTCTCGTGGCTCATCAGCAGGAAGGTGAGATAGTTCTGCCACAGGTCCTCATCGAAGCCGTAGGTGGTGGCCAGGTCCAGCAGATGCTTCACCTGGGCATAGATGCGGTGGATGAGGCGGGGCTTGGGGCAGCGCTGCTCCTCCCAGTCCTCGAAGACCGAGGACAGCTCCATCAGGATGCTGTCCTCAGGCAGGTCGGAGAAGAGGATCAGATCGGAAGTCAAACGATGCATAGGCTCTTTTCCTTATCAGCTCACAGGCGCGCGATGACCTCGTCGGCCATCTCAGAGCAGGTGAGGATCTTGGTATCGGCGCCGCGGGCGATGTCGGCGGTGCGGCAGCCCTCGTTCAGGCAGCGGTCCACCGCGGTCTCGATGGCGTCGGCCTCCTCCGTCATGTCGAAGGCGTAGCGCAGCATCATGGCGGCGGAGAGGATGGTGGCCAGAGGGTCGGCCTTGTTCTGGCCGGCGATGTCAGGCGCGGAGCCGTGGATAGGCTCGTAAAGGCCGCACTTCGTGTCGCCCAGCGAGGCGGAGGGCAGCAGGCCGATGGAGCCGCTGATCTGGCTGGCCTCGTCGGACAGGATGTCGCCGAACATGTTGCTGGTCAGCACCACGTCGAAGTGGGCGGGATCGCGGACCAGCTGCATGGCGGCGTTGTCCACCAGCATGTCGTCCAGCGTCACATCGGGATACTCCGCGCCCACGCGGTGCACGGTCTCGCGCCAGAGGCGGCTGGTGGCCAGCACGTTGCTCTTGTCGATGGAGGTCACATGCTTGCGGCGCTTGCGGGCCGCCTCGAAGGCGGCGCGGGCGATGCGCTCAATCTCCATCACGCTGTAGACCTCCACGTCCCAGGCCTTGGTGGCGGGGTCGGTCACACCGCCCTCGGCCGTCTCACGCACGTGGTCGCCGAAATAGATGCCGCCGGTCAGCTCACGCACCATCATCAGGTCGAAGCCGCGGGCGCAGATGTCGGCGCGCAGGGGGCACTCGTCCTTCAGCGCGGGGTAGAGGCGCGCCGGGCGCAGGTTGGTGTACAGGCCCATGGCCTTGCGGATCTTGAGCAGGCCCTTCTCCGGCCTGTTCTCCGGGGGCTGGCTGTCCCACTTAGGGCCGCCCACGGCGCCCAGCAGCACGCTGTCGGAGGCCAGGCAGCCCTCCTCGGTCTCCTTCGGGAAGGGGACGCCGGTGGCGTCGATGGCGGCGCCGCCCAGCAGATAGTCGGTGAAATGGAAGGTGTGGCCATACTTCTCGGCCACCTTCTCCAGCACGCGGACGGCCGCGGTCACGATCTCGGGACCGATGCCGTCGCCCTTGATCAGCGCGATGTTCTTTTCCATCGTCTCATCCTCCTGTCGGGTCAGTCCTGCACCTTGTCCTTGAGATAGGGGAGCAGGCCGCCCTTCTCGATGATGCCCTGGATGAAGGGCGGGAAGGCCACCGCCTGGAAGCGCTGCCCGGTGGTCTCGTCCACGATGACGCCGGTCTCGAAGTCGACCGAGACGGTGTCACCGCCGCGGATGGCCGCGGAGGCCTCGGGGCATTCCAGGATCGGGAAGCCGATGTTGATGCTGTTGCGATAGAAGATGCGGGCAAAGCTGGCCGCGATCACGCAGCGGATGCCGCTGGCGCGGATCGCGATGGGCGCGTGCTCACGGGAGGAGCCGCAGCCGAAGTTGGCGCCGCCCACCATGATGTCGCCGGGTCGCACGCTGGAAGCGAAGGAGGCGTCGATGTCCTCCATGCAGTGCTTGGCCAGCTCCTCCGGCACCGTGTTGTTCAGGTAACGTGCCGGGATGATGACGTCGGTATCCACATTGTCACCATAACGATAGACCTTGCCGGTCACCATAGCTCCATCCTCCTTCTCACAGGTCGGCGGGGGAGGCCACACAGCCGCGCACGGCGCTGGCGGCCGCCACCGCGGGGCTGGCCAGGATGACCTCGCTCTTCACATGGCCCATGCGGCCCACGAAGTTGCGGTTCGTGGTGGCCACGGCGCGCTCACCGGCACACATGCAGCCCATATGGCCGCCCAAGCAGGGGCCGCAGGTCGGGGTCGACACGGCGCAGCCCGCCTCGATGAAGATCTGGGTCAGGCCCTCGGTGATGCAGTCCATATAGACCTGCTGCGTGGCGGGGATCACGATGCAGCGCACGCCCTCGGCCACCTTGCGTCCCTTCAGGATCTGGGCGGCGATGCGCATGTCGCTGATGCGGCCGTTGGTGCAGCTGCCGATGACCACCTGGTCGATGGGCAGGCCGGCCACCTCGCTCACGGTGCGGGTGTTCTCGGGCAGATGGGGCATCGAGACGGTGGGCTCCAGCGTGTCCAGATCGATCTCGACCATGCGCTCGTACACGGCGTCGGGATCGGCCTCATACACGGTGAAGGGGCGGTCGACGCGGCCCTGCTCATAGGCCAGGGTCTTGTCATCCACCGGGAAGATGCCGTTCTTGCCGCCGGCCTCGATGGCCATGTTGGCGATGGTGAAGCGGTCGTCCATGCTCAGCTCGTGCACGCCCTCGCCGGTGAACTCCAGCGAGCGATAGAGCGCGCCGTCCACGCCGATGAGGCCGATGAGGTGCAGGATCACATCCTTGCCGCTCACATAGGGCTTCAGATGGCCCTTGAGCACCACCCGGATGGCGGCGGGCACCTTGAACCAGTTCAGGCCGCTGGCCATGCCGGCCGCCATGTCGGTGGAGCCGACGCCGGTGGAGAAGGCGCCCAGCGCGCCATAGGTGCAGGTGTGGCTGTCGGCGCCGATGATCAGCTCGCCGGGGGCCACGATGCCCTTCTCGGGGAGCAGGGCGTGCTCGATGCCCACCTGGCCCACATCGAAGAAGTGGGTGATCTGGTGCTTATGGGCGAAGTCACGGGCCGTCTTGCACAGCTCGGCCGACTTGATGTCCTTGCAGGGCGTGTAGTGGTCCAGCACGATGGCGATCTTCTCGCGGTCGAACACACGGGTGAAGCCGGCCTGCTCGAACACCTTCACGGCCACGGGCGTGGTCACGTCGTTGCCGAGCACTAGGTCCAGCTTCGCCTCGATCAGGTCGCCGGCCTTCACCTCAGGCAGCCCCGCGTGGGCCGCCAGGATCTTTTCGGTCATGGTCATCCCCATGATGATCGGACCTCCTTACGGTATCTCTTTGAGCTCAGGAAAGGATGGCGCCCTTGTCGGCGGAGGAGACCAGCTTGGCGTAGCGGGCCAGATAGCCGGTCTTGATGCGCGGCTCGGGGCAGACCCACTTGGCGCGGCGCTCGGCGAGCACCTCGTCGGGGACCTTCAGCTCGATGGAGCAGTTCGGGATATCGATGGCGATGCGGTCGCCCTCCTCCACCAGCGCGATCAGGCCGCCGGAGGCCGCCTCGGGGCTCACATGGCCGATGCTCGCGCCGCGGGTGGCGCCGGAGAAGCGGCCGTCGGTGATCAGGGCCACGCTCTCGCCCAGGCCCATGCCGCAGATGGCGGAGGTGGGGTTGAGCATCTCACGCATGCCGGGGCCGCCCTTGGGGCCCTCATAGCGGATGACCACCACGTCGCCGGGCAGGATCTTCTGGGCATAGATGGCGGCGATGGCGTCGTCCTCGGAATCGAACACGCGGGCGGGGCCCTCATGCACCATCATCGCGGGCGCCACGGCGCTCTGCTTCACCACACAGCCGTCCTTGGCCAGGTTGCCCTTGAGCACGGCGATGCCGCCGTTCTTGCTGTAGGGGTCGGTCACGGGGCGGATGATCTTGTGGTCCAGCACCTTGCTGTTCGCGATGCTCTCGCCTAGGGTCTTGGCGTTCACGGTCATCACGGAGGTATCCAGCAGGCCCAGCTCGGTCAGCTCGTTCATCACGGCATACACGCCGCCGGCCTGATCCAGGTCCTCCATGAAGGTGTCGCCGGCGGGGGCCAGGTGGCACAGGTTGGGGGTGTGGGCGCTGATCTCGTTGCTCATGTCCAGGCTGATCTCGACGCCGGCCTCGTGGGCGATGGCGGGCAGATGCAGCATGGTGTTGGTGGAGCAGCCCAGGGCCATGTCGACGGTCTCGGCATTGTGGAAGGCGGCGGGGGTCATGATGTCGCGGGGACGGATGTCCTTGCGCACCAGCTCCATCACCTGCATGCCGGCCTTCTTGGCCAGGCGCAGACGCGCGGAATACGGGGCCGGGATCGTCCCGTTGCCGGGCAGCGCCATGCCGATGGCCTCGGTGAGGCAGTTCATCGAGTTGGCGGTATACATGCCGGAGCAGGAGCCGCAGGAGGGGCAGGCGTTCTCCTCATAGTCCTTCACGCCCTGCTCGTCGAGGGTGCCGGCGTGGTAGGCGCCCACAGCCTCGAACATGTGGCTCAGGCAGGTACGGCGGCCGTCCTTCAGGTGACCGGCCAGCATGGGACCGCCGCTCACGAAGATGGTGGGGATGTTCAGGCGCGCGGCGGCCATCAGCAGGCCGGGCACGTTCTTGTCGCAGTTCGGGATCATGACCAGACCGTCGAACTGATGGGCCATGACCATGGCCTCGGTGGAGTCGGCGATCAGGTCGCGGGTGACCAGCGAGTACTTCATGCCCACATGGCCCATGGCGATGCCGTCGCACACGGCGATGGCGGGGAACATGATGGGCGTGCCGCCGGCGGCGCGGACGCCCGCCTTCACGGCCTCGCAGATCTTGTCGATGTTCATGTGGCCGGGCACGATCTCGTTATAGGAGGAGACCACGCCGATCAGCGGGCGCTCCATCTCCTCATCGGTCAGGCCCAGGGCATAGAGCAGGCTCCGGTTCGGGGCACGCCCGACGCCCTGCTTGATGTTGTCAGAAAGCATGTGTATCTCCTCCTGTGTTCCCTCTTGCATCGTGTGAAAGGGCGGGGCAGCGCGATATGCGGCTGCCCCGCCCGAGGCGTGTCAAGATCAGTTGGAAGCGGTGTCCAAGTTGGAGTCGTTCTTCCAGAGCATCTTGGAGCGGAGCTCGGCGCCCACGGTCTCCATGGGATGCTTGGCCAGCTCGTCGCGCTTGCTGTTGAAGAAGCAGCGGCCGGTCATGTTCTCGGCGATCCAGCGGTCGGCGAAGGTGCCGTCCTGGATGTCGCGCAGCACGGCCTTCATGTTGGCCTTGGTCTGCTCATAGGGCAGGATGCGGCTGCCGGAGACATACTCGCCGAACTCCGCGGTGTCGGAGATGGAGTAGTTCATGGCAGCGACGCCGCCCTTGTTGATCAGGTCGATGATCAGCTTCATCTCGTGGATGCACTCGAAGTAGGCGTTCTCGGGCTCGTAGCCGGCCTCGACCAGGGTCTCGAAGCCCAGCTTCATCAGCTCGACCACGCCGCCGCACAGCACGGCCTGCTCGCCGAACAGGTCGGTCTCGGTCTCGTCGTGCATGGTGGTCTCCATGATGCCGGCGCGGGCACCGCCGATGCCGGCGATGTAGGCCAGAGCGATGTCATAGCAATGGCCGGTGGCATCCTGCTCCACGGCGATCAGGCAGGGCACGCCCTTGCCCGCCACATACTGGCTGCGCACGGTGTGGCCGGGGCCCTTGGGAGCCGCCATGAACACGTCCACGCCCGCGGGAGGCACGATCTGCTTGTAGCGGATGTTGAAGCCATGCGCGAAGGCGATCGCCTTGCCCTCGGTCAGGTAGGGGGCGATGTCCTGCTTGTACATGGCGGCCTGCTTCTCATCATTGATCAGGATCATGATGATGTCAGCCTTCTGGGTGGCCTCCGGCACGGTCATCACGTCGAAGCCGTCCTTCACGGCCACGGGCCAGCTCTTGCCGCCCTTGCGCAGGCCGACGATCACATTGCAGCCGGAATCACGCAGGTTCTGCGCATGGGCATGGCCCTGGGAGCCATAGCCGATGATCGCGATGGTCTTGCCGTCCAGCTTGGACAGGTCACAATCCTGCTCATAGTACATTTTTGCCATAGTCGAACTCACCTTTCTCCTTCGTCATCTCGTCGATCGTATACTGTCCGCGCTCCAGTGCGACCATGCCGGTACGCACCAGCTCGAGGATCCCGAACTCCGTGAGGAGGTTCTGGATGGCTTCAGCCTTGGTCTCGTCACCGATGACGGCCAGCGTGATGCTGCTCTTCGATACATCGATGATAGAGGCCCGGAAGATGTTGGCGATCTGGATGATCTCGTTGCGGCGGACGCTCTCGTCCGCGAGCACCTTGATCAGCACCAGCTCGCGCCGGATGGCATGGGCGGGCGTCAGCACCTTGACGGAGTGGACGCAGATCAGCTTGCGCAGCTGGGCCGACAGCAGCCGGATCTGGTCCTCGTCCGCGATCACCTCGATGGTGATGCGCGAGACGCTCGCGTTGTCTGTGGCGCCCACGGCCAGGGACTCGATGTTGTAGCCCTTGCCGGAGAACAGGCGCGCCACACGGGAGAGCACGCCGCTCTCGTTGTCCACCAGGACGGCAAGGGTATGTCTCGTCTTTTCGTTCATCGCTGCCGTCCTCCTTAGTTGATCATGAAGTCGGTGATGTGGCTGCCGCCGCCCACCATGGGACGGACCTTCTCATCGATGTCGATGACGCAGTCGATCACATAACCATGGCCGCAGGCGAGGGCCTCCTTCAGGGCGGCCTCGAACTCCTCCACGCTGGCCGCGCGGCGGCCGGACAGTCCATAGGCCTCCGCCAGCTTCACGAAGTCGGGCGCGCGGTCGAGGGTCGTCTGGGAGTAGTGCTGCTTATAGATGAGCGTCTGCCACTGGCGGACCATGCCCAGCGTGCCGTTGTCGAACACGATGTTGATGATGGGCAGCTGATAATACTGCTCGGTGGCCAGCTCGTTGCAGTTCATGCGGAAGCAGCCGTCGCCGGTGATGTGGATGACGCACTTATCGGGGTGGGAGACCTGCGCGCCGATGGCGGCACCCAGGCCGAAGCCCATCGTGCCCAGACCGCCGCTGGTGAGCAGCTGGCCGGGATAATCGAAATGGAAGTGCTGGATGGCCCACATCTGGTGCTGGCCCACATCGGTCGACACGATGGTGTCCTGCGGGCACACGCGGGCGATGGTCTTGAGCACCTGGCCGGGGGTCATGTGGCCCTCAGACTCGTCATACAGCGTCTCGGTGGGGAAGGAGAAGACATACTTCTTCCACTCGTCGTGGTGCTGCTCGGGCACGATGTCGAGCAGCATCTCCAGCACACGCTTGGCGTCGCCCACGATGTGGTGGTCGGTCTTCACGTTCTTGTTGATCTCGCTGCGGTCGATATCGATGTGCACGATCTTCGCGTTCTGGGCGAAGGTGGAGGGCTTCAGGGCCACACGGTCGGAGAAGCGGCAGCCGATGGCGATGAGCAGGTCACAGGCGTCCACGGCCATATTGCTGGCCTGGCTGCCGTGCATGCCGATCATGCCGGTAGTCAGCGGGTTGGAGCCGCGGAAGCCGCCGCCGCCCATCACGGTGATGGCGACCGGCGCGTCGATCCTGTTCGCGAAGGCCTCGAACTCCTTGTGCGCGCGGGAGCGGACCACGCCGCCGCCGCAGATGAGCATGGGCTTCTTGGACTCGGCGATCATCTCGGCCAGCTTCTCCACGTCCTTGCGGTCGGGTTCGGGGGCCTTGAAGTCGTAGCGCTCGACCAGCTTGCCCAGGCTGCCGGAACGGGTGTGCTCGGCCACGCTCAGGCGCTCATAGTCGCAGATCTCGCTGGTGGCGTTCTTCGTGATATCGATGACCACAGGACCCGGACGGCCGCTGCGGGCGATGGCGAAGGCCTTGCGGACCGTATCGGCCAGCACGTCCACGCTGCTCACCAGGAAGTTGCACTTGGTGATGGGCATCGTGATGCCGGCGAAGTCCACCTCCTGGAAGCTGTCCTTGCCGATGCCGGTGATACCGACGTTGCAGGTGATGAACACCACGGGCGAGGAATCCAGATAGGCGGTGGCGATGCCGGTGACCAGGTTGGTGGCGCCGGGGCCGGAGGTGGCGAAGCATACGCCCACCTTGCCGGTGGAACGGGCATAGCCGTCGGCGGCATGGCTGGCGCCCTGCTCATGGGCCGTCAGGATGTGACGGATCTTATCGCTATAATTGTAGAGTTCGTCATAGACGTTCAGGATGGTGCCGCCCGGATAGCCGAACACGGTATCGACATCCTGCTCCAGAAGACATTCCAGCAGGATCTTGGCGCCGGTCATCTGCATGACGATCTGTTCCTCCTTGTTTCTCGGCCTGTTGCGCTGTGTATAACAAAAGCCTGCGGTCCTGTGACAGACTGCAGACTCAGCGGCCGCGATGTTGTGCGGCTCCATTGCCGCTCGTTGCTCGCTGCGCTCAGACTGTGCTATCGATGCTCGTATGATCCCTCATCGAACGATCCGGGCTGATGCCGGAACATGGTCGATTATAGCACCGAGCCCGAAAAGTGTCAACGCGCATGAGCCTTTGATGGAGCCGTTCCGGTCAAAAAAACACATTTCATACAAATGGCATCGGGCGCGTGTCAGGCCTCGTCGAAGACCAAAGCGACGCGTGGGGTCTCCTCGGCAGCGGCTTCCAGCGCCGCGCGGATCGGCTGCCAGCTGTCGCCGAGCCGGCGGGCCAGCTGATCCTCATGGACCACATGCATCCGCACGGGCCGGTGCGGCTCGGTCAGGCAGTCGAAGAGCGCATCGGGGTTGCGGCCATACCAGGCGGGGAAGGACAGGGCGGCGGCCAGCAGGTCGTGCACCTCGCCTATGGTCTTCAGGCGTTCGCCGTCGATCCAGATCTCATCCATCTCTGTCACTCCTCTCCAAGCAGCTGCACGAAGGTGGTGTAGTGATCCTCGGTGTAGTAGACGCGGCCGTCCTCGGTGTAGATGATGCGCTTCGCGCCGCGGGGCTTCTTCCCGTTCGTATCGATGTCGCACTCATAGTAGGTCACGCCCTTGCGCTTGGGGAGGGCGCCGCTCAGGTTGCGGTACACATCGCCGCCGATGGAAGCGCCCTCGAGGTAATATTCCACCGAGCCGCCCTCCCAGCCCAGGGACTCGGCATCCTGCTTGGTGATGTAGTTCATCGGCAGGCAGCCGTACTGGAAGAGGTAGGTGGCGACCTCCAGCTTGCTGTAGTAGAGGCCGTTCTCGTCCAGGGGCTCGGCGGCCAGGATGAGCGCCTCGGTCTCGGCATCCTTGCCGGTGAGGCCGTCGGCGGTGGAGCAAAGGGGCACGATGAGCAGCGCCAGTCCCAGCAGGACGGCGAGCAGACGTCGGAGCATGGTCATGGATCGTTCCTTCCTTTCTTTATATATGATGGTCCGTTCGGATCAGCGGGAGCGGGTGAGGTCCTTCATCCAGTTGAAGGAATTGATCTTCACATAGGCCACGAAGCACTTGATGATCTGGTCGCATTTGAGGCACAGGAACACGATCCACGGCTCCGCGCCCAGGCAGCGGGCAACGATCGCCGAGGGCAGCACGACCAGGAACACGAAGAAGACATCCAGCTTGAACACGAAATAGATATCGCCGCCGCATTTCACCAGGCTGTAGAGGCTGCCGGCCTGGTAGCAGGTGCCGCAGATGGCGAAGGCCAGGATGGTGATGAACTGCCGTGAATAGGCGGCCGCCTCCGCCGAGATGCCGCCATACAGCGCGATGAAGGGCTCCCGCAGCAGCAGCACCAGGCCCAGCGTCACCAGGCCCAGGCAGGCGAAGAGCACCTGCGTGGTGTAGGCGTATTCCTTCATCTTTCCGGTCTCACCGCTGCCGATGGTCTTGCCGGTGATGATGCCCAGCGCGCTCTGGGCGCCGTCCAGCGTGACACGGGCCAGGGTATTGAGAGTGTTGCTCACCGACACGGCGGTGATGACGCCCGCGCCGAAGCCGCCCATAAGGATGGAGTTGCCCATCGTGTTGCAGCTCCACACCAGGTTGCCGACCATCAGCGGGGCACCGTAGCGGATGAGATCATGGCGGAGCAGACGGTCGCCGGCCAGCAGATCGCGGGGCCGCAGCCGCAGCTTGCGGTCGGCAAAAAGGATGTAGCAGACCATCACGCCCATCTCGATCGCGCGGCTGATGAGCGTCGCGACCGCCGCGCCGCGAAGGCCCAGCGCGGGAAGCCCCAGCCGGCCGAAGATGAGCACGTAGTTCAGGCTGATGTTCGCGACGAGCGAGACCGAGGAGACCAGCATGCCGATGCGCACGGTCTCGACGCTGCGCATGGCCGCGATGAGCGCCTGCGTGAAGATGAAGGGCAGCCAGGAAAGGCACATGACGCGCAGATAGGTGACGCCGCAGGCGATGACCTCCGGGTCGTCGGTGAAGATCGAGAGGATCGGCTCCGGCGCCAGCAGGCAGGCGGCCATCACCAGGCAGGCGAAGCCCAGAGAGATGCGCAGCCCGATGGCGACGATGCGCCGGATGGCATCCCGGTCGCCCTTGCCCCAGTACTGGGACGAGAGGATGAGGATCGCGCTCTCCACCCCGGCCGAGAACAATTGCAGGAGGGTCTGCAGCTGGCCGGCGATATAGACGCCGGAGACCGCGGCGTCTCCCAAAGATGAGACCATCAGGTGATCGGCAAAGGTCACGGCGAAGGTGATCAGGTTCTGGAGCGAGACAGGCACCGCCAGCCGGACGAGCCTGGTATAGAACGTCCTGTCCCGTGTCATGATGCGCATGCCGATCCGCTCCGCTTTCCGCCCATACGGCGAGCCGCCGGGCATTTCGATGCTATTATAGCCCTCTTTGCGTAGGATCTCAACATCCGGGGAAAAGAAACGACATGGCATCGCGGCGGGAGCCGGACATGGATGGATGTAAGATACTGGACATCTGTTGCATTTCGTGGTAAGATCCCCGATGCATCCGATGAGCCGAGCGTGACAGGGCGCGCCGGATGCTGAAGGAGAAGAAAGATGATCATCACGGATTCCGCTTGTGATATGACCCAAAAGGAGGCGGCTGAGCTCGGCGTCGAGGTCCTGCCGCTGAAGGCCAGGTTCGGTGACGAGGAATACCTGGACGGCGTGACCATGGACCATGGAGCCTTCTTCACCCGGCTGATCGAGACAGACGTGTTCCCCACCACCAGCCAGATCGGGCCCTATGAGTACGGCAAGAGCTTCAAAAAGCACATCGAGGCGGGCGAGGACGTGCTCTGTGTGACGATCTCATCGAAGCTGTCCGGCTGCTATCAGAGCGCGGCGCTGGCCGCGGGAGAGCATCCGGGCCGGGTGTGGGTCGTGGACAGCGAGAACGTGTGCATCGGCCAGAGGATCCTGATCGAGTACGCGGTGCGGCTGAGCCGCGAGGGCCTGACCGTGCCGCAGATCGCGGAGCGGCTTTAGGCGCGGAAGAAGGGCATCGTGCTCGTGGCCCTGCTGGATACGGTGGAGTACCTCAAGCGCGGTGGCCGCATCTCGGCGGCGGCCGCGGCGGCCTGCAGCCTTCTGTCGATCAAGCCGGTGATCACCATCCGGGACGGCGAGGTGCAGGTGCTCGGCAAGGCGCGCGGCTCCCGCAACGGCAACAATAAGCTGACCGAGATGGTGGAGAAGAGCGGCGGCATCGACTTCTCGATGCCGTATCGTCTGGCCTACAGCGGCCTCTCGGACCATCTGCTGCGGAAGTATGTGGAGGACAACAGCCGGCTCTACGCGGGCATGGCAGAGGACCTTCCCGTGAGCTCGATCGGCTGCGCGATCGGCACCCATGTGGGCCCGGGCGCCATCGCGGTGGCCTACTTCGCGAAATAAGCAGGATGACACGAATAAATGAAGAAGGGACGCATCCCACACGCGGCAGCGGCGCGGGGATGCGTCCCTTTTGATGCGTTTGTCATTTCCTGACCGAACGGCCAAGGCCTTCATCGATGATGACGCTGTCCTATGCCGCGATCTTGCCGGCGATCATCACCAGGTCGATGCCCTCAGGCGGCAGGAGCGGCTCGGCGAAGGTGGCGCGGTCGCGGAACTGGTCCGGATCGAAGATCACGAGATCGGCATCGGCCCCCACGCGCAGGGTCCCCTTGTTCGGCAGCCCCAGCCGTTCGGCGGGCATGGCGGTCATCTTGCGGATGGCCTCATACAGGCTCAGCCTTCCGGTGCGCACATAGCTCGCGATGAGGCGCGGGAAGGTGCCCGCCGCGCGGGGATGGCCCTGCCCGCGGTCCAGGATGCCGTCGCTGGCCAGCATGACGGAGGGATGGCACAAGGCCAGCTCCACGTCCTCGGGCCGCATCACATGGCACACCGTGAGCGCGTCCGGGTCGTGCTCGCGCATCCAGCGGAAGGAAGCCTCGTCCGCGCGCTGCCCCTTCCATGGACCGGAGGAGAACTCCAGTACATCATAGCCGCAGTGGTAGCGCTCCAGCCAGCCGTCATCATAGGTCGTGGCGCCGATCTATGTGGAGAAGGCGTCGTAGGGGTAGCAGTCCAGCAGCACGTCCAGCCCGCTCAGGCGGCAGGCGTCGGTCTGGCGCAGGACCTGCTCCATCTGCCCGAAGCCGCCCATGCTGCCGATGTGCGAGATCTGCAGCGGCAGCTCATAGCGGGAGGCGATGTCGGTCATCTACCGGATCGCCCGGAAGATGGCGGCCGCGTCGTCCCGCACATGCGAAGCGATGAGCCGACGCTCCTTCTGACACCGGGCCGCGGCGCGGCAGGCCTCGTCCATATCCGTGCCGGGCACATAACGCAGGCCGAAGGAGACGCCGATGCAGCCGGCCTCGAGCGCGGCATCCAGAAGGGCCTCCATCCGGCGGCGCTGCTCCTCCGTCGCGGGGGCATACTTGTCGGTGGCTCCGGCCATACGGCGGAAGGTGGAGTGGCCAGCATAGAGCGCCACGTTCACGGGGGCACCGTCACGGTCGACCACATCGAGATAGACGGCGGGATCGGCCACGTTGCTGCCGCAGTTGCCGCCGACGGCGGTCGTCACGCCCATACGGAGCATCGTGTCGAAGATGCAGCGCTCGATATGTCCGTCCTCGCCGAGCGGGTCTTCATGCATATGGATATCGATGAAGCCGGGACAGACCACCTTGCCGGAAGCGTCGAGGGTCCGGTCGGCATGGACGGCGTCATCATGGCCGGCCCAGGCGACCTTGCCGTCCCGGACAAGAAGATCCAGCATGGCGTCGGTATGGGACGCGGGATCGATGACACGACCGCCGCGGATCAGGATCGTTTCGTTCATGGAGAGCAGCTCCTTTCGCTCCTGTGGATATGGATATGATACCGCGGAAGGGAAGCGATGTCGAGTCCCAGGCAAGAACCAGGCTCAGCCAAGGGCCACATCAAGGGCCATCATCAGCGTGAAGCCCAGCGAGAAGCACAGGGTGCCGATGTTGGAATGCTGCCCGGCGGACATCTCCGGGATGAGCTCCTCGACCACGACATACATCATGGCGCCGGCCGCGAAGCTGAGCAGATAGGGAAGCACCGGCAGGATCGCGGAGGCGGCCAAGATGGTGATGAAGGCCGCGACCGGCTCCACCGCGCCGGAGAGGACACCGTATAGGAAGGCGCGTGGCTTGGTGACGCCCTCGGCTCGGAGCGGCATCGAGATGATCGCGCCCTCCGGAAAGTTCTGGATGGCGATGCCAAGAGACAGGGAGAAGGCGCCGGCCAGCGAGAGCCCCGTGCTGCCGCTCTGCCAGCCCGCGTAGACGATGCCCACAGCCATGCCCTCCGGGATGTTATGCAGGACGACGGCGAACACCATCATGAGGGTGCGTGAGAGGTGACTGCGCAGGCCCTCGGCGTGGTCGTCATGCATGTGCAGGTGGGGGACGGTCCTGTCCAGCAGCAGCAGGAACAGGATGCCTGCCCAGAAGCCCGCGACCGCCGGCACGAAGGAGAGCTTCCCCATGCCGGCAGCCTGGTCCATGGACGGGATGAGCAGGCTCCAGATGGCGGCCGCGACCATCACCCCGGCCGCGAAGCCTGTCAAACTGCGCTGGACCATGGGACGCAGGTCGTGCTTCATGAAGAAGACACAGGCCGCGCCGAGCGAGGTACCGAGAAAAGGGATCAAGAGCCCCTGCAGGATCTGGATATCCATGGTGATGCTCCTTTGCAAGATCGTGCTGTACCGCCCAGGGGATAGGATCGGGTCGATACCGACCACCGTCGGTCTTTTAGATCGGAAGTCCGCGTCGATGCGCTCCCGATCGGATGAGCGGAGCGAAATACGGTAAGCACTGACTAACCCACGGGATAAGTATACCACCGCGGGACGCGCAGAGCAAGGGCGATATCCGTCCCGGCGCAAAAGAAAAGGCCGCTCCGTACAGAGCGGCCCTGATGCGGTGCTTCAGCCCATGGGACAGGAGCGCCCGGGCTCGTCATCGGCCCAGCGGGCGATGCCATATTCGGTGTGGAAGCGCTGGTTGACCTCGCGCAGCTCGGCGCGGCCCTCGATGTAATCCTCATACATCTCCATCACGCCGCAGGCGCAGCCGTCGCAGGCGCCGTGCAGGTCCCCGACGGAATCCTTCACGATCTGCTCGCGCTCCTCGCGGGTCGTCTCGCTGATGAGCAGCTTCATCGGACATCTTCCTTTCAAAATGCCCCGCCCGGATGGGCGGGGCGATCGCTCATGACGGATCGATCACTTGGGGCGTTCGCTGTTCTTCAGCGTCACGTCGTGATAACCGCCCTCCACGATGCTGGTGGCGGAGACCAGCGTGATCTTGGCCTTCTGCTGCAGCTCCTCGATGGTGAGGGCGCCGCAGTTGCACATGGTGTGGCGCACCTTGCTCAGCGAGAGGCCCACATTGTCCTTCAGGCTGCCGGCATAGGGGACATAGGAGTCGACGCCTTCCTCGAAGGAGAGCTTCTTGGCGCCGCCCATGTCGTAGCGCTGCCAGTTGCGGGCACGGGCCGAGCCCTCGCCCCAGTACTCCTTCATATAAGTGCCGTTCACCATCAGGCGATGGGTGGGGCTCTCGTCGAAGCGGGCGAAGTAGCGGCCCAGCATCAGGAAGTCGGCGCCCATGGCCAGGGCCAGGGTCATGTGATAATCATGCACGATGCCGCCGTCGGAGCAGATCGGGATGTAGACGCCGGTCTCGCGATAATACTCATCGCGCGCCTCGGCGACCTCGATGACGGCGCTGGCCTGGCCGCGGCCGATGCCCTTCTGCTCACGGGTGATGCAGATGGAGCCGCCGCCGATGCCGATCTTGATGAAGTCGGCGCCGCATTCCGCCAGGAAGCGGAAGCCTTCGCGGTCGACCACGTTGCCGGCACCCACCTTCACGCTGTTGCCGTAATGCTCACGGATCCACTGGATGGTGAACTTCTGCCAGTCAGAGAAGCCCTCGGAGGAATCGATGCACAGCACGTCGGCGCCGGCCTCGACCAGGGCGGGCACACGCTCGGCATAGTCGCGGGTGTTGATGCCGGCGCCCACCAGATAGCGCTTGTGGCTGTCCAGCAGCTCGAGCGGGTTCTCCTTGTGGGAGGAGTAGTCCTTGCGGAACACGAAATACTTTAGGCGCTGCTCATCATCGACCACGGGCAGGGAGTTGAGCTTGTGCTCCCAGATGATATCGTTGGCTTCCTTCAGGGTCACGCCGTCCTTGGCATAGATGATATTGGCGAAGGGCGTCATGAACTCGCTCACCTTGGTGGCGGGATCCATGCGGCTCACGCGGTAGTCACGGCTGGTGACGATGCCCACCAGCTTGCCGGTGGCGGTGCCGTCCTCGGTCACGGCCATGGTGGAATGGCCCGTCTGCTCCTTGAGCGCGAGCACGTCGGCCAGGGTGTCATCGGGGCTGATGTTGCTGTCGCTGGCCACGAAGCCGGCCTTGTAGCCCTTCACGCGGGCGACCATGGCGGCCTCGTCCTCGATGCTCTGGGAGCCATAGATGAAGGAGATGCCGCCCTCGGTGGCCAGCGCGATGGCCATGCGCTCACCGGAGACGCTCTGCATGATGGCCGAGACCATCGGGATGTTCAGGGAGATGGGGCATTCCTCTTCGCCCTTGCGGTACTTGACCAGGGGCGTACGGAGGCTGACGTTGTCCGGGATGCAGTCCTTGGAGGAGTATCCGGGCACGAGCAGGTATTCGCTGAAGGTATGAGAAGGTTCGGGGTAATAATACGCCATGGGACGCACCTTCCTTTCGATCGTCCGGGACGGTAGACCGTTACAGGATGAGTATATCTTTCAAGGCGCTCATTGTCAAGGTGGCAGAGCGGGCGAAGATGAACTTCCCCGGCGGCATGATGGCGGAAAGACGAAGAAAAGGTGAGAAACAGCCCGCCTCGGCTCTTGTATCTTTCGGAAAATGCTGTATAATGTCTCCGTGCCGTTCCGGAACGTTCGTGTTCTGAAGGGCGGCAAGTGACAGATCATTAGGAGGGACATCCATGAAGAAGTTCGTTGCGCTGCTGCTGACCGTGGCGCTGGTGCTCACGGCTGTGTGCGCCATGGCGGCCGAGCCTGTGGCGAAGGAAGACCTGAAGGTGGGCGTGATCCTGCTGCATGACGAGAACATCGGCTATGACGCGGCTCACATCTCCGGCGTGAAGGCCATGCAGGAGGCCCTGGGCCTGTCTGACGACCAGATCATCTGGGAGTATGGCATCCCCGAGAACGAGGAGTGCGCCGACGCCGCTGAGCGTATGGCTCAGAAGGGCTGCCAGATCATCTTCGCCGACTCCTTCGGTCATGAGGATTATATGATGCAGAAGGCTGAGGAGTGGCCGGACATCGAGTTCTGCCATGCCACCGGCTATCAGGCTGCCTCCAGCGGTCTGAGCAACCTGCACAACCACTTCACCGCCGTGTATGAGAGCCGCTATGTGTCCGGCGTGGTGGCCGGCATGAAGCTGGCCGAGGTCTATGGCGCGGATACCGACGCCAAGATCGGCTATGTCGGCGCTTATTCCTATGCCGAGGTCATCTCCGGCTATACCGCCTTCTTCCTGGGCGTCCGCTCCATCTGCCCCAACGTGACCATGGAGGTCAAGTTCACCGGCTCCTGGGCCGACCAGGCCGGCGAGCGTGAGACCGCTCTGGCCCTGATCGAGGACGGCTGCGTCCTGATCTCCCAGCATGCCGACACCACCGGCGCCGCTTCCGCCTGCGAGGAGAAGGGCGTGCTGCATGTGGGCTACAACGTGGGCATGATCGACACCGCTCCCTCCGTGGAGCTGACCTCCGCCTCCATCAAGTGGGCTCCCTTCTACACCTATGCCGTGTCCTGTGTGCTGAACGGTGAGGAGATCGCCACCGACTACTGCCCCACCCACAAGGAGGGCGGCGTGTGGATCACCGACCTGAACAGCGCCGTGATCGCGGCCGGCACCGAAGAGAAGGTCGCTGAGACCTGGGCTGCCCTGGATGACGGCTCCCTGAAGGTCTTCGACACCAGCAAGTTCACCGTGAACGGCGAGACCGTGACCTCCACCACCGAGCTCGAGGGCTTCTATGGCCTGGAGTACATCGTGACCGACGAGAACGGCGTGAGCTATTTCGCCGAGTCCACCCTGGCCTCCGCGCCTGCCTTCGCGCTGCAGATCGATGGCATCACCTGGCTGAACAGCGTGTATTGATCCGCAAAGACGTTCGGACGGAGCTGCCCTGATGAGCGGCTCCGTCCGTTTTCGTCATCCTGGCCGCCGCACACAAGGGAGGGCAAAAGCATTGGAGAACGCGATCGAGCTCATCGATATCAGCAAATCCTTCGGCACGGTGAAGGCGAACAGCAAGATCAGCCTGACGCTGCGCAAGGGGGAGATCCTTTCGCTGCTGGGGGAGAACGGCAGCGGAAAGACGACGCTGATGAACATGCTCTCGGGCATCTATTATCCTGACGAGGGCCGGATCCTGGTGGATGGGAAGGAAGTGTCCATCCAGTCCCCGAAGGACGCGCATGCCTGCGGCATCGGCATGGTCCACCAGCACTTCAAGCTGGTGGATGTGTTCACGGCGACCGAAAACATCATCCTGGGCACGGCGGGCAAGCGCTTCCTGGACCTGAAGGCGGCCACGGCCAAGATCCGGGAGCTGTGCCAGCGCTATGACTTCCAGCTGGACCCGGACAAGAAGATCTATAACATGTCTGTTTCATAGAAGCAGACGGTGGAGATCGTGAAGGTGCTCTACCGCGGCGCCCAGGTGCTCATCCTGGATGAGCCCACGGCCGTGCTCACGCCCCAGGAGACGGAGCATCTCTTCAGGGTGCTACGCAACATGAAGGCGGACGGCAAGTCCATCATCATCATCACGCACAAGCTGCATGAGGTGATGAGCCTTTCCGACCGCGTGGCGGTGCTGCGCAAGGGCGAGTACATCGGCACGGTGGAGACGAAGGAGACCTCGCCCTCCGAGCTGACCGACATGATGGTCGGCAAGAAGGTGGTGCTGGACATCGGCCGCGAGGAGCCGAAGGACGTGACCGAGCGGCTGCGCATCGACCACCTGAACGTGGTCGACAAGGACGGCAAGCGCGCGCTGGACGATGTGAGCTTCACGATCAACGGCGGATAGATCCTGGGCATCGCGGGCATCGCCGGCAGCGGCCAGAAGGAGCTGCTGGAATCGGTGGCTGGCCTGCAGCAGGTGCAGAGCGGCTCGATCGTCTACATCCAGCCGGACGGCGCCGGAGAGAAGCAGCTGGTCGGCTGCACTCCGATGCAGATCCGGTCGCTGGGCGTGGCGCTCTCCTTCGTGCCGGAGGACCGGCTGGGCATGGGCCTGGTGGGTTCGATGGGCATGCCGGGCAACATGATGATCCGTTCCTACAGCACGGGCCGCTCCATGATGACCGACCGCAAGCACCCGAAGGAGCTCTCGGAGAAGATCTTGAAGGAGCTCGAGGTGGTGACGCCCTCGATCAACGAACCGGTGAGCAAGCTCTCGGGCGGCAACGTGCAGAAGGTGCTGGTGGGCCGCGAGATCGCGAACTCACCCACGGTGCTGATGACGGCCTACGCGGTGCGCGGCCTGGACATCAATACCAGCTACACCATCTATCATCTGCTCAACGAGCAGAAGCGCGAGGGTGTGGCTGTGGTCTATGTCGGTGAGGACCTGGACGTGCTGCTGGCCCTGTGCGACAGGATCGTGGTGCTGTGCGGCGGCCAGGTGAGCGGCGTGGTGGACGCGAGGACGACCACCAAGGAAGAGATCGGGATGCTGATGACGAAGTACAGGACGGAGGCGGATCGGCATGAGTGAGAAGAAGAGCGGACCTCTGTTCCATCTGGCGCAAAGGCGCTCGATGCCGCGGCTGCAGCGCTGGGGCGTGCGCCTGCTGGGCGTGCTCTGCGGCATGATCGTGTGCGCGGTCATCATCCTGCTGTTCACCGACCTGGATCCCGTGACCGTGTTCCGCACGATGATCGAGGCCAACTACGGCGGCTCGGATATCCAGTTCGCCTATCGGCTGAAGACCTTCTGGACCACGGTGCGCGACACGGTGACGCTGCTGCTGGTGGCCTTGGCCCTGGCACCGGCCTTCCGGATGCGCTTCTGGAACATCGGCGGCGAGGGGCAGATCCTGGTGGGCGGCCTGGCCACGGCGGCGGTCATGAAGCTGATGGGCGACGCGGTCTCGACGCCGGTGCTGTATGTGTGCATGATCGGGGCGAGCATGCTGGCCGGCCTCATCTGGGGCGTGCTGCCCGCCTTCTTCAAGGCGCACTGGAACACGAACGAGACCCTCTTCACGCTGATGATGAACTACATCGCCATCCAGCTGGTCTCGGCCTTCAGCATCCTGTGGGAGGCCAAGAAGGGCTCCGGCGTGATCGGCGTCATCAACAAGACGACCAAGGCCGGGCATATGCCGACCATCCTCACCGAGGTGTTCGGCAGCGGCAACTACATCATCCATGTGCTGATGGTGTTGGCGCTGTGCGTGGCGGTGTATGTCTACATGACCTACACGAAGCACGGCTATGAGCTCTCGGTGGTGGGCGAGAGCGAGAACACGGCGCGCTACGCGGGCATCGACATCAAAAAGGTCATCATCCGCACGATGATGATCTCCGGCGCGCTCTGCGGCCTGGCGGGCTTCCTGCTGGTGAGCGGCTCCAGCCACACCATCTCGACCTCCACGGCGGACGGGCGCGGCTTCACCGCCATCATCGTGGCTTGGCTCGGTCAGCTCAACCCCATCTTCATGCTGATCATCAGCTATTTCCTGGTCTTCATGGATTACGGCGCCCGCGGCGTGGCCACGGTGTGCCGCCTGAATTCCTCCTTCTCCGATATCATCACGGGCATCCTGCTGTTCTTTATCCTGGGCAGCGAGTTCTTCATCCGCTACAGGGTCATCTTCCGCGGAAGGAAGAAGGAGCCCGCGGCAGCCGTGAAGGGAGGCATGTGATATGGAGTTCCTGTCGGTCATCTTCCAGCGCGTCTTCTCGACCATCTTCTTCAAGAACGCCGTGATCCAGGGCATCCCGCTGCTGTGCGGCGCCACCGGCGAGATCCTAACCGAGAAGAGCGGCAACCTGAACCTGGGCATCCCCGGCATCATGTACATGGGCGGCATCGGCGGCCTGGTGGCTTCCTTCCTGTATGAGAACAGCACCGAGTCGCCGAACATGGCGGTGTCGGTCATCCTGGCCGTGCTCTGCGCCTTTGTGTTCGCGATGCTCGGCGGCCTGATCTACAGCGTGCTGACCATCTCGCTGCGCGCGAACCAGAACGTGACCGGCCTTGCGCTGACGACCTTCGGCGTGGGCCTGGGCAACTTCCTGGGCGGCTCCATCATGGGCATGACGGGCAAGACCGGCCAGATCACCGTGTATGCCACCGGCAAGGCGTTCAAGGCCTGCCTCCCCTTCGTGGAGAGCGAGGCGGTGAAGAACAGCCCCATCCTGAACGGCCTGTGCGAGATGTTCCTGTCCTATGGCTTCCTGACCTACGCGGCGCTGCTCATCGCGGTGCTGGCCTGGGTGTTCCTCAAGCGGACCCGCGCGGGCCTGAACCTGCGCGCCCTCGGTGAGAGCCCGGCCACCGCCGACGCCGCCGCCATCAACGTGACGAAGTACAAGTACCTCTCCACGGTGATCGGCGCGGGCATCGCGGGCCTGGGCGGTCTGTACTTCGTGATGGAGTACATGGGCGGCACCTGGCAGAACGATGCCTTCGGTGACCGCGGCTGGCTGGCCGTGGCGCTGGTCATCTTCGCCCGCTGGGATCCGCTGAACGCCATCTGGGGCTCGGTGCTCTTCGGTGGCCTGTACATCCTCTACACCAGGATCCCGATCGCGAACACGGCGCAGGAGTTCTTCAAGATGCTGCCCTATGTGGTCACGATCGTCGTGCTGATCATCACCTCGCTGCGCAACAAGCGCGAGGACCAGCCGCCGGCGCATCTGGGCCTGCCGTACTTCCGCGAAGAGCGCTGACGGAGGGGACCGCATGAAGATCGTCCTGACGCCTCAGCTGCGCGAGGAGATGCGGGCCCGCGGCCGATACGGCATCATCGTATAGATCGCCACGAGCGACAGCTCCGACTTCGAGGTGACCGAGCTCCACACGCATTTCGTGAGCGAGAAGCAGGCGGAGCTGTTCATCCGCAGGAAGGGCTTCCACCGGCTGGACTGTGACGGCGTCGCTGTGCTGCTGCCCAACTATAAGCTGGAATACGCGGAGGAGGTCCTCTTCAGCCTCCGCAGGCTCGGCCCCTTCTCTATGGTCAAGGCTGAAGGGATCGAGCTGTGAACCACAGGACCTCTGGGAGCTCCGAAGATCGTCGGAGCTCCTTTTTATCGCAAAGAAAAGAGCCTGCCCTTGAGGGGCAGGCTCGGTGAGGCTCGGGATCAGGCGAGATACTTCTTGAGGGTGGCGCGCACGGCACCGGGGCCGGCGATCTCCTCGGCCAGCAGGCCTTCGACCTTTTCGGCCAGGCCGGCGGCATACAGGTCCACGCCGAAGACGTTGGCGTTGGACAGGATGCCCTTCAGCTTGCCCTTCACAGAGGAGGGATCGCCCAGCTTGACATCGGCCAGATCGGCCTGCATGGTGGCGAGCATGGGGTCGTTGGAGCAGGTGAAGGGCTTGCCCTCATCGTCCACGGCGAGCAGATAGCGCAGCCAGCCGGCCAGAGCCAGCGGGATGGCGGTCAGGGACGCGGGATCCTTGTCGGCATCGGCCATGTAGCTCTTGATGGTCTCGCCGAAGCGGATGGCCACCTTCTGGGAGGTATCGGTGGCGATGCGCTGGGGCGTATCAGGCATGAAGACATTGGGCAGGCGCTTCTCGACGACCTCGTCGATGAAGGCCTTGGGGGACAGGATCTTCGGGTCGGTGACCACGGGCAGGCCCTCGACATAGCCGATGGTCTTGACCAGCTTCACCAGCTCGGGGTCCTTCATCTCGTTGGCGATGAGGTCATAGCCCAGCACGCAGCCATACACGGCCAGCGCGGTGTGCAGGGGGTTCAGGCAGGTGGTGACCTTCATGCGCTCGGTCATGTTCACCGTGTCGCGGTCGGTCATGTAGACGCCGGCATTCTCCAGCGCGGGGCGGCCGTTCGGGAAGCGGTCCTCCACCACCAGGTATTGGGGCTGCTCGGCATTCACGAAGGGGGCGATGTAGGTGCCCTTGCCGGTGGTCACGGGTGCCATGTCCTCCACGCCCTGGGCCTTCAGCTGATCCTCGATGACCGCGGCGGGGCGGGGCGTGATCTTGTCGATCATGCTCCAGGGGAAGGAGACACGGCTCTCGTCGTCCATGTACTCGGCGAAGGCGGCGGGCACGAGACCGTTCTTCACCCAGGCGTTCACGATCTCCATCACGGAGGCGCGCAGCTTCTCGCCGTTGTGCGAGCAGTTGTCCATGCTCACCAGCGCGATGGGCGCGGCACCGGCCTGGAAACGGGCATACATCATGCTGGCGACGACGGCCATGGCATGGCGGGCCTTCTCGGGGCCGTCCTGCATGTCGGCCACCACCACGGGCATCAGCTCGCCCTTGATGTTGCGCAGCGCGTAGCCCTTCTCGGTGATGGTGAAGGAGGCCATCTGCAGGCTGGCGTTGGTGAACGCGGCCTTCAGCTGGGCCCACTGGTCGGCGTCGGCGCTGCAGGCCTTCACGCCCTTGGCGATGGAGGCGATGACCTGCTTGCTGGTGTTGCCATCAGGCAGCAGGGTGACCATCAGGGTCATGGAGTCATGCGGCACATAGATCTTGTCGATGATCTCGTAGTCGAAGGTCTCGGCGGCGATGATGCCGCGGTTGGCCTCACCGGCGTTCAGCAGGCGCTGCTGGAGCTCGGCGATGTAGCCGCGGAAGATGTTGCCCGCGCCGAAGTGCACCCACACGGGGGCCTTCTCGGTCTTGGCGGCCATGTCGGCCCAGTCATACTTCGGCAGCGCGATGCCCGCGCCCTGGAAGGCGGCGGCATCCTGGATGCCCTTGTAGGAAAGGATCATAGGAAGGACCTTCTTTCTTCTAAAGTCGGTTTACTTCTTCTCGCCCTTCATGCGGCAGATGGCCTCCCAAAGGCCGTTGAGGTAGGTGGCGCCCAGCGCGCGGTCATACAGGCCATAGCCGGCGCGGCCCTTCTCGTCCCAGATCATGCGGCCGTGGTCGGGGCGCACATAGGTGTCGGGGCAGGTATCATAGATGGCCTCCATGATGGCGAACATGTCCAGATCGCCGGTGGAGGACAGATGCGCGGCCTCACGGAAGTTGCGGTAGCCCAGATACTTCACGTTGCGCACATGCATGGCGCCGATGCGGTCCATCTCGCCGAAGTGGCGGATCATGGCGGGCACATCGTTCTCGGGGTTGCTGCCCAGGGAGCCGGTGCACAGGCACAGGGTGTTGGCAGGGCTGTCATGCAGCTTCACGATCTTGTCGTAGTCCTCCTGGCTGTGAGCGATGCGGGGCAGGCCGAAGATGGGCCAGGCGGGATCGTCGGGATGGCAGGCCATGCGCACGCCGACCTCCTCGCACACCGGGATCACGGCGTCGAGGAAGTACTTGTAGTTGGCGCGGAGCATGTCGGGGGTCACGCCCTCATACTGCTTCAGCGTGGTCTCCAGCAGGGCCAGACGCTCAGGCTCCCAGCCGGGCAGGGTGAAGCCGTGGCTGTCCTCGGCCGTCTTGCGGACGATCTCCAGCGGGCCCATGTCGCCCAGTTCCTTCTCATCATAATACAGGCTGTTGCTGCCGTCCTCGGGGATGACGCGCGCCAGGTCGGTGCGCAGCCAGTCGAACACGGGCATGAAGTTATAGACGATGACCTTCACGCCGTACTTCGCCAGCGTGCGGATGGTGGAGCAGTAGTTGGCGATGTACTCGTCGCGGGTGGGCAGGCCGAGCTTGATGTCCTCATGGACGTTCACGCTCTCCACGACCTCGAACTCGAGGCCGGCGGCATGCACCTCGTCCACGATGGCCTTGACCTCTTCCTCGGGCCAGTCGACGCCGGCGGGCTTATCCAGCAGGCCCATCAGGCCGGTCATGCCGGGGATCTGCTTGATGTACTTCAGCGGGATCGGATCGGTCTGGCTCCCGTACCAGCGGAACGTCATCTTCATATGCGTTTCCTCCTGTCATTTATGGTGCGAATGTGTTCAGAAAACACTATCCTATATGATACACGAATAGGCATAGGCTGTCAAGCACGATCTGCGCGGCCGATGAGCCACGGCGCGGCCGCGGCGGCCAGGGCGGTGACCGCGGCCACCGCGAGATAGGCCGCGGCGTAGCCCTGCGCGTTCACGATCTGTCCCACGCAGACCGGTCCCGCGGCCATACCGATGCCGTAGAGCGCCTGGAAGAGGCCCATCGCGGTGGACTGGCGCTCCTGCGGCGTGTGCCGCACGACCATCGCCATGAGCACCGCCGACATGGCCAGGTTGCCGATGCCGCCCAGCACCTGCGCCAGCCAGATGAGCCAGATGCTCCGGGCCAGGGCTACCAGCACGCAGCTGAGCGACATGAGCACGCAGCCGAGCAGGACGGACCGCGCCGTGCTCAGCTTCTTGAGCAGATGCTTGCCCAGGAAGCCCGCGCCAGCGATCTGCACCAGGGTGAAGAGCACCGTGCTCACGCCGATCTGGAAGGCCGAGGCACCCAGATCCTTCGCCACGCCGGAGGTGAAGGAGAAGACCGTGCCCTGCAGGAAGAACTGCATGACCACCGCGAAGAGCGAGGCGCAGAGCACGGCCGGAGACCGGAGCACGGTGACCGCCTGGCTCACGCGGAAGGGCTCGTGGCGCAGAGGGATGGGCTTCAAGCGCGCCGCGCACACGATGGCGACCACGCCCGTGAGGAAGCTGCATACCAGCGGCACTCTGTAGCCCCAGAGCGAGGCCGTGATGAGCCCCAGCACGAAGGCCAGCAGCTTGCCCGCGCTGTTGAAGGCGTTGACGTTCGTCATGGCATGGACGCTGTCGTCCGCCGCGTAATAGGCGTTATAGAGGATGGTGAAGGCCAGCCAGGTGGAGGCTGCCGCGCCGGCCAGGAAGCGGCAGAGGATGATCGTGGCCGGATGCGTGGCGAAGATGAGCCCGAAGGACGACACCGTGGTGAAGACCGTGCCCATCAGGATGGTCCGCTTGTAGTTGCCCGAGGCGTCGGTCCACATGCCCAGCGGGATGCGGATGCACATCTGCGTGAAGCCATAGGTGCCGGTGATCACGCCGATGAGGCCGGCCGAAAAGCCCAGCGTCTGCAGGTAGGGCGTGAAGTACGGCGCGTGGCAGTATTCCGAGGCCCAGAAAAAGATGATGGTGACAGAGAGCAGGCTGCGCGAACGCTTCAGATCCATGGCGGATGCCTCCTTGCGGGTCCTGTGACGATAGAAAGATGATAGCATCAGGGAAGGAGCCGGTCAAGAGAAGCGTTGTCGGAAGACAGGGCCGCCCCTGCAGGGATCCGGCTCTCTTTCGGAGAAATATCTCATAATATGCGTGTGTCCGGAAGGGCCGCGCGCGGAAGGAGAGGACCAGGATGGAGCCCCGGCTGCTGTTCATCGGATCGGCTTGTGCCGACGTGGTGCTGCGTGTGCCCAGGATCCCCACGACCGGCGGGGACGAGCACATCTCGCGGCAGGAGATCCATCTGGGCGGGTGCGCCTGCAACGCCTTCCGCGCGGCCAGGCATACCGGCGCGGCGCGATGCGAGCTGGCGGCGCCGGTGGGCACGGGCCTTTGGGGCGACTGGGTGCGGGAGGCGCTGCGCCTGCGCGGGATCGTGCCGCTGCTCCCTCCGGAGGAGGACGAGAACGGCTGCTGCTATTGCCTGGTGGAGGACGGCGGCGAGCGCACCTTCATGAGCGACCACGGCGCGGAATATCGCCTGCGCCGCGATCGGCTGGAGGCGCTCGAGCCGGAGCGGTATGACGGCGTGTATGTGTGCGGGCTGGAGCTGGAGGAGCCGACAGGCATCGAGCTGCTGGAGGCAATGGAGGCGCGTCCGCCGCGCAGGCTGTGGTTCGGGCCGGGGCCGCGCATCGGACGCATCCCGCCGGAGCGGATGGCGCGGCTGCTGGCGCTGCGGCCGGTGCTGCACCTGAACCGGGATGAAGCGCTGCGCTTCACCGGGCAGGCGACCGTGGAGGACGCCGCCGCGCTGCTGCATGATGTGACCCGTGAGGATGTGATCGTGACGCTGGGCGCGGAGGGGGCCTACGGTCTCGGCGCGGCCTGGCGCGGTACGGTGCCGGGTGAGCGGGTGCGCGTGGAGGATACCATCGGCGCGGGGGACTCGCATGTCGGCGCGCTGATGGCCTATACGGCGGCGGGCGATCCGCTGCGGGAGGCCCTGAGGAAGGCGAACAGGATCTCGGCGATGGTGGTCAGCGGCTGCGGTGTGGACGGCTGGCCGACCGACGCGGTGAGATAAAGGAGAAGGACAGGATGACGACCGGGGAACGCTTTGCGTGGAAGCCCTTCCTGAGGCTGGTGGCTTCCATCGCGGTGCCTGTGGCGCTGCAGAACCTGCTCACGACCACGGGCTCGATGGTCGATACGATGATGATCGGCGCGCTGGGTCAGCTGAACGTGGCGGCCGTGGGCCTTTGCGCGCAGTACTCCTCGCTGCTCACGGCCTGCTACTGGGGCTTCGTGGGCGGCGGTATGCTGTTCTTCTCGCAGTACTGGGGCGCGAAGGATGATGAGGGCATCGACAGGAGCTATGGCATCACGCTCAGCTTCATGATGGCGGTGGCGCTGATCTTCGGCCTGGTGGCGCTCCTGGCGCCGCAGGCCATCATGGAGCTGTATACCGACAAGACCAGCATCCAGAAGATCGGCGTGGAATATCTTCGCATCGTGGGCTTCGCGTATCCGCTGCAGGTCTACAGCATGGCGATGGCCGCGGTGCTGCGCTCCACCGAGCGGGTGCGCATCCCGCTGGTGGCGGCTATCTGCTCGGTGTGCACGAACATCGTGATGAACTGGCTGCTCATCGGCGGCCACGGCGGCTTCCCCGCGATGGGCATCCGCGGCGCCGCGCTGGCCACGGTGCTCGCGGCCGCGGTGAATGTGCTGGTCACGCTGGTGCTGGCGCGCAGGGCGGGCCATCCTTATATCTTCGCTGTCACGCGGCATTTCCACTGGGACCGCGCGCTGCTGAAGGAATACTTCACCAAGTGCTCGCCCATCATCGCCAACGAGGTGTTCATCGGCATCGGCAACATGGTCATCTCGGTGGTGCTGGGCCACCAGAGCGAGGAGGCCATCGCGGCGGTGGCGGTGTTCCGCACGCTGGAGGGCTTCATCATCGGCTTCTTCTCGGGTTTCTCGAACGCGGCGTCCATCGTGGTGGGCAAGGAGGTCGGCGCGGGCGAGCTGGAGCGGGCCTATCAGCGCGCCTGGCGGCTCACCTATCTGTGCCAGGCGACCATCTGCCTGTGTGTGCTGTTCCTGCTGGCGGTCCATACGCCTCTGCTCCACCTGATGAGCCTGCATGACGAGAGCTTCGACATCTGCTTTGGTATGCTGCTGGTGTATGGTGTGGCGGTCATCATCCGCATGGGCAACTGGTGCCAGAACGACACCTATCGCGCGGCGGGCGACGCGGCCTATGGCACGATCCTGTAGATCGTGTTCATGTACCTGATGCTGATGCCGCTGGTGTGGATGTCCGGCATGGTGCTGCACTGGCCCTTCCTGCTGGTGTTCGCGCTGTGCTATGCCGATGAGCCCATCCGCTATGTGCTGATGCAGGTGCATATGTACCGCGGCAAGTGGGTGAAGCCGGTGACGCCCCAGGGCATCGCCGCGCTGCCGGCCTTCCGCGAGGCGCACGGCATCACCAAGAAAAAGGAGCAGGCTGCCTGAGCCTGCTCCCTGAGATACGGAGGACGATCAGATCCTGGCCACGCCGGTGCGGCGGGCGGCCTCCATGACGGCGTCGGCCACGGCGCGGGCCACGCGCTTGTCGAGGGCGTCGGGGAGGATGTAGGTCTCGGAGAGACGGTCGCCCACCAGATCGGAGAGGGCATGGCTGGCGGCCATCTTCATCTCTTCGTTGATGCACCGGGCGCGGCAATCGAGCGCGCCGCGGAAGATGCCGGGGAAGGCCAGCACGTTGTTGATCTGGTTCGGGAAATCGCTGCGGCCGGTGCCGACGACCTTCGCGCCGGCCTCGAGCGCCTCGTTGGGCATGATCTAAGGCGTGGGATTGGCCATGGCGAACACGATGGGATCCTTGGCCATGCTGCGCACCATGTCCTGGGAGAGCACACCGGGCGCGCTCACGCCGATGAAGACGTCGGCGCCCTTCACCGCGTCGGCCAGCTTGCCGCGCAGATGCTCCCGGTTGGTGACCTTGGCCATCTGGGCCTGGGCGGGGTTCAGCTCGGCCATGCCCTCATCGATGATGCCGAAGCGGTCGACCAGGGTGAGATGCTCCACACCCAGGTTGAGAAGATGCTTGCTGATGGCGATGCCCGCGGAGCCGGCGCCGTTGAGCACCACGCGCGCCTCACCGATGGCACGGTGCGTCACCTTCAGGGCGCCGAGCAGGGCGGCGGCCACGACCACGGCGGTGCCGTGCTGATCGTCGTGGAAGACGGGGATGTCGCAGACCTGCTTCAGCTTCTCCTCAATCTAAAAGCAGCGGGGCGCGGCGATGTCCTCGAGATTGATGCCGCCGAAGCTGCCGGCGATGAGGCTGACCGTGCGCACGATCTCGTCCACATCCTTGCTGCGGATGCACAGCGGGAAGGCGTCGACATCGGCGAAGGCCTTGAACAGGGCGCACTTGCCCTCCATCACAGGCATGCCGGCCTCGGGGCCGATATCGCCCAGGCCCAGCACGGCGGTGCCATCGGTGACGACAGCCACCAGGTTGGCGCGGCGGGTCAGCTCATAGGACTTGTCGACGTCCTTCTGGATGACCAGGCAGGGCTCGGCCACGCCGGGCGTATAGGCCAGGGAAAGATCCTGGCGCGTCTCGATCGTGGGGCGGGAGATGACCTCGATCTTGCCGCGCCACTCATAATGCTTCTTCAGGGATTCTGCACGGATGTCCATCATCATACCTCCATCAAAGGGATGGGTACAGTATACAGCGGAAGGACCGCCGATGCAAGCGGCGAAGAGACGGTGACGGAAAGATGTTGAGCAAGCTGGAGCGGGCGTTCCTCGCGGCGGAGGCGTTGGACGTGCTGTGCTGTCCGCACTGCGGCGGACGGCTCGAACGACAGGGGAACAGCCTGGTCTGCGCGCGGGGCCATCGCCATGACATGAACCGGAAGGGCTATCTGGACCTGCTCTCGCGCCCGGTGGAGGGCTGCTATGACGCCGCGCTCTTCGAGGCCCGGAGCCTGGTGCTGGAGCGGGGCTGCTATGAGCGGGTGGCGGAGGCGATCGCGTCGATGCTGCCTGAGGGCTGCGCGACGCTGCTGGACGCGGGCTGCGGCGAGGGCTGGTACCTCGATCGGCTGCTGCGCCTGAGGAGCGGCTGCCGAGGCATCGGGATCGACATCAGCAAGGACGCCATCCGCCGGGCGGCCATGCGGGACAGCGACGCGCTCTGGTGCGTGGCCGACCTGCGCAGGATCCCGGTGCGGGACGGCGGCATCGACGCGGCGATCGATGTGCTGACGCCCGCGTCCTATGAGGAGTTCCGGCGGGTGCTCTCGCCGGAGGGCATGCTGATCAAGGTGTACCCTGGCAGCGGCTATCTGCGGGAGATCCGTGAAGCGCGCGGCCTGCCGCTCTATGAAGAGGGCCGGGTCGACGCTTATCTGAAGGAGCATGCCCAGATCGTACGGCAGGAGCGCGTGACGGCGCAGATCAACGTCGACGCGGCGCTCTGGCGTGCCTTCGTGTGGATGACGCCGCTGGACCAGGATCTTTCGGCCGAGGAGAAGGAAGCGCTGAGCCAAAGCCCCGCGTAGCAGGTCACGATCGATCTGCACGTGACGGCGGCGCGTCTTGAAAAGGCGTGATCGGAAGAAAACGGGCCCTCCTATCGTTGAACGATAGAAGAGCCCGAAGGGAGCGAGGAACGGATGAGATATCTGCGAAGGTTCGTATGGGCGGTGGCCGTCAGGCTGCTGGCGGCCACGGTGATCCTTTCGCTGTGCGTCGTGGTGTTCTATTACGCGATGGACATGGCGAACATCCATGTGGTCCTCAAGGATGGCATGGCGGCCCGGGCCAAGGTGGTGATGATGGGCGAGGACGCCGATGTGCTGACGCGCTACTTCCAGTCCAGCTTCCTGGAGCGCGACGCGGTGCTGACCTCTTCGTCGCCCTACACGGACTACAACGTGCGCGGCATCGACCACCGCATCGAGATGGGCTTCTTCTGGAAGATGCCCTGGGACGAGACGGTGCGCGTCGATATCACCGAGCGGGTGCCGGCCATCGACGGACGCATCAAGAGCAGCAAGGCCGACGCCGCCATCGCGGAGCGGGGCGAGAGCGCGCTCTATCCGCCCAAATGGCAGAGCGCCCGCTATCGCGCGGTGCTGGTGAAGGAGAACGGCTCCTGGAAGATCCGCTCGCTCACGCTCATCGAGGTGTTGGAGGAGGATACGGATACGGACAGCTGACCGTCATTCTCCCAGCCGGGCCAGGAAGCCGCCGAAATAATGCTGCTTCTCGGCGTCGGTGAGGCGGAAATAGGAGACGAGATAGTTCATGACCTTCTTCGGGCGCTGCTCACAGACGGTCTTGAAGGCGTTGATCTCATACTTCCAGCTGCCCAGGGAGCGGGGGCTGGAGCCGGGCTGGGCCTTCATCTGCTCGGTCATGTAGGGGGCCAGCTTCTCCTGCCAGGCATCGATGAGGGAGGTCAGGTTCTCCGGATAGAACTTCTCGGCCAGCAGATGCCCCACGATCGTGAGGAAACGGTCCTGCATGGCCTCGTTCTTCATCAGTGCCACGAAGGGCTCATGATAGAACAGCTTGTTCTAGGCGCTGATGGACTGGGTGAAGGCACCGAGCGGATAGCGGCCGGTCTGCTGCATGCCGCAGTCCAGATCGTAGATGACCCATCGCCATTTGCCGCCCTCGAACTTATAGAAGCGCTGGTTGCCGATATCGTTGTTGCCGGTCAGGATCTGGAAGGCCACATTGGTGAAGTAGCTGTCCACATCCATGCGGTCCGTCACATACTTCAGGCATTCCTCGTCCTTCATGCTGTGGGTCTTCATGTAATAGATCAGGTTCTGCCATTCCGTGAGGCTGCCGTTCTGTACGCCCGTGCGCCCCTTGATGATGGTGCAGTGGGCGATGGTCTCCTCGTCGGTGACGCCCTCATAGGCGGCCAGGCTGTCCTTGTTGACGCGCTCGCGCAGGTTGCAGATGCCATAGAACTCGCCGTTCACATAGACCAGGCAGGTGACGGCTTCCTGATAGAAGATGTTCTCGCCCGCGGCCAGGCTCGTGAGGAGCGCGTCCTTGAAGTGGGTCTTGTTGCATTCGCTGCCGCCCGCGCGCAGGGTCAGGGCCTTATAGGAGGTCACGCCCTCGCGGTTGCTGAAGGGGTTGAAGTCGAAGGTGCTGCTCCCGAGCGCGCCGCGCGCGAAGAGCGTGATGGCCTTCTGGCCGAACTTGCGGGAGGTCGCGCCCGTGACGCGGAAGGTGCACAGCTGGTCGATCACCTGCTGCTTGTCCTCGTCATAATATTCCACGTTGATGGGATATTCCCAGTTCTTGAAGTAATTGGGCGTCTCACCGAAGCCGGTGGTCAGGATGCCGGTGGACTTATCGTAGGTGTACTTGCGGTCGGTCACCAGCGAGACCACGGGCAGGCCGCGGGCCACGTTCACGAAATAGGTCTGGGTCACCGTATCGGAGGGCAGGGCACCTTCGCGGAAGGCGCGTACGCGGATCGTGTTCACGCCCTCCTTCATGGGCACGAGGCCCTCCAGGACATCGCTGGTCTCGGTGGGGGTGCTGCCGTCGGTGGTATAGCGCACCGTGGCGCCGGCCTCACAGAGCGCCATCACGGAAGGGACGGAATCGAAGAAGCCGCCCTTGCGTGAGAGCGAGACGCTGCCGACCTTCTCGGTATAGCCCACCGAGACGTTCTTCTTGCCGCGGGTGGGCTATGAGAGATATCGATATTCGTTTGTCCCGCTCACCAGGCCCCAGGAGACATCGCAGTACTGACGGCCCACAGTGAGCTCGGTCACGAGCTGACCGCCCTTGTCGGTGATGGTGAAGGTCCCGCCCTTCTTCGAGACATCGAAGGGGGCATAATAGGTGTTTCCGCTGGAGGCCTTCTTATCGTAGTTGGTGAAGTAGACGATGGCGTAGCCGTGGGCCTTGAGCTTGGTGGTCGACTGGAAGGTGAAGGAGCTGATCTGGTCCTTATGGACGTAGGTCAGGGTCATGCCATAGAGGCTGACGGCCTTGGAGCTGTCGTTGTAGAGTTCGATCCATTCATAGGCGTGGCCGCTCTCATAGGTGGCCGTGGAGAGCATGAGCTCATTGATCACGATCGTGGCACCGGCCCGCGTACAGAACAGGGCGGCGAACAGGACGGTGAGCACAAGGAAAGCTCTGCGCATACGGCACCTCCGCGTGAAGATCTGGATGTCGTCTCATTATAACACGATCTTCCCGGGGTGGGAAGAGGGAGCGGCAGGGCGGTGGCGCGCGCAAATGTAAAGATCGCGCAAAGGGTAGCCAAGGAGAGGCAGGATGTGGTATCATCAGAGCGTGATGAACGGAGGTGACGGCATGCGCCGCAGGAACTGGAACAGGGAAGAGGAAGAACAGACCGAAGACGGTATCATATAGAACGAGTCGGAGGACTTCGCTGACGAAGAGCCCAATGAGGAGGATCTGTACGCGGATGCCCCCGAAGACGATGGAGCCGATGAGGCCCTCGAGGACGCGGCAGAGACGGCCGATGAGGAGCTCTGGGACGGAGAAGAGGCTGAGCCCGACGGGTATGACCCGACGCGGGATGATGTCTATGAAGATGAGCCGGACGAAGAAGGCTTGAGCGCGGATCCCGAGGACGGCGCACAGGAGGACGACGGCGGCACAGTGGTAACGGACGATGCCGCGCATGAGAAGCGCTCGATCTTCCGGCCGGACGTGCGGAAGCCTCCCTTTGCTGTGAGCGTGGCCGTGAACGCGGTGCGCATCCTGGCGGTGCTGGTGGTCCTGGCTGGGCTGGCCGGGGTCGGCGCGGTGATCGGCATCGCCAAGGGCTATGTTGAGACCTGCCCCACGCTGGACCTGGCGGTGCTGGACGGGCAGGCGCAGACCTCGTTCATCTATGACGCGAACGGCGACCTGATCTGCGAATACAAGGGCGTGGAGGACCGCGTGATGGTCTCCATCGCGGCCATGCCCAAGCAGCTGCAGTATGCCTTCGTGGCGGTGGAGGACGCGCGCTTCTACAGCCACAACGGCATCGACATCAAGAGGATCGTGGGCGCGTTCGTGTCGAACCTCACGTCCTCCTCCACCCAGGGCGGCTCGACCATCACGCAGCAGCTGATCAAGAACACAGTGCTGTCCTCGGAGCAGAGCTACAAGCGCAAGATCCAGGAAGCCTATCTCGCCATGCAGCTGGAGACGATGTACACCAAGGACGAGATCCTGGAGTGCTACCTCAACACGATCTGGCTGGGCGAGAGCTATTATGGCGTGTATGTGGCGGCCCAGGGCTATTTCGGCAAGGAGCTGGGCGAGCTGACGCTGCGCGAATGCGCGATGCTGGCCGGCGTCTGCAACAGCCCGTACTATTACGATCCCCGGCGCAATTTCTATACCCGCAGCAAGGAGAGCGTGGACTACCCGAAGATCACGAACGACCGCACGGATTATGTCCTCAGCTGCATGTATCAGAACCAGTTCATCACCTATGAGCAGTATCAGGCGGCGCTGGATCCCTCCACGGCGAACGTGCTGGAGACGGCGCCCAAGTCGACCGACAGCATGTACAGCTATCCGCATTATGTGGAGTATGCCGTGAGCGAGGTCGTGGACATCCTGTTGGAGCTGAACGGGCTGGAGGACAACAGCACGAACCGCGCCAGCATGGAGAACAAGCTGCGCACCGGCGGCTACCGCGTGCAGCTGGCCATCGACACCACGGTGCAAGAGACGCTGCAGGACACCATCGCCAACTGGACGAAGTATCCCTCCCTGCGCGACCCCTCCGACAAGGTCTACCGATCCCAGAACTCGGACGGCACCTATGAGGAGATCGTGGAGCCGCAGGCCGCGGCGGTCATCCTGGACTACCGCACAGGATAGATCAAGGCCATCGTGGGCTCACGCACCGTGCCCACGGCCAAGAAGACGCTGAACCGTGCTACAGACATGAAGATGCCCGTCGGCTCGTCGATCAAGCCGATCGCGGTCTATGCCCCGGCGCTGGAGCTGGGCGCTTCTCCGGCCAGCATCGCCTACAACATCCCTGTGCCCATCAGCGGCTGGAAGGGCAGCGACGGCAAGGACACCTGGCCCAAGAACTATGGCGGCAAGAGCTATGTGGGCCCCGAGACCCTGCGCACCGCCATGAACAAGAGCCACAACGTGGGCGCGGCCTATACGCTGATGAACTATGTGGGCATCGACAACTCGGTCAGCTTCCTGCACGCGATGGGGGTGGACGACGATCATATCGACGCCACGCCCTTCGGCCTGTCGATGGGCTCGAGCGGCATCACTCCGCTGCAGATGGCGGTGGCCTATGGTGTGCTGGCCAACGGCGGCGTGTATCAGACGCCCATCAGCGTGCTGGGCATCAGCGACAGCGAGGGCAATGTGGTGTGGGACGGCCACGCGCACCAGGAGAGACACCGCGTGTTCTCCGCCTCCACCAGCTATATGATCGTGGATATGCTCAAGACCTCGGCGCCCAGCAACGCCAAGGTGAGCGGCCAGACCATCGGCGGCAAGACCGGCACGAACTCCGACCAGAAGGGCGTGTTCTTCTCGGGCATGAGCGGCTATTACACCTCGGCGCTGTGGATCGGCCATGACAATTATAAGGCACTGGCCTCCTCGTCCACGGGCAACGGCGCGGCCGCGCCCCTGTGGTCCAGCTACATGAGCAAGATCCACAAGGCCAAGGGCTACAGCAACAGGGACATCCTGGACGGCAGCGCCTCGGACTATGGCGTGGTGAAGGTGACGACCTGCGCCGTGAGCGGCCAGCTGGCGACCGAGGCCTGCGAGAACGACGCCATGGGCTACGGCACGGTGACCGACTACTGGCGCGACGGCACCCAGCCGACCGTGTATTGCCAGATGCATACCACGCAGCTGATCTGTAATGAGAGCGGCATGCTGGCCGGTCCGACCTGCACGAACGTTTCCTATAAGGGCGTGGTCACGATCCCGGTGGGGCATCCGCTCTACCAGTGGATCGGCACGAAGTATGAGTCGGAGCTGCAGACCTATCTGGGGACCTCCGTCACCGACGGGAGCACCACCTGTCAGCTCACGCACAGCACGGTCTGGACCGATGACACGGTGGATGAACAGACCGACGAGCCCGCCCAGACCGAGGACGTCTCCTCCTATGTGAGCGACGCAAGGCGGCTGCTTTCTCAGGCGGCATCGATGCTGAACACGATGGACAGGACCTCCGAGCAGTACGCGGCGCTGCAGTCCGCGATCATCAACTTGGAGACGGTCCTGCAGACGAGCCCGACCCAGAGCCAGATCCTGGACGCCATGACGACGCTGACGCTGGCCATGGCGGGCCTGTGACGCTGGAGGAGGTATGGCAGGCGCTGCAGAGCCTGCGCGTCCCTCTGCAGCAGGGGGAGTACGATCTCCATCGGCTGATCGGCCAACGGCTGACCGAGGCGGGCATCGCCTATGAGCATGAGGTGGTGCTCGGCCCGCGCTGCCGCATCGACCTGCTTGTGGGCGATGTGGGCATCTAGATCAAGCGCGGCAAGCCGGACAGGAAGAAGCTGATCGAGCAATTGGGTCGCTACGCGGCCCGGGAGCAGATCGGGTCGATCGTCCTGGTGGCCGAGCGCTCGGTCGATCTTCCGGAACGGATCCATGGAAAGCCGGTCCGGACGCTGTGCCTGAACAGGCTGTGGGGGATCGCGCTGTGATATCAGAAAGGGCAGGACTGCCATGCGGCAGTGCTGCCCTTTTTGTGGTCGGTGAAGAAAAGAAAGATATACCAAAGATCTTCTTGACAACGCCGCATCACGTGCTATAATAGCCTTGGAAGGTCAAAGAAAGTCAAATGATGACCTTCTACGGAGGCTGATGGTATGAAGATGGAACAGTTCACCCAGAAATCGATCGGCGCGCTGCAGCGGGCCCAGGCGATCGCGGTGGAATATGGACATATGCAGGTGGACCAGGAGCATGTGGTGAAGGCCTTGCTGGAGGACAGAGCGAGCCTGATCCCACAGCTGCTGGAGAAGAGCGGCGTCTCGGTCGACAGCATCGACGCGGCGGTGGAGGACGCGATCGGCAGGATCCCGCGCGTGTCTGGCCCCGGCAGGGAAGCGGACAAGGTGTACATCTCGCCGGAGCTGGAGAAGGCGCTCAATGAGGCGGAGGCCCGCGCGACTCAGATGAAGGACGAATTCATCTCGGTGGAGCATGTGTGGCTCGGCATCATGGCCAGGCCGAACAGCAGGATGAAGGAGATCCTTCGCCGGGTCGGCTGTAGGGAGGATGCCTTCCTCAAGGCTCTGAGCGCGGTGCGCGGCGCGACCCGTGTGACCACGGATTCCCCCGAGGAGACCTATGACGCGCTGAAGAAGTACGGCTCCGACCTGGTGGAGCTGGCCCGCCAGCAGAAGCTGGACCCGGTCATCGGGCGTGATCAGGAGATCCGGAACGTGATCCGCATCCTGAGCCGCAAGACCAAGAACAACCCTGTGCTGATCGGCGAGCCCGGCGTGGGCAAGACGGCCATCGCGGAGGGCCTGGCCCAGCGCATCGTGAGCGGCGATGTGCCCGAGAGCCTGAAGGACCGCACGGTGTTCTCGCTGGACATGGGCAGCCTGATCGCGGGCGCCAAGTTCCGCGGCGAGTTCGAGGAGCGGCTGAAGGCGGTGCTGGCATAGATCAAGAAGAGCGAGGGACGCATCATCCTGTTCATCGATGAGCTGCACACCATCGTGGGCGCGGGCAAGACGGACGGCGCGATGGATGCCGGCAACCTGCTCAAGCCCATGCTGGCCCGCGGTGAGCTGCACTGCATCGGCGCCACGACGCTGGACGAATACCGTAAGTACATCGAGAAGGACGCCGCCCTGGAGCGGCGCTTCCAGACGGTGCTGGTGGGTGAGCCGACGGTGGAGGACACCATCGCCATCCTGCGCGGCCTGAAGGAGCGCTACGAGGTCTTCCATGGCGTCAAGATCCAGGACGCGGCGCTGATCGCGGCGGCCACGCTCTCGGACCGCTACATCACCGACCGCTTCCTGCCTGACAAGGCCATCGACCTGGTGGATGAGGCCTGCGCCACGATCCGCACATAGATCGACAGCCTGCCCACCGAGCTGGACGATGTGCGCCGCAGGATCGTGCAGCTGCAGATCGAGGAGGCGGCGCTGAAGAAGGACGACGACGCGATCACGAAGGAGCATCTGGCTTCGGTGCAGAAGGAGCTGGCCGAGCAGCGCGATATCTTCGAGACCATGCAGGCCAAGTGGGAGGGTGAGAAGAAGGCCATCACCCATGTGAACGAACTGCGTGAGCAGATCGAGCAGGTGCGCGCCGACATCGAAAAGGCAGAGCGCTCCTACGACCTGAACAGGGCCGCCGAGCTGAAGTATGGCCGTCTGCCTGCGCTGCAGAAGGAGCTCACCGAGCTGGAGGCCCAGACTGAGCAGGAGCGCGGCGAGGATAGCCTGCTCCACGACCGCGTGACCGAGGATGAGATCGCCAAGATCGTGGGCCGCTGGACCGGCATCCCGGTCGACCGGCTGATGGAGGGCGAGCGCGAGAAGCTGCTGCACCTGGAGGACACGCTGCATCAGCGCGTGATCGGCCAGGATGAGGCGGTGAGGCTGGTCTCGGAGGCCATCCTTCGCAGCCGCGCGGGCATCCAGGACCCGAACAGGCCGCTGGGCAGCTTCCTGTTCCTGGGCCCCACCGGCGTCGGCAAGACCGAGCTGGCCAAGGCGCTGGCGCAGGCCCTGTTCGACGACGAGAAGTCCATGATCCGCATCGATATGAGCGAATACATGGAGAAGTTCAGCGTCAGCCGCCTGCTCGGGGCGCCTCCCGGATATGTGGGCTATGATGAGGGGGGCCAGCTGACCGAGGCGGTCCGTCGGCATCCCTACTCGGTGGTGCTGTTCGACGAGGTGGAGAAGGCCCATCCGGATGTGTTCAATGTGCTGCTGCAGGTGCTGGATGACGGCCGCATCACCGACAGCCAGGGCCGCACGGTGGACTTCAAGAACACCATCCTCATCATGACCAGCAACCTGGGCAGCGAGTACATCCTGGAGGGCATCAGGGATGGCGAGCTGACCGACGAGGCCAAGGCCCAGGTAGACACGCTGCTCAAGCACCACTTCCGCCCGGAGTTCCTGAACAGGATCGATGAGATCGTGACCTACAAGCCGCTCACCCGCGACCAGGTGGTGCGCATCGTGCTGCTGCTGCTCCAGGGCCTGAACCGCCGCCTGGCGGATCGCAGGCTGCAGGTGTCGCTCACGGACCGCGCGCTGCAGGCCGTCATCGACCAGGGCTTCGACCCGATCTATGGCGCGCGCCCGCTGAAGCGTTATCTGCAGAGCCATGTGGAGACGCTGGTGGCCCGCAAGATCATCGCCGCCGACATCGCGCCGGGCAGCGAGATCGTGCTGGACGCGAACGACGACGGAAGCCTCTATATCATGGGATAAGACCTGAACGAACAGAGCCTCCCGGATACGGTATGTGGACCGATCCGGGAGGCTCTTTGCGTGAAGGAGATCAGAATTCATCCGCGATGGAGGTATAGACCGGGAGCGGGAACCAGTCCCGCGGCGCCAGAGCGCGCTCCTCTGTCTCGAACGGGAAGAGGAGCAGACGCTGGGCCTGCTCATGCGTGAGGCGGGGCGCGTCGGCGTCGGCAGCTTCCGTCACGGTCACCGTGCCATGCTCGACGGTGACGGTCATGGGCTGCCCGTCGCAGAAGAGGCTCAGACGCCCGTCGGGCAGGGGATGGGAGAGCGCGCGGACAGGCAGCAGCGCCCGCACCACACGCGCGTAGTCCAGCATACAGATATTCTCGCTCCAGCTATAGCTCATGCTCTCGGCGAAGCCCTGCAGCGCGAGCCTGTCCTCCGTCTGCCAAGAGGGGAGCGTGACCCGAAGGGACATCACGCCGGCCTGCCTCTGCCAGGCCTTGAGGACCTGCGGCAGGGTGACGGTCTCATCATGCAGCAGCTCATGGATGTGAGCGGAGCCCTCGTTCACGACCAGCGAGCCACAGGGCTCTCCTTCCCGAAGGATGAGCCACGGCACGCCCTCGAAGCTTTGGCAGGTGAGGGCATAGCCATAGATGCCGCGGTCATACCAGAGAGGCTGCCGCTGCTGGAGCGCCTGGGCCCAGCGCTCGTCCTCCGTATCGGCCAGGATGGGACGGAAGGAGAGGGCAGAGGCATCGATCCCGCGCAGGGCATGGCGGATGTTCGCCTCATGCACATCATAGCGCCAGCGCTCACCGCCCTTCTCGAAGCCGAAGTAGCCGTAACGCTGGCGGAGCCCGCTGAGCAGCACCAGATCGGTGCCGTCCTCTCGGAGCTCCCGCATGGTGCGGCGCATGAGCTCGATCATGTGGCCCTCGCCGCGTGCCTCGGAGCAGACGCTGACTGTGCCGATATAAGCCGTGCGCAGGACCTGACCGCCCGCGTGGAGCGTGCCCGGCAGATGGGCGACCAGCCCGCGGATGCCGAGACGGTCGTCCACGGCCAGATACTGCAGATGCGCCGTGGGCTGCCCGGGAGCATAGACCTTGGGCAGGAGCCGATCGAAATGGTGCTCTCGATAGGCCTCGGTGAAGACGCGGTCAGCAAAGGCGAGATAGGCGGGATAGTCCTCAGGGCGGCCTCTGCGATACTCAAGCATCGTCCGCGTCCTCCGGCATGGCCATCAGGATCTTTTCGGGCGTGATGGGCAGGCTGCGGTGCCAGGCCCCGGTCGCGCGGAAGATGGCCTGGGTGATGGCGGGCGCGGGCGTGTTGATGACGATCTCGCCGATGGACTTGGCGCCAAAGGGGCCTGT
>R28__coassemble_140_pt1 | contig 39161 bp, 28 predicted proteins | sample R28__metabat2_low_PE_026 | metagenome-assembled genome bin R28
AGAGGGCTTTCCGATCGCCCTCTGGACTGCTTCGGATCCCCGTTGATATATGTTGCTCTTAATTGAGAATAGTATTATTGGGGCGTGATGCGGAACAGGCGCGCCATGGCCGGCTGCGGATAATGCAGCTCCAGCGAGCGGTCGACGCTGTCATAGCGCCAGACGTCGCCGGCCTCGCTGGGATAGAGGCACTCCACCTTCAGCTTCCTGCCGGGGAAGGCACGGTCCAGGTCGACCAGCAGGCCGTCCTCCCCGCCGCGGCGCCACACGGCCAGCAGGATCTGGTCGCCGCAATCCAGGCCGCCGGCCAGCCACTTGTCCTCGTTGTCGGCGAAGCCCATGGGCCAGAAGGGGACGCCCCGGCGGATGGCGCCGCGCAGCTGCTTGTAGGTCGCGATGCCCTCCCGGACCAGGTCGAAGCGCTCGGGCGAGAGCTCGGCCAGGTGGCCGCTCTGGTGGATGCGCTGGAGCATGGCGTTGATCATGTTGAAGATGACCTCTTCGCGGTCGCCCTCGCGCAGGGGATAGGACCAGATGGCGGACTGCTCCGGGGTCACGCCGGCGGCGGAGTTCATGGCGATGGTGGCGTAGTTCAGGTAGTCCTCCTGGTCGGAGGTGGACTGGATGGAATAGCGCCGGAGCATGGCATAGTCCATGCGCAGACCGCCGCTGGAGCAGTTCTCGATGACCAGGTCGGGGTAGCGCTCGAAGACGCTGTCGAGCCAGGCGAGATAGGCGCGCTCATGCTCCAGCATGCCCTCGCCCACGCTGTCGGCCGAGACCTCGGTGCCGATGCCGGGCTCGATGTTGTAGTCCATCTTGATGTAGCCCGCGCCATATTCGTTCACGATGCGGTCGATGACCTCGTTCGCGTGGGCGATGACCAGCGGGTGACGGAAGTCCAGCTGCCAGCGGCTGCGGTCATACACGCGGCGGCCGTGCCGCAGGAAGAAGCACTCATCGGGCAGCTCCTTCGCCAGGCGGCAATGGATGCCCATGACCTCCAGCTCCAGCCACAGGCCGGGGATCATGCCCTTGGAGCGGATATAGTCGGTCAGCTGCCTCACGCCCTGGGGGAAGCGCTCGCGGCTCTCCTTCCACTCGCCCACATTGTCCCACCAGGGGCCGGCGGAATACCAGCCGCAGTCGATGACATAATATTCGCAGCCAGCGCGGGCGGCGGCGTCGATGAGCGGCAGCTCCTTCTCGGTGGTCGGGTCGCCGAAGAGGCAGTTCATGTAATCGTTGAAGATGACGGGCAGCTCCTCATCGTCCCGGTTGGGGCGGCGGATCGCGCGGCGATAGCGGGTGAGCCAGCCGATGGCCTCCTCGAAGCTGTCATGGCAGGCGCCCACGGCGCAGGGCACGGTGGTGAAGCTCTCGCCCGGGGCCAGCTCCTTCGACCAGTGCGACTGCACCTCGGTGGGGCCGCTCACGTTCACGAAGAAGTGCCGCACCTGGTCGCCCACCTCATAGTGCCAGGAGCCGTTGTGCTCGATCTGGAAGAAGAGGCCGGTGTCCGCCGCGCTGTTGCCGATGTAGCCCAGGGGCAGATAGGCCTTGGTGGACCAGTGGCCGGTGTTCGTCACCTCGATGGTGCGGGAGGTGCGCTGGCAGCAATGAGGCTGGGTCTGGGCCATGCCCAGGTCGGCAAAGCGGAACTGCTTCAGCGAGAGCTCCTTCTGCCAGCTGTGGTAGGGGATGACCAGGGTCATCTTGTCGTCGGAGGAGATGAAGGTGCGCGTGCCGGGCACCTCGTCCTTCTCAAGGCCGGTATAGGCGAAGCTGGAGATGTATTCCAGCGTCTGGGGCCGATCGCCCGCGTTGGTGACGGTGTTCGTCATGCGGATGACCGGGAGGCCGGCATAGCACTGCCAGTCGGACCGCACCCGCGCGCCGGTCTCGTCGTCGTGCTGCCAGAAAGTGAGCGTGTCGCCGATCGCGTTGCTCCCTTCCTCGATGCGGTCGAACACGAGCATATAGCCCGGCGCGGTGACGCACTGCTTGTTGCCCTGCTTCTCATAGGGCCTGTTGTAGCCGCTGAAGTTGACCTGCACCGGCTGGAAGGCCTCCTCGACCAGCTGGCGCAGCTCCTCGTCGCCGATCTCGACGCCATCGGGGCGGCGGCACAGGTCGCCGGGCTCGAAGGGCGCGGTGGAGAAATGCAGCAGCTTCAGCTTATGTCGGTCGGTGACGGCGAACACGATATGGATGCCCTCATAGTCATAGCAGATGGTATCGGCAGCCAGCCTCTCCAGGCGGCCGGTGGTCTTCTTCAGCATAGCGGAACGCCTCCTCATCATGGATGGACAGATATGAAAATGATTCGACGGTGGGCCCTGTTTTCCTGCCATATTTTCCGGGCGCTCTTGCCGAATGGTCGGCGATGTGGTACCATGTCCGTCGTGAGTGAGGCCCATGAGCGGGCCTCCAAAGGAGAAAAGACATGGCGATCGAAGTGAAGAAGAGGAGCGAGATCGATCCCCGCTTTCAGTGGCGGCTGGATCATATCTTCGCGACGCCCGAGGACTGGGAGGCGGCCTATGCCGCGGCACCGGCCCTGATCGAGTCGGTGGCGGCCTGGGACGGCCATGTGGCCGAGGATCCCGAGAAGGCGGTCCGGACATATTTCGACGCGGTGGAGGCCCTGATCCCGATCCGGATGTATGCCTTCCTCTCGAAGGAGGGCGACAACAGCGATCCCAGGGCCCAGGCCATGAGCGAGAAGGTGCAGGGCCTTTCGACCCGCTTCGCCACGGCCGCGGCCTATCTGGAGCCGGAGCTGCTGGAGCTGGATGAGGCGCGGCTGAAGGCCATGGCGGCCGACCCGGCGATGAAGGACTATGATACCTTCCTGCAGGGCCTGCTGCGCGAGAAGGCGCACACCCTGCCCAAGGAGCAGGAGCGCCTGATCTCGATGATGGGGGAGGTCGCCGGCGCGCCGAGCAACATCTTCGACATGCTCTCCTCGGTGGATATGAAGCTGCCGGACGTCGTGCTGGCCGACGGCACGAAGGCGAAGCTGACGGAGGGCAACTATCTGTCCTATATCTATTCGCCCGAGCGCGACCTGCGCCGCCAGGCCTTCGAGGGGCTGATGAGCACCTACGGAAGCTTCGGCAACACGATCGCCACCATCTATGGCGCGAGCGTGAAGAACGATGTGTTCCAGGCGCGGGCCCATGGCTACAGCTCGTCCCGCGCCATGGCGATGGAGCCCCTGCAGATCCCGCAGGAGGTCTATGACAACATGATCCAGGCGGCCCACGAGGCGCTGCCCATCCTGCAGGAGTACTGCGAGGTGCGCCGCGAGCTGCTTGGCCTGGATGAGCTGCACATGTACGATCTGTATACGCCCATGGTCACCGATGTGGACCTGGACCTGCCCTACGACAAGGCCTTCGACCTGGTGCTGGAGGGCCTTGCCCCGATGGGCGAGGACTACATCGCCAAGCTGCGCGAGGCCCGGGACGGCGGCTGGATCGATGTGTACCCGGCCGAGAACAAGTCCTCCGGCGCCTTCTCGGCGGGCATGCTGGCCAGTGTGCATCCCTATGTGCTGCTCAACCACGTGGACGACCTGAACAGCACCCTGACCATCGCGCACGAGCTGGGCCACAGCATGCATTCCTATTACAGCAACCAGGCGCAGCCCGTGTCGAAGCGGAACTATTCCATGTTCGTGGCGGAGGTGGCCTCCATCTGCAACGAATGCGTCATGACACGCTATCTGCAGCGGAAGCTGGAGGGCAAGCGCGAGAAGGCGTGGCTGCTGAACAGCTTCCTGGAGGACTTCCGCACCACCTGCCTGCGCCAGACGATGTTCGCTGAGTTCGAGAAGACCGCCCATGAGATGGCTGAGCGCGGCGAGCCCCTGACCCGCGAGAGCCTGTCGAAGGTGTATCTGGAGCTGAACCGGCTGTATTACGGCAAGGCCTGTGTGGTCGATCCGTTGGTGGCCAACGAGTGGATGCGCATCCCGCATTTCTATACCGCGTTCTATGTGTATGTGTACGCTACGGGCCTGTGCGCCGCGGTGACGCTGAGCGAGAGGATCCTGGAGGAGGGCGAGAGCGCCGTGCGCGACTATCGCCGCTTCCTCTCGGCCGGCAGCTCGTTCCCGCCGCTGGAGGCGCTCAAGCTGGCCGGCATCGACATGAGCAAGCCCGAGCCGCTGCGCAAGGCCATGCAGGTCTATCGCGACACGCTGGAGCAGTTCAAGGCCGCGGTGCGGGAGGGCTGAGCGATGATGAGGGGCTATGATCGGGAGGCCGCGCTGGCCTTCATCGTGCCGCAGATCGACCGGCACTACCACAAGGAGCTGGCTGACAAGATCCCCGAGCTGATCGCGATGGCCATCGACGCCGACATGGCCTATATGCACCGAGCCGGTGTGCTGGATGAGGAAGGCAACGCGGGCGACAGCTATTATGAGGATGACGAGGCCCTCGAAGCCATCGTGGAGGACATCGTGGCCCATGAGGACCTGACGCCCGAGCAGGCCGTGAAGGTGGCCGCGCTGGTGGATGACTACATGGACCTGCAGCAGGCCTTCCTGGAGAGCTGCGGCCTGGTGGAATGGGAATGAGCCGCGTACAGCGCTTTCTCAACAGGTGTTGACTTTCGTTTCACGCGCCGTTCATCAGATCTTCACACGTGGGGGCTATCCTGACATCGTGCTCAGGAGGGACGCCACCACCTGACTGAGCGCGCTTCTTTATCCGACATCCGAAAGGATGTCACCTCCCTATCCTCCATACAAGCAAAGGCCGCCTTGGAGCTCGTCTCCGGGCGGCCTTTGTGATGCCAGGAAAAACAAGGATACGAAAAGCCGGGCCTCTTACGAGGCTCGGCGGAAGATATGGGATCGATCAGGCCCAGGGGTTCTCGGTGGGATAGGGCAGGCTCTTGGGCTGGTTGTAGGCGATGTCCTTCACGCCCAGATACTTGAACACCTCGAACAGGGCCTTGGCGCAGTGCGCGAAGGCCACGGCGCCGTGATGCGGGTAGCCCTTCTGCACCAGCACATGGCGATAGAAGCGGCCCATCTCCGGGATGGCGAAGGTGCCGATGCCGCCGAAGGAACGGCAGTCCACAGGCAGGATCTCGCCCTCGGCGATGTAGGCACGGACCACGCCCTGGCTGTCGCACTGCAGGCGATAGAAGGTGATATCGCCGGCGCCGATGTTGCCCTCCAGGGTGCCGCGGGTGAAGTCGGGATCGCTGCCGGCGGGCTCCAGCAGACGATGCTGGATCAGCTGATACTTCACGGCGCGGTCGGCACACATCTTGCAGGCGGGGGTGTTGCCGCAGTGGAAGCCCATGAAGGTATCGGTCAGCTGATAATCGAACTTGCCCTTGATATCCTCATCATAGATGTACTGGGGCACGGAGTTGTTGATGTCCAGCAGGGTGACGGCATCGCCGGTCACGCAGGCGCCGATGTACTCGGACAGCGCGCCGTAGATATCCACCTCGCAGGCCACCGGGATGCCGCGGGCCGCCAGACGGCTGTTGACATAGCAGGGCTCGAAGCCGAACTGCTCGGGGAAGGCGGGCCAGCACTTATCGGCGAACACCACATACTTGCGGGCGCCCTTGTGAGCCTCGGCCCAGTCGAGCAGGGTGATCTCCAGCTGCGCCATGCGGGCGTTCAGGTCCTCATAGTACTTGCCCTCGCCCAGCTCGGCCTTCATCTCGGCGCAGATGCCGGGGATGCGGGGATCGTTGGCATGGGCCTTGTAGCTCACCAGCAGATCCAGCTCGGAGTTCTCCTCGATCTCCACGCCCAGCTCATACAGGCCCTTGATGGGGGCGTTGCAGGCGAAGAAGTCCTGGGGACGCGGTCCGAAGGTGATGACCTTCAGGCCCTTCAGGCCCAGCACGGCGCGGGCGATCGGCACGAAGTCGGCGATCATGCCGCAGATGTCATCGGCGGTGCCGACGGGATACTCGGGGATATAGCCGGCCAGGTGGCGCATGCCCAGGTTGTAGGAGCAGTTCAGCATGCCGCAGTAAGCGTCGCCGCGGCCGTTGATCATGTCACCGTCGCCCTCGGCGGCAGCCACGAACATGCAGGGGCCATCGAAATACTTGGCGATCAGGGTCTCGGGGGTCTCGGGGCCGAAGTTGCCCAGGAAGACCACCGCGGCGTTGCACTCGTTCGCCTTCAGCTCCTCCACAGCCTTCAGCATATCGAGCTCGTTCTCCACCGTCTGCTTGATCTCGACGATGGGCAGCTCCTTCTGGCCGCACTTGGCGGCGATGGCGGCGCGACGGGCTTCGCTCAGCTGGATGGGGAAGCAGTCACGGCTGACGGCCACAAGGCCCAGCTTGACGACAGGGATATTCTGCATGATAAAGACCTCCTATCATCCCCTCATTGCAAAGGGGTACAGTTTTGCCTGCTATCCTCATTCTAACACGATCGGCAGAGTCCGTCAACGGTCAAAAAGGCAATGGAACGGACAACGAAAAACGAGGCAGGCCGTGATGGCTCACCTCGTTCGAGAAAGGATGGAGCTCAGTCCGTGAAGCCCAGGCTGCCGAAGGAGAGCTTCGCCGCGTAGGACAGGTCGGGGTCGAGGGTGTCGGCCATCGAGGCGGCCAGCGCGTCCGCGTCCAGCCGCACGTCGGCTTCCACGGTCGTGTCGCCGTAGCTGACATAGACGGGGCGGCTGAAGTCGACCATGAGAGGGTTCAGCAGGATGCTGAAGTCGCCATTCGGCGCCTGCTCCAGCTCGATGTAGAAGGTGTTCGTCTCCCGATCGAAGGCGGCGCAGATGATGCCGGAGTCGACGGCGCTGTCGGCCTGCAGCCAGTAGAAGCTGGTGGTCTCGCGCTTCGCGGCGCGGACGCTCAGGTCCCAGACCAGCGCCTCGGGATGGGCATCGCGGGTATACTTGTTCACGAAGCGGATGGCGTTGGTGTCGGACTTCTTGGTCTTCAGCCCCAGCTCCTGCACGATCTTCTTGTACTGCTTGTTCGTCTTGCTGTCGATGTTATAGGAGACGGAGTCCGGGAACAGCTTGCTGACGGACTTCTTCTTCATCTGGTCGACGAAGGCCTGGGGATCGCTGAGCACCAGCTGGCGCGAGCTCGTGTCCGGGTCGTGGTCGTTATAATTGTGGCCCTCCGGCACATGGATATAGACCTTATGCGTATAGCCGAAGCCGTAGGTCTCGCGATAGCCGTCCAGCACCTTGTCGAAGGCGGCGGCGGCCACGCTGCGCTTGGGCGAGAACATGGTGTCGCGGATGCCGGCCTGGATGCAGATGGGCAGGCAGGAGAGGTTCCGCAGGGTCACGCCGTTCGGATGGCCGGAGCTCATGTTGACCGCGGCGAAGCGGTCGGCCATGCGGGGCGCGACAGCGTACACGCCGTCGCCGCCGGCGGAGAAGCCCAGCAGATAGACCCTGTCAGGGTCGGCATCGCAGAAGACGATCATGTCCTCGATGAGCCGGTCGTACAGCGGGTAGGACGCTTCATCGAAATGCAGGTCCCATTCATCGGTGATGCCGCGCACCGCCACGTAGATGCCGTTCTCCACGCTGTCCCTGTAATACGAGGTCATCTGGAACCACTGGTCGTTGTTGATGGTGCCGTCGTCATCATAGCCGCCGCCGTGCAGGCAGATATACAGCGGGTACTGTCCGTTCTCGTCCGGCTGGCCGATGACGGAGACGGTGTACATCATCGTATGCTCACCGTCGGTGATGCCGCAGACCTCCATCTTTTCATAGATCAGGCTTGAGCCATCATAGCAGGGCACGTCGACCTCCACGGAGGTGATCTCCTCCTGACGGACGGGATCCTGCCGGGCGGCCTCGATGACCTGCTGCCAGGTCTCCTCCATCAGCGCGTCGACCTCGTCCCGATCGTACAGATCGGCGGATGCCGTCAGGACCATCGAGAAGACCAGGAGCAGCGCGAGCGCCGCGGACCATCTGAGCTTCATATCGTTCCCCTCCATATCACGATCTCTTCCGAAAGATCTGCCGCCATTATAGCACATAGACAGAGCATAAGAAAAGGGGCTGCCGCTTTTTGGCGACAGCCCCTGCTTTGGGGATGCTGGGAGATCACTCGGCCGCGACGGGGAAGTACTCAGCCAGGTACTCCTTGATCATGGCCACGTTGCTCTCCTCGGTGCCGTAGTTGCCCTGCGCGTTGCCGACATAGAAGCACTTGACGCCGGCATCCTGCATGGCATGGAGCGTACGCACCGACTGGTTGTTGGTGATGTTCTGCTTGCCGCCGAAGCCGCCATAGACCAGGATGACGGGATCGTCGGAGGAGATGTAGTACAGGGGGCTGGCGGCATGCGCGCGCTCGACGGCGGCCATCAGCTCCTCATGGGTGAAGGTGTAGGTGCCCAGGGTGAAGGTGTTCGAGTCGGCGGTGAACAGGTTCGCGCTCAGGCTCGGATACCACTTCTGCACATAGGCCTCATCCACGGTGAAGGTGTAGTCCTCGGCCAGGAAGGCGTCCAGCGTACCGGCAGCCTCGGCGGCCTCGCGGGCCTCCACATACAGGCGCAGGTTCAGGTAGCCCTTGCCGGGGCCATACCAGTCGATGGCCTGGGCGCAGGGGGCGTTCTCGCCGTCGCCGCCGGAGATCATGCCGGCCAGCAGGGCGGGATCGCCCTCGTTGTCGGAGCGCTGGTCGGCGCCGAAGTTCAGGGCATCGGACCAGCCGAAGCCGACCACAGCGCCCTGCACATCGCTGGACACATCCAGGCAGTCGCCGACGGTGCCCTCCATGAACTCATTGCCGTTGGTCACGGCCATCATCAGCGCGGTGTTGCCGCCCAGAGAACGGCCATAGGTGCAGAACTTGTCAGGATCGACGCCCAGCGTCTCGGCGTGGGCACGCAGATAGCGGATGCCGGCCTTCACGTCCTGGTAGTAGTCCGGGCTGTAGTTGGAGGGATAGTTGCGCAGGTCGACGCCGGCCACAGCGTAGCCCTCAGAGATGAAGTCCACCAGCGCGGCGTCCAGACCGTTGGTGGATCCGCCGTAGCCGTGGATGAAGATGAGCAGGGGATCGTGACCGGTGGACTCGTCCGGCGCGAAGAAGTCGATATACAGCTCCTTCGTGGTGGGGAGGTACAGGGCCTCCGACACGGTCTGGATGTCCACGGTGGCCACATACAGCTGGCTCTTGGTGGGGAAGACGAGGCTGTTGGCCGCGCCTCCCTTGTAGCTCTGGGCGATGCCGTTGGCCACGCCGCTGCCCTCGATGAGGAAGGAGAAGCCGGCGTTCTCGAAGATGGCGGCGTTGTCCTTCACGGTGTAGGCGCACAGATCGGAGCCCACGGGCAGCTTCTTCCACATGCCGTCGTAGTACAGGTACCAGTTCTTCTCGAAGAGGTACATGGTGGCGGGGCCGGAGTAGGAGCCGTCCAGCAGGGTCACGGTGCCGTTGAAGGTATCGGTGCGCTTCTGGATGACAGGGATGCTGATGTAGGAGGCCTTGTCACCGCCGGTATACAGGCTGATGAGGGGCAGGTCCTCCTCGGCCTTCACCACATACTGACCGTCCACGATATCATAGTACATGGTGCTCTGATACATGGCGGCGAGGGAGGTGGTCACGCTCACGCGCAGGCTCTGGCCGGCCTTGATCTCGTAGGAGATGAGGTCGAAGTTGAACATGAGGTGCACGGGCTCCTTGAGGCCCTCCGCCAGGCAGGCTTCCACATCCGCGGTCATGCTGGGATGATAGCGGCCGGCCAGGCCCTCGGTGCTGTCCCACACGCTGTTCTCAGCCGTGGTACGGTGAGAGGCGCGCTGGCAGGCACGGGAGAGGTAGTGAGAGGTGCCGTCGGCGTCCACGACCTCCAGGTAGGCGATGAAGTCCACATCGTCGGCGTTGTCGCAGGAGACCCACATGTCGATGGTGGGGATGCCCACGATGTCGGAGGCGGCGGCCACGGGCGCGGAGGTGAAGGTGAGGGCCTTGACGTCCACGTACTCGTTCAGCGCCTCGGCGGAGGTCAGGTTCATGCCGGTGTAGTCAGAGGGCATGGTGACAGAGGTGTCGACGCGGTACTGGATGGCGGACTCAGCCTCGGGCTTGCTGGGGGTCAGCTTGCCGTTGTTGCTCTGGGCGCCGTTCAGCTGCAGGGCGTCGGCCACATCGATGTCCTCAGACGCGGTGGCGAGATAGAGGTCGGAATACACGGCGTTGTCGGGAGCCATGGTGTCGGCGTAGCGCCACTCCTGGCCGGCCGCGGCGTTCACCACATAGTAGTAGAACGAGGGGGCCTCCTCATAGCCGTTGTCCTTGTCCTTGAGGCAATAGTCGAACCAGCGCAGGTAGTCGGTGGCGACATCGAAGTTCGTGGTGTCGTCGGTGCCGATGCCGCGGATGGTGTTGCCGTGGTTCCAGGGGCCCATCACGATGGTGCCGCCCCAGGCGTTGGTGGTCATCACCTGATAGGTGATGTTGGAATCGTAGTAGCCGGACAGCTGATGCTGCTTGATCTCGCTGGCGACGATCTCGGCCGCGTACTCGATGGGCGGGATGGTCAGGTTGACGACCTCACCATAGAGCTCCTCGTTGGCGGTGTCGCGCTCCATGTTGGGCAGCAGCAGGTAGGTGCTGAAGGCCTTGTTCTTCAGGGTCTGCTGGACATAGGCCTCATAGGCCTGCTCGCCGTCGGGGTCGTCATCCACGAACTTGGTGGTGGTGGAGGACTTCCACTCCTCATAGGATTTGGGCGTGGGATCGTTGCTCGTGCCGGACAGCTTCATGCCGGAGGGGCAGGCGGACACGCCGTTGATGTAGTCCTGATGATAGAAGTCGGCGTTGCAGACCACGGGGGTCATGGCGACCATGCCCTCGGGCTGCACGGCGGCGGTGGCCTCCTGGATCAGGCCGCGGTTGGAGCCGCCCATGGTGGCGAACTTGCCGTTGTACCAGCTCTGCTCCTTGGCCCAGTGCTCCATGACATACTTCACGTCCAGGCGGTTCTCGACGGAGGCGAAGCTATCGTTCACGCCGAAGGAGGCGCCGCAGCCGCGCATCTCGATGCAGATGTAGGCATAGCCGTGCTGCACCAAGTTGATGGCCACGGGGCCGTTGCCGTTGCCGTCGGTCTCGACGAAGCGGCCGCCGCGGGAAGCCAGCACGACCGCGGGGAACTGACCGTCCACCACATTGCCGTCGGCATCGGCGGGCAGCACATAGTCGACCGCCAGCTTCACGGTGTCGCCCTCGTAGTCGGGATCGGAGCGATACGCCTCTTCATACCAGGCGGGGACCTCGACATACAGGGACTTCACCACATAGCCGGGATAGGTCTCGTCCTCATAGCCGCTGTACTGGCCATACTTGGAGACCTTCTCGTCCTCGACCACCGTGGACTTGGCGGCAGCGGCGGCGGGAGCGGCCTTGACCAGGGCGACCATGCCGTAGTTGGCATATTCGGTCACAGTGGCGCCGGTCAGCTTGGCGGCGGCGGCGGTGTCGATATACAGCACGCCGTCCACCTCGGTCACGCCCTCATCGCCGGCGGCGGGAGCGTCCACACCGAACTGCTCGGCCACGAAGGCGGCGGGCAGCAGGTACTGGCCATCCGCCTCGATCATCACGGCGTCGGTCTTCACGGAACGGTAGTTGAGGGCGGCGACCTGCTTGCCCAGGGTCAGGACGAGCTTGGTGCCGGAGACGCCGGTCTTGAGGTACTCATCCAGATAGTTCTTCATGCCGGCCTTCACGACTTCCTCGTTGCCGTAGTTGCCGAGGGTGTTGGCATACATGAAGCCCTCCACGCCCACCAGGCTCAGGGCCTTCAGCGTGCGGGTGCTCTGGTTGTTGGTGATGTTCTGCTTGCCGCCGAAGCCGGCGAACAGGCCCACGGGGGTGTCATCGGGGGTCACATAGGTGATGGGGCTCGCGGCGGCCACATTGGCCAGCGCGGTCTCCAGCTCCTCATGGGTGTAGGTGTAGGTGCCAAGGGTCGCCACGGTGCTGCCGCCGAAGCCCAGGCCGCCGCCGATCTCCCAGGGGAACCACTTGGCGATGTAGTCCTCGTCGATGACCAGCGTGTAGTCCTCGGCCAGGAAGGCATCCAGGGTGCCGGCCTCCTCGGCCGCCTGGCGCTCCTCATAATAGTTGCGGAGCATCAGCAGGCCCTTGCCGGGGCCATACCAGTTGGCCATCTGGGCGCAGGGCGCGGTCTCGCCGTCGCCGCCCTGGATCATGCCGCGGAGCAGCTCGGCGTCGTTCACGTTGTCGGAGCGCTGGTCGGCGCCGAAGTACAGGTAGTCGCTGGCGCCATAGCCGACCAGGCCGGCCTGCACGCGGCTGGACACCTCGGTGTAGCCGCCGACGGTGCCTTCCATGTACTCATCGTTCTCGTTGGTCAGGAGCATCGCCAGCGCGGTGAAGCCGCCGTTGGAGGCGCCGTACACAGCGAAGCGGTCGGGGTCGATGCCGTAGGCCGCGGCATTGGCGCGCAGGCTGCGGATGGCGCCCTTGATGTCCTGGTCATAGTCAGGAGAGAAGTTCGGGGGCGTGTTGCGGAAGTCCACACCGGCCACCGCGTAGCCGTCGGCCAGGCACTCCTTCAGGAAGTCCGGCAGGGCGGAATAGGAGCCGTTGTAGCCGTGCAGATAGATGATCAGCGCGGGCGCGTCCCCGGCGGGATCGCCGGCGGTGGGCAGGAACAGGTCATACTTCAGCACCTTGGTGCCGGCGGCATACAGGGTGTCGGACACGGCGGTCACGTCCACGGTGTCCACCACGACGTGGCGCACGGAGGGGAAGGGCTGGGTGTTCTCGGCGGAGCCGTCATAGGTCTGCTCGATGCCGTCCTTGAAGGCGTTGCCCTCGGGCAGGAAGGTGAAGCTGCCGAAGTCGGCGGCACCCTGGGCGTCCATCGTGTAGACGGTGTCGGCGGGGATCGAGTACCACTTGCTGTTGGCGTCGTAGTTCACATAGATGGCCGACTCGAGCCAGTACATGCTGGCGTCGTAGGCGGTGCCATCCAGGGTGAACACGCCGTTGTAGCCGTTCTCGTCATGGTCGACGAAGGGCACAGCCACATAGGACGCCTTCTCGCCGCCCAGGGAGACGGTGATGTCGGTGTCGGTGCTGTAGACCACCAGGCGCACGGTGGCCGCGGCGCGGTTGATCTCCCAGGCCACGAACTCAAAGCTGTCCTCGCCGTTGTCATAGGCGCGGGTCAGGTCCAGCGTCACGGTCTGCTCACCGGCGGCCACGATCGCCTTGCCGGCGGCCAGCAGCGACACGGTGCCATCGGCGTTCACGACTTCCAGCGCGGCATCCACCGTGCCCTCGGAGGCGGCGGTCAGATACAGGGTGGCCGTGGGCACACCGATGATATCGTTGGTATACATGGAATACAGGTCGGCCGAGGAGAAGGTCAGGGCCTTCGTCTCGTCCAGCTCAGCCAGGGAAGCGTCGGCGGCGAGGGCGACCTCGGCGGCCTCGGGCATCAGCTGGCTCAGCTTGCCGCTGTTCGTGGACGCGATCGTGCCGTTCTCGGACACGACGGCGTTCTCGGAAACGGCCGTATCCAGATACAGGATCTCATCCACAGCGTTGTAGAGGGGCATGGTCTCCGCGTAGCGCCAGGTGCCGTTCGTCACGAAATAACGGACGGCGGGAGCGGCATCGGCGCTCTCGGCGATCGCGGGGACAGCCGCCACGGCGACCATCAGCAGGCACAGGGCCAGGATGGCTGCCATCATGGAGCGGGTCTTCATGATCCTTATTTCCTCCTTTTCTCTTCACGGCTCGGGCCGTGAGAAAAGATCGTCAAAAGTTTAACCATAGGAAGGCCGCTCCGCAAGCCCGCGGCGGGAACGTTGTGCAGACATCATGATCTGGACCGCGCGGGATGTGACAGATGCACGATCCGAGAGGCAGGCATCATAAAAGCCCCTCCCCGGACGCGGTGCCGGGAAGAGGCTGCGAGGATAAGCGTGAGGATCACACGAGGCGGGTGCCGTTCGCCACCTGCTCGGCGCGGTACCTGTCCACCAGCGCGTGGATGCGCTCGTAGGGGCTGAGCAGCGAGGAGAGGCTGCGGTCATGGTTCAGGGTGGCGATGATATAGCTGATGTACTTGCTCAGGTCCGCCTCGATGAACCAGGGCTGCTCGGCCAGCTCGGGCCGGCGGTAGGTGAGGTTGGTCGAGATCACGCGGTCGATGATGCCTTCCTCATAGGCCTTGTTGAACTTCTCGACGCCCTCGGTGAAGAGGCCGAAGGTGGCGGCGCAGAAGATGCGGTCGGCGTTGCGCTCCTTGAGCTCGCGCGCCACATCGATCATGGATTCGCCGGAGGCCAGGATGTCGTCGGTCACCAGCACGTTCTTGCCGGCCAGGTCCTCGCCCAGGTATTCATGGGCGATGATGGGGTTGCGGCCGTTCACCACGCGGGTGTAGTCGCGGCGCTTATAGAACATGCCCATGTTCAGGCCCAGCACCGAGGCGTAGAAGGTGTTGCGGTCGATGGCGCCCTCGTCGGGGGAGACGACCAGCATGTGGTCCTTGTCGATGGTCAGGTCCTTCACGTTCTTGAGCAGGGCCTTGAAGATCTGGTAGGAGGGCATCACGCTCTCGAAGCCGCTCTGGGGGATGGCGTTCTGCACGCGGGGATCGTGCGCGTCGAAGGTGATGATGTTGTTGACGCCCATGCGCTCCAGCTCCTGCAGCGCCATGGCGCAGTCCAGAGACTCGCGGGCGGCGCGGCGATGCTGGCGGCCCTCATAGAGCATCGGCATGATGACGCTCACACGCTTGGCCTTGCCTCCGATGGCGGCGATGAGGCGCTTGAGATCCATGAAATGGTCGTCGGGGCTCATGGGCACCTTCATACCGTACATATCGTAGGTACAGTTGTAGGCGCCGATATCGCAGAGGATGTATATATCGTACCCGCGGACGCTCTCCTTGATGAGGCCCTTGCCTTCGCCGTTGCCGAAGCGGGGGCAGGTGGCCTTGATGCGGAAATCGTTGCGCTGCGCGCCGGGGGTGGTGTGCATGTCGGGCATGCCGGCTTCATTGTTGTCGCGCCACTTCATCAGCCAGGCATTGACCTTCTCAGCCAGCTGCTCGGTGCCGTGCATGGCGATCAGGCCCAGAGGTCCGATCGGGTAGGTCAGAAAGGACTCATCATCGTTCCAGGTGCTCGTAAAGTCAGTCATGAGCTCTCCCTCGTTCTTCTTTGAGTCGGTCCCGTTCATAACTATAACACATCTTGGCCGATCTTTGAAGGGGGCCGATCAAATTTCCTGAACGTCTCGTGAAGAGATGTCATAAAATGAGGCCGGAACGACCGGAAAGGACCGGAGGAGAGGATCGGAGGAAAGTTTCGGAGGCGAAATATCCGAACTTTCCGCGGAGCGGACCGGAGAGAACGCGGAACGGCACCGGAGCATACGACTTATCATCCCCACGGCAAGCAGATGGGAGGCATGCGCGAAGGGCTGGGACAGGGAAGGCAGCGGCTCAGCATACTTTTTTTGACGCGCGACGGCAGGCCGCACCTGTTGCGCTCTCGCGGCGATCGGGATATAATAGGAAACGCCCGGCCCGATCGCCAGGGCAGAAGGAAGAAGGACCATGCTTGAATTGAGGGATGTCTGCTTCGGCGTCGAGGACGTCAAGGAGCAGAAGGAGATCATCCGCGGGATCTCGCTGAAGGTCGAGAACGGGAAGTTCGTCGTCATCACGGGGCCGAACGGCGGCGGCAAATCGACGCTGGCGAAGCTGATCGCCGGCATCGCCGCGCCGACCTCCGGCTCCATCTGGCTGGATGACCGGGATATCACCGGGGCCACCATCACCGAGCGCGCCCGCATGGGCATCGGCTACGCGTTCCAGCAGCCGGTGCGCTTCAAGGGCATCCAGGTGCTGGACCTGATCCGCATCGCCTCCGGCAAGAAGCTGAGCGCGGCGGACGCCTGCGAGTATCTTTCCGAGGTGGGCCTGTGCGCCCGCGATTATATCAACAGAGAAGTGAACGCCAGCCTCTCCGGCGGCGAGCTGAAGCGCATCGAGATCGCGACGGTGCTGGCCCGCGGGGCCCGGGTGGCCGTGTTCGATGAGCCGGAGGCGGGCATCGACCTGTGGAGCTTCCAGAACCTCATCCGCGTGTTCGAGCGGATGCAGGAGAAGACGCGGGACGGCTCCATCCTGGTCATCTCGCACCAGGAGAGGATCCTGTCCATCGCGGACGAGATCGTGGTGCTGGCGGACGGCCGGATCCGGGAGCAGGGGCCGCGCGAGCAGATCCTGCCCGGCCTTTTGGGCACGCCCGCGGCCGTGGGCGCCTGCATGAGGCTCGATCCCGGAAAGGAGGCGGACTGCCATGCTTGACGATATCTCGCGCCGCATCCTCGAATAGGTCGCCGACCTGCACACCGTGCCGGAGGGGGCCTACAACATCCGCGTGAACGGGCAGAAGGCCGCCCGCGCCGTGACCGCGAACATCGATATCGAGTCCAAGGCCGACGGCAGCGGCATCGATATCCGCATCAAGCCCGGCACGAAGAACGAGAGCGTGCACATCCCGGTGGTGCTCTCGATGAGCGGCCTGCACGAGGTCGTCTACAATGATTTCTATGTGGGCGAGGACAGCGATGTGGTCATCGTGGCCGGCTGCGGCATCCACAACTGCGGCGACCAGGACAGCCAGCACGACGGCGTGCACCGCTTCTTCGTGGGCAAGGGCGCGCATGTGAAGTATGTGGAGAAGCACTACGGCCAGGGCGAGGGCGCGGGCAAGCGCATCCTCGATCCCGTGACCGAGGTCCACCTGGAAGAAAACGCCTCCATGGAGATGGAGATGGTGCAGATCCGCGGCGTGGACGACACCCACCGCATGACCGAGGCCGATCTGGCCGCGGGCGCCCGGCTGGTGGTGCGCGAGCGCCTGATGACGCACGCGGACCAGCGGGCTGTGAGCGGCTATAAGGTGCGGCTGAACGGCGAGGGCGCCTCGGCCGACGTGGTGTCGCGCTCTGTGGCCCGGGACACAAGCTACCAGGAGTTCGACAGCCGCATCACCGGCAACGCGCCCTGCACCGGCCACACCGAGTGCGACGCCATCATCATGGACCGCGCGAAGATCCTGGCCATCCCGCAGCTGGAGGCCAACGATCTGGACGCCTCGCTGATCCATGAGGCGGCCATCGGCAAGATCGCCGGGGAGCAGATCGTGAAGCTGGAGACCCTGGGCCTGACGGAGGCCGAGGCGGAGGAGCAGATCATCAACGGCTTCCTGAAGTGACGATGGGGGACGAGCGATGCGGAAGCAGTATGCCTCGATGACCTTCGTGAACGTGATGTGGGGCCTCTCCTTCCTGGCCAGCAAGCTGGCGCTGGGGAACGGGTTCAGCACGATGGGGCTGGCGCTGGCGAGGAACGTGGTCTCGCTGTGCTGCCTGGTGCCGGTGGTGCTGCTGCGCGAGGGCGGCATGCGCCTGCGCCGCGGCGACATCCTGCCGATGCTGCTGAGCGGCGTGACCGGCATCACGGTCTATTATCTGTGCGAATACAACGGTCTGCAGCGGACCTCCACCACCGATGCCTCGCTGATCCTGGGCACCATCCCCGTCCTGACCATGGCGGCGGAGGCGGCCGTGCGGAGGAAGCGGCTGACGGCGTACCAGGTCGCGGGAGCGCTGCTCTCGCTGGCGGGCGTCGCGATCATCGTGGGCGCCTCCGGCTCGGAGGGCAGCGCGTCGCTGATCGGCGACCTGTTCGTGCTGGGCGCGGCCGTGGTGTGGGTCATCTACATCTTTGTGAGCCGGCGGCTGCGGGAGACCTATTCCTCCCTCGCGATGAACGCCTGGCAGGAGATCTTCGCGGTGGCCTCGCTGGCGCCGCTGCTGTGCGCCGATCCCTGCGACTTCGGGGCCATCGGCTGGCAGGGCTGGGCCGCCATGCTGTGCCTAGGCCTGGTGTGCTCGGCGCTGTGCTATGTGCTCTATGGCGGCGCGCTGCATGCCCTGAGTCCGCTGGCCTCGTCGATCTTCATCAATCTGATCCCCCTGACCACGATCGCGGCCACGGTGCTGCTGATGGGCGAGCTGCCCGGCTGGCAGGTGCTGGCGGGCGGCGCGATGATCGTGGGCTCGATCTTCCTCGTCAACATGACGGAGGGAAAGGAGGACATCGCATGAGCGCGGTCAAGATGACGGAGGGGAACATCACCGGCCACCTGATCCGGTACGCGGTGCCCCTGGTGCTGGGCAACATCTTCCAGCTCACCTACAACGCGGTGGATTCCGCCATCGTGGGCCAGTATGTGGGCAAGGAGGCCCTGGCAGCCGTAGGCGCGGCCAACCCGGTGATGAACCTGATGATCCTGGGCATCTCGGGGTTGTGCGTGGGCGCCGGCGTCATCATGAGCGAATGCTTCGGCGCCGGCAAGGAGAAGGAGCTGCGCAAGGAGATGGCCACCGTGATGCTCGCGGGCGGCATCTTCGCGCTGACCATCACGGTGCTGGGCGTGCTGCTGGCCCGGCCGCTCCTGCGGCTGCTCTGCGTGCCCGACGAGGTGCTGGACCTGACCACGGCCTACCTGCGCGTGGTGTTCCTGGGCATCCCCTTCACCTGCTGCTATAACGCCATGTCCCAGTCGATGAAGAGCGTGGGCGACCCCCGTACGCCGCTCCGGTTCCTCATCTTCGCGTCCATCCTGAACGGGCTGCTGGACGTGATCTTCGTGGCCTGGCTGCGGATGGGCGCGGTGTCCTCCGCGGCCACGACCGTGTTCAGCCAGGCGGTCTCGGCACTGCTGTGCATGCTCTATATCCGCAAGCGGGTCCCGCTCCTGCACCCGAAGAAGGACGAGTGGCGCATGGATCCCGTGCTGCTCAAGAGGACGCTCTCCTATGGCGGCACCACGGCGCTGCAGTCCTGCTGCCAGCCCATCGGCAAGCTGATGATCCAGAGCGTGATCAACGGCCTGGGCGTGGACGCGATGGCCTGCTTCAACGCCGTGACGCGCATGGACGATTACGCCTGCCTGCCCGCGCAGTCCATCGGCCAGGCGGACACGACCTTCATCGCGCAGAACCGCGGCGCCGGCAAGACCGACCGCATCCGCAAGGGCTTCCTGACGGCCATCCGCCTGGGGCTGTGCTGGTTCCCGATCATCGGCCTGGTCACCTTCCTGCTGCGCGAGCCCATCATGGGCCTGTTCGTGAGCACCGAGAGCCGGGAGGTCATCCGGCAGGGCTGCGAGTATCTGGGCTGGATGTCGCTCTTCTATGTCTGCCCCTGCCTGACGAACGGCTGCCAGAGCTTCTTCCGCGGCTTCGGCCGGATGAAGATGACGCTGGTGGGCACGCTGACGCAGATCAGCCTGCGCGTGCTCTTCGTCTATCTGCTGGTGCCCAGGCTCGGCATCACCGCGGTGGCCTTCGCCTCGGCGATCGGCTGGACGGGCATGCTGATCCTATAGATCCCCATCATCGCGAAGAAGCTGCGTGAGCTGAAGAAGACCGCATTGGAGGCCTGAGCATGGATCTGATCGAACGGTTCGGGATGGTGCCCCATGTGGAGGGCGGCTCCTACAAGCTGCTGGACGAGGGCGGCGAGGCGACCCGCGACAGCCGCCACAGCCATGGCGTCATCTATTACGCGCTGGGCCCCGGCGAGCATGCCGACTTCCATGCCATCGACTGCGACGAGTACTGGCTCTGGCATGCCGGTCCCACGCTGGAGATCTGGAGCTGGGCTCCGGACGGCCGCAGGTCGGTCCGCCTGCTGGGCCTGACCGAGGGAGCGGAGCCCTGCGTCCTCGTGCGCGCCGGCGACCTCTTCGGCGCGCGGCCCGTGCCGGGGAGCGATGGGACCACGCTGCTCTCCTGTGTCACGGTGCCGCAGTTCACCTATGACAACTACCGGCTCCTGCGCCGGGACGAGATGCTCGCTGAGCATCCCGACGCCGCCGATTTCTTCGCCTGACGCACGGCTCGAACGAGAAAGGACGTACCGCGATGAAGACGCTCATCAAGGAACAGAGGATGCCCACGCCGGAGGAGATCCGTGAGCGGATCCCCCTGAGCCCAGAGGGACAGGCGGCCAAGGAGGAGCGCGACCGCCAGATCGCCGCGATCCTGCGGGGCGAGGACGACCGCATGCTGCTGATCATCGGCCCCTGCAGCGCCGACCGGGAGGATGCCGTCATCGACTACATCAGCCGCCTGGTGCCCATCCAGGAGCGGGTGCGCGAGAGGCTGCTCATCGTGCCCCGGATCTATACGAACAAGCCCCGGACGACGGGCGACGGCTATAAGGGCATCGCCTCCCAGCCCGATCCGCTGGAGCGGCCGGACATGGTGAAGGGCCTGCTCTCGGTGCGGCACATGCATGTGCGCGCCGTGAACGAGACCGGCTTGACCGCCGCCGACGAGATGCTCTATCCCGAGAACATCAGCTATCTGGACGACGTGCTGTCCTATCACGCGGTGGGCGCGCGATCGGTGGAGGACCAGCAGCACCGTCTGGTGGCCTCCGGCATCGATGTGGCGGTGGGCATGAAGAACCCGACCTCCGGCGACCTGAGCGTGATGCTGAACTCCATCCTCGCGGCGCAGCATCCGCACGTGTTCACGTTCCGCGACTGGCAGGTGCAGACGAAGGGCAACCCGCTGGCCCACGCGATCGTGCGCGGCAGCGTGGACCGGAACGGCGTGACGCATCCCAACTACCACTATGAGGACCTGATCCGCCTGTATGAGGCCTATGAGAAGAAGGACCTGCAGAACATGGCGGTCATCGTGGATACGAACCACGCCAACTCCGGCAAGCAGTATCTGGAGCAGATCCGCATCGTGAACGAGGTGCTGCACTCCCGCCGCCACTCCGGGCAGGTGCGCCGCATGGTGAAGGGCTTCATGATCGAGAGCTACCTTGTCGATGGGGCCCAGAAGGTGGGCGAGGGCATCTACGGCTGCTCCATCACCGATCCGTGCTTGGGCTGGGAGAAGTCGAAGGAGCTCATCGAGTCGATCGCGGAGCAGGTGTGATACTATTCTCAAATAGAAACGACCTATAAAAGTGGGGGATCCGAAGCAAACCAGAGGGCGATCGGAAAGCCCTCTGGTCGACCGCCGCAGCGGTCGAAACCTCTGTCGATCTTATTTGAGATAAGTATAAGGCCGCCGGCATGGAGCGATACGGAACAGACGCAAAAGGCGGAGCCATCCGGCTCCGCCTTTTGGATATCTTCTTCAGGAGCGGCACAGCTCCCAGAACGCCACCGCGCTGGCCGCGGCCACGTTCAGCGAATCGACCCCATGGGCCATCGGGATCTTGACGGTATAGTCGCACAGCGCGATGGTGCGCGGGTCGAGGCCGTCGCCTTCCGTGCCAAGCAGCAGCGCCAGCCTCGGCTCCCGATGAAGAACGGGATCGTCGATGGAGACGCTGCGGTCATCCAGGGCCAAGGCGGCGCAGCGGAAGCCCAGGGCGCGCAGCAGGCCGAGCCCCTCCTCAGGCCAGCCTCCCTCCAGACGGGCCCAGGGGACCTGGAACACCGTGCCCATGCTCACGCGCAGCGCGCGGCGGGTGAGCGGATCGCAGCAGGTGGGCGAGAGGAGCACGGCCCCGCAGCCCAGCGCCGCGGCGGAGCGGAAGGCCGCCCCCACGTTGGCCGCGTCGGTGATGCCGTCCAGCACGGCCACGCGGCGAGCGCCGATACAGGCCTCCGCGGCCGTGCGCGGCGCGGGGCGGCGGAAGGCGGCCAGGAAGCCTCGGGTGAAATGATAGCCCGTCAGCCGCTCCAGGACAGGCTCCTCCGCCGTATAGACAGGCACATCGCCGCAGCGCTCAAGGAGCGGCTCGGCGCGCCCCCGCAGGTGCCTCTCGGAGAGGAGCAGCGCCACGGGCTCACAGCCGGCATCGAGGGCGTGGCCGATGACCTTCTCGCTCTCGGCGATCAGGATGCCCTGCTCCCGGTCACGGCGGCTGCGGAGCTGGGTCTCGGTGAGCTGGGAGAACAGGGCGAGCCGGGGATCGTGAAGATCGGCGATCGGGATGACAGGCATGGCGGCTCCTTCCGTCCGGCCCGGATCGGCGCTTGCTTTCCCGGGGCGGATGCGATATAGTATGTGAGATGTGCCTACAGATGTTGCATGATATCAGGCACGGGACGACGGATGGCGAGGTGGAGGGGCCGGACCATCCGCAAGGAGGAAAAAGAATGAGCGCTTCCAAGGTCTATTTCACCGATCTGCGCTGCCACAACGGCGAGACGCTGCCCCACAAGCTGCAGAGGCTGATCCGCGCGGCGGGCATAGGCCAGCTCGACCTGCAGGACAAGTTCACCGCCATCAAGATCCATTTCGGCGAGATGGGCAACCTGGCCTTCCTTCGCCCGAACTGGGCCCGCGTGGTGGTGGATGAGGTGAAGGCGATGGGCGGCAAGCCCTTCCTGACCGACTGCAACACGCTCTATGTGGGCAGCCGCAAGAACGCCCTGGACCATATGGACACGGCCTACCAGAACGGCTTCACGCCCTACGCCACCGGCTGCCAGGTGATCATCGCCGACGGCCTGAAGGGCATGGATGACGTGCGCGTGCCCGTGAAGGGCGACTATGTGACCGAGGCCAAGATCGGCCGCGCCATCATGGACGCGGACGTGGTCATCAGCCTGAACCATTTCAAGGGCCACGAGGCCACCGGCTTCGGCGGCGCCATCAAGAACCTGGGCATGGGCTGCGGCTCCCGCGCGGGCAAGATGGAGATGCACAACGCCGGCAAGCCCAGCGTGGACCGGGACCTGTGCATCGGCTGCGGCATCTGCCAGAAGAACTGCGCGCATGACGCCATCACCATCACGGACCGCAAGGCGACCATCGATCATGACAAGTGCGTGGGCTGCGGCCGCTGCGTGGGCGCCTGCCCCAAGGAGGCCTCCCGCCCGCTGGATGATTCCACCAACGAGCAGCTGAACTGCAAGATGGCCGAGTACGCGCTGGCCGTGGTGCAGGGCCGCCCCCAGTTCCATATCACGCTGGTCATCGACATCAGCCCCTTCTGCGACTGCCATGCCGAGAACGACGCGCCCATCCTGCCGGATGTGGGCATGTTCGCCAGCTTCGACCCGGTCGCGCTGGACAAGGCCTGCGCCGATGCCTGCCTGGCCCAGCAGCCGATGCCGAACTCCCGTCTGGCCTATATGCCGCAGACCTATCGCGACCATTTCATCAACAGCCATCCGACCACCGACTGGCACAGCCAGATCGAGCATGGCGAGAAGATCGGCCTGGGCTCCAGCGAGTATGAGCTGATCGAGATCAAGTGATGCCCCGATATCGGAAGGACCTCCGGAGAGCGTGACGCTCACGGAGGTCCTTTTCTTCAGAACTTGACGATCTTATGCGCCGTCTTGAAGCCGAACACGATGATCCCGCGTCCCACCCTGCCGGGCAGGCAGGTGACCCTGCCGAGCGGCTTGCGGCGCAGCGCGCGGTAGAGCGCCGGGTCGAAGGCACGGATGGCCTCCCACATCGCGCGGTTCTGCTCGAGGCCCTTCTCCCCGGCCATGTACTGGATGGGACAGGTGGTGCTCAGCTGGCCGCACAGGTTGGAGAGCATGTAGCCGCGCAGATGGCGGGGCAGCCGATCGAGCTCCTCCAGCCGATAGGAGGTGATCATCTGGGTGGCGATGGAGGTCACCTGGTCCAGACGGCGGATGATGACATTGTCGTTCACGCTCTGGTCGGCCCGGCCGATGAAGTAGCCGTGCACGGGATGAGGATAGTACCAGAGCTTCTTCGTGTAGGGCAGGGGACGATAGATATAGAGATTGTCCTCATAGAAGATATGCTCCGGCAGCACCAGGCCCATGTCGCGCAGCAGCTGCAGGCGATAGACCATGCAGTGGATCATGAACTGGCGCCACGGCGGGAAGTGGCGCACCGTCTCCCAGGTCAGGTCCCGGTCCGGCGGCAGGCAGTCGCGGTAGCTGATGCCGAAGACGGCCTGCTTCTCCTCACGGTCATAGACATAATCATGGATGAGCAGGTCCAGCTGACGGTCCGGGGCGCTGTGGTCGCGGAGCACGTCCAGCAGGCCGGGCAGATAGCGCGGATCCAGGCGGTCATCGGAATCGAGCACCTTGAAATAGATGCCCTGCCCCAGGCGGATGCCCTGGTTCAGGCCCGCGCCGTGCCCGCCATTGGGCTGGTGCACCACGCGGACGATGGCCGGATACCGCGCCGCGTAACGGTCCGCGATCTCGCCGGTCGCGTCGGTGGAGCCATCGTCGACCAGGATCAGGTCCAGCTCCTCCCCGCAGGGCAGCGCCGACTCGATCGCGCGCTCCATGTAGGCCGCGGAGTTATAACAGGGGATGACCAAAGTCAGTAGCTTCATGTATCACGTGTCCCGGCGTCATCGCCGGGGCTCCCTTCTGCCATGGGTCGGTCGCTCAGCGGACCACGTTCTGCGGATGGCCCTCCATCCAGGCCTGCAGGTTCGCGAACACGATCTGGGCGCGGAGCAGCATGGACTCCTCGGTGGCGAAGGCCACATGGGGCGTCACGATCGTGTTCTTTGCGCTCAGCAGCGGCTCGGAGGCGTCCAGCGGCGGCTCCCGGTCGAAGACGTCGATGCCGGCGCCCGCGATGACGCCATCGTTCAGCGCGTCGGCCAGGTCCCGCGCCACCACCACGGGGCCGCGCGCCATGTTGATGAGGAAGGCGGTCGGCTTCATCATGGCCAGCTTCTCGCGGTCGATGAGGCCGCGGGTGGCGTCGGTCAGGGGGCAGTGCAGCAGCACATAGTCGGAGGAGCGCAGCACCGTCTCCAGGTCGGTCTCGGTCACATAGTCGGGGCAGTCGGGATGGATGTGGCGGCTGGTAGCCAGGATGCGGCAGCCGAAGGCGTGGAACAGCTCGGCGCTGCGGCGGCCCAGGTCGCCCAGGCCCACGATGCCCACGGTCCTGCCGCGCAGCTCGGTGCCCACCAGGCCGGCCTTGGTGCCATACGCGCGGCACGCGGCCTGCACCTGCGGGATGCGGCGGGCCAGGCCCAGGGCCATGGCGACCGTCAGCTCGGGCACCGCCTCATGGGAATAGCCGGAGGCGTTGGAGACCGTGATGCCCTTCTCGCGGGCCAGCGCCATCGGCACATGGTCCACGCCGGTGAAGGCGACATCGATCATGCGCAGGGCGTCCGCCCGATCCAGCGCGGCGGCGGGCAGGGGCATGTTCGCCAGGATGATGGCCTCCGCGCCGCCGATCTCATCGCGCAGGGCCTCCACGTCGGCGGTCCGGTCATAGTGGCGGAAGGTGTGGCCCTGCGCCACGAAGGGGGCCTCGAGCTCCTTCAGGGTCTCCTCGGAGATGCCCAGCTTTTCCAGGATCGCGATCTTCATCGGTCAGGTCTCCTTTCATTTCAGGTGCAGCCGCGGGCGCAGCTTGGTGTCATAGAGCATCAGGAGCGGGAAGAGCAGGCGGTCATAGAGCAGCATGCAGACGACCAGCAGCGCGAAGAACGCGGCGGTCATCCAAACGCCCATCTCACCGAAGTCGGCCAGCACGGCGTCCAGCCGGATGACGAAGGCCAGCAGGGCGTACATCACGCCCGCGCTCACGGCGAAGAGCGCGCTCTTGCACAGCAGCCGCAGGCCCTTGCCGCGCAGCTTGTCCAGCCGCCACTTGATGATGGGGTAATAGCCGAAGAACAGATAGAAGAACGCGGCCTCACGGTCGATGCCCAGCAGCAGCACGACCAACGCGGCGGCGCCCCAGGCGGTCCAGGCGGTCGCCGCGCCGAACTCCAGGAGCAGCGGCAGCAGCAACAGGCCGGCCAGCAGGGGAGAGACATAGGTCATCACGGGGATGAGCCCGCCGGTGAGCATCAGCACCACCGAGAGCGCCACGAGCATGCCGCTCAGGGCCATGCGGGTGCTCTGGTGATGGGACTCGCCGCGACGAGAGGAAGACATCGGCGTCACGCTCCTTCCGTGGGGCCGGCCGCGTACGCATCCAGGATCTGGCTCAGGCAGACCGAGAAGCGCTCCGCGGTGGGCGCGGCCTGGCCGCACGCGGCGGTGATGACGCGCTGGGCCTCCTCACTGTACATGCCGTTCGGCGTGAACATGCCCGGGAAGAGCGAGAGGACGACGCCGGGGCACCGGGCCATGAGCAGCCCGATGAAGCGGATCGTGAGCTCCAGCAGCGAACCCTTGGCTGCCACGGAGGGGGCCGCCATCGTGCCGATCCTGTCCGGCAGCGCGCGCAGGGAGCAGAGGCCCAGCACGCCCTCCAGCTTGAAGGCGCCGCTCTCGGCCATCGTCACATAGCGCACGGGATGCTCGGGACTCATGGGCAGACGGATGAACTCGCCCAGGCAGCCGCGCAGCAGGGGATCGAGCCGCTCGAGCACCAGGCTGCCGCGGCCGCAGAGGCACAGGGGCAGCTCCTGGGGCAGAAGATCGTTGAGGGAGGAGTCGTGCAGGGCGGCCTCGACCGCCATGCCGGCCACCACCATCATCTGGCAGAAATGGAAGGTGAGGGCAGCCTGGGTGCGGGTCATCCGGGCCTGGCGGAACATCGCGTCCATCATGGGCGCGGTCTGGTCGAGGCGCGCGCCGATGAGCTGGTCGAGCATCAGCCGGTTCCTGGACCAGGCGGACATGCCGGCCTCGCCGTGGCTCCGCAGCAGGCCGGGCGCCAGGCCCAGCGGCGCGAAGTCGCGCTCCAGCAGCATCGGGTCGTGCAGGAGCTCCTGCATCAGGATCGTGGAGACGCCGCGGCCCAGGTCCTGCTCGAAGGCAGGACGCTGCATGCCGCGCAGCCACAGGGACACGCTGGTGCCCGAGCCGCCCAGGTCCAGCAGCACGAAGGAACGCACGCCCACCGTGTCGCGCAGATACATGCCGATCGACATGGTCTGGCGCAGACTGAGCACCTCGGCGCCGGGCGTCTGCGGAAGACCGCTCTCCCGGGCCAGCTCGGCCGCGGCCAGGGCCATATCGCTCTGCAGGCGGCGGGCGCCCTCGTGGGCCATGTTCGCCGGGAGCGTCATGCGCCAGGAGATGCTCCGCGCGCCGCACATCACGGCATGGAAGGCGCAGAGCAGCATGGCCTCCCGCAGCAGCAGCTTCCGGGCGCGCAGGGCCTCGGGGTCGTTCCGCCAGAGCAGATCGTAGACCACGGGCGCCTCACGCACGGCGACCTCATCCAGGGACTGCGCCAGGCAGACGCGGCCGTCCAGCAGCGGCTCGGTACCTTCGCCCTCTCGGAGCAGCTGCACCGCGGAGGGAAGGACCGGGCCCAGCGGCCATACGGGCAGCGCCTCGCCGGCGGGATCGTCCCAGGAGGGGCGGAGCAGCACATGCCACAGGCAGGGCATCGAGACGGGCTGCGGCTCGCCGCCGATCGACAGCGCCATGGCCGTGCCGCTGGCCCCCAGGTCGATGGCCGCGACGGCCTGCCCCTTTTCCGGCGGATGGAAGATCGGGGCCTGGTACATCAGGGCGCCCAGGCAGGCGCCGTCCTTCCAGACAGAGAGGCAGGCGGGCAGCTCATCGGTGCGGATGACGCGGGAGACGGGCGGCACGAACGGCGGCTCGGCGGGGACGGCTCCCTCGGCGGGAGCGGCCTCTCCGGAGGCGTCCGTGGGCTCCTCCTCGGGGGCAGCCTCCCCGAGCTCTGCCGGGGCGGCCTCCTCGGGCTCCGCGGGGGCGTCGTCCGGCACGGGGCGCTCGAAGGCGGTCCAGACGCCGCCCTTCAGCAGGCGCACGTCCAGGTCGCCGCGAAGGCTGACATGGTAGAGCTTCCACAGGCCGTGCTCCACGGGCACGGAGGGGAAGAGCGAGATCTGGGGCTGCTCCCGCTCGGAGAGCATCAGGATGTCGTCCGGGCCGTAAAGGCGGCTCACGACCACCTCACCGTCGCCCAGCAGGCGGAGCTCGGCCAGGATGCCGTCCTCCGTCACCTGCAGGCGGATGCCGTCCGGGCGCAGACCGCGGCCGGTCCAAGCGAAGCGGGCCAGGTATTCGGCGAGGGCGTCGCCGATGGGCGGGATCGCGGTCAGGATCTCACCGTCGCCGGGGATCTGGCAGCGCAGCTGACAGGCCGCGTCCCCGAGCGACGCGCCGGGGATCAGGCACAGCTTGTCCGAGAAGGGGCGCAGGGCAGCCTGACGCATGCTCTCGCCGAGGGACTCCTCCAGCAGGGTGCCGACGGAGGGCGACCGGTCGTCCCAGGGGGCCTGCAGCCGCAGCGGCTCCGCCGGGAGGGCCGACAGGGCGCGGGCGTCGCGCTGCCAGCCGAGCATGCGCTCCCGGGTCTCGGGCAGCAGCGAGCCCTGGGACAGCAGATAGGCGCCCAGAAGCTCGGCCAGCTCACCGTCCCAGCGGCGGGAGCAGCGGGCCAGACGGTCCAGCTCCGGGCGCAGGACATCGAGCGTCTCGCCGGAGAGCGGCTCCAGGCCCAGCTCGGCATGGGAGCGCGCGAAGGGGACGCCGCGCCAGCGATACACCGTGTGGCGGGTATGGTCGGCCGACTCGGGCGTGGAGATCTCCAGCGCGGTGAGCACCGGGCTCAGCGGCGCGTCGAGATACCAGACCTCCTGCGCGGTGAGCTGCTCGTCGCGGATGAGGGGAGCCAGGCCGAGGACGGCCTTCACCGCCGTCTCCCAGGCATCGGACGCGGGATCGAGGGCCTGGGTACAGACGCGCTCGTCCTGGGCCAGGAGCTCCTCGATGAAGCTCCTCACGGCATGGGCGATGCTCCCGCAGGCCCGCAGGCGCGCGATGAGCGTCTGACGGTCACGGCGGGAGAGGAGCTCGCAGGGATCGGTGAAGGCCTGCTTTTCAGCGTCATACCAGGTGACAGGATCGGGCAGGCAGGCGGAAAGATCGTCGGGGGCCGCGGGCGGCACCAGGATGAGCGCCTTGTCCAGCAGGCCCAGCAGGCGGACCCGGTCGCCGCGCTATAGCACGATCAGCCGCAGCGTATCACGGTCGGAGGCCTCCAGCGCGGCCTTCACGAAGGGCGAGGAGGTGGGCTCGGCGGTCACGACGCGCAGGGCCGTGTCGCTCTGCCAGGTATCGCAGAGCAGGGCGGCAGCCACGGCGCCGCGCCAGGCGGCCACGCGCTCCGGGTCGTCCTCCAGCTGCACGGGGGCCGCGATGACCGCGCCATGCCGCGGCGGCGTGACCTTCATCGCGCGGCCGGTCATGGCGAAGGGGCGCCCCTCTCCTTTGAAGGGGACCATCCCGATGCCATGCTCCGCCTTGGGCGTCTTCAGCTCATCGGGCAGCAGCAGCAGCCCGGCCTTCAGCTTCTCCTCCGGCATAAGGTATCCCCTCCTTCCAGCATTTTGATCGAAGATGTCATCAGCCGCACGCGCTCCACAGGCTGCGCAGGAACTTGCCCAGGCAGTCGGGCGCGGCGGCGGTCCCGCCATGCTCCAGGCTCTCCTTCAGCTGGCGGGCCGTCTTCTCGGGCCAGGGCCAGTCGGCGTTCAGCGCCTTGGCCTCACGATAGGCGATCGCGTGGAGGGCGTCGGCCGGCAGGATGAGCACGGCATGCTCTCCGCTGCCCTCGACCGTGGGCATCAGGGAACGGCGGTCCTCCTTCCGCCAGGAGGTCAGGTCACGGCGGGCCCGGGTGGCACGGCCGTTGAGCAGCGCCACATGGCGCTCCATGCGGGCCAAACGGATCCTGGCCGTGGCGACCTTGCCCAGCTCGTCCCCGGCCGCGATCTCGGCGGCATGGTCGATCTTGCGGCGGACCTCCTCGGCCTGGACGCGCATCTCGTTGGCGGCGGCCTCCTCACGGTCGGAGAACTGCTGCAGCACGGCGCGGGTCAGGCGGCCGCCCAGCTTGTGGAACAGGGCCTCCTGGTCGGCGATGAGGGACGAGAGACGGTCGCGCAGCGACTCGATCTGCTTGAGCGCGGCCTCGGTCTCGTTGTCCTCCATGTCGCGGCGATGGATGAAGGTGTCCTGCGCCATGCCGCTCTTTTCCATATCATAGAGGAGGAAGGCGAGCTGGCCCGCGGCGGTGAGCACCTGCTCATAGTGCTCGCTGGCCTCCTCCCGCACCTGCGAGAGCTCCTCGGCCCAGCGCAGCACAGGGGGCAGGTCGTCCAGCAGGCGATACATCCAGCCGCACCAGCTCTCCATCGAGCGGCGCCAGGCCTGAAGGCCCTCCAGAAGACGGCGGCGCTCCTCATCCTCCAGATGCTTCACATCGGAGAAGAACAGCTTGTACCAGCCGCTGAGCTTCTTCAGCGAGGCCTGGTCCTGCAGCGCGGCCTCCAGCGGATCGCCATAGGCGGTGAGCAGCATGGCCGCGGAACGCGCCAGGGCCGTGCAGTCCTTCCGGAGCGCGTCGGCCTCCTCACCGAAGGCCTCCCAGCGAAGATCCTCGGCGGGCACGCGCCACGAGAAGCTGCCGTGCTTCCCTTCCAGGAGCTCCCGGGCCATGATGGCCGCCAGCCAGTCGGCCAGATGCGGCCCATCACCGGGGCGGCGGCAGTCCTCGGGCATGCCGAGCAGGCAGGTATCGCCGAGCAGCTCCTCCAGGCGGCCGGACAGCAGCATGGAGCGGGCAAGGCCCACGTCCTCGTCGCGGTGGACGGGCAGCTGCAGCACGGCGGCGGGCACCGCATCCGTCAGGCGCTTGATATAAGAAGCGATGGCCAGGGTGCCGCTGGCGCCGGAGGGATCGGAAAGGCCGGAGAGCAGGACGATCCTGGCGCCGAGCGCGGCGTCCTCCACCAGGCGGTGCAGCACGGGATCGCCCTGGCTGAGGCAGGTGGCCCAGGTCATGGCGGCCACGCTGCCGCTGGTGTCCAGCGCGTGGGCCGGGGAGAGCGAGGCCTGCTCCTGCGTGAAGAGGGCCCGGCAGACCAGCCGGTCGATGGAGGAGGAGGCCTGCTCCCCGATGGAGGCACGGGCCGTCTCCTCGGGCCACACAGTCAGGGTCAGTTCTGCCGAGAAGGGGCCGGGCTGGCTGCCGCTGTGGCGGTGCACCAGCGCATAGCGGTCATAGAGCTCGCGCAGGCGCTTGCCGCGCTCCTCGGAGGCGGCCATGAGCACCACATGCGCTGTGGGGAAGTGGCCGGCCATCGCCTGCATCAGGCAGGCCTCCGCCATGCGCGCACCGCTCTCACCGAGGGCCAGGATATGGGAGGGCACGGGGATCGCCTGCCTTTCATCATGCTCTGCGCGGGGCTAAGGAAAAGGCGCGAAAGCTCGAATGCTCCCGCGCCTTGTCGCGATCGGTCACGCCTCGTAGCCGTTCGGGTTCTTGGTCTGGTAGTTCCAGCTGTCGCGGCACATGTCCTCGAGCGTCTTCTCGGCCTGCCAGCCCAGCAGCTCCTTCGCCTTGGTGGGGTCAGCGAAGCAGGCGTCGACGTCGCCGGCGCGCCGGGGCGCGATGACATGGGGCACGGGCACACCGTTCACGCGCTCGAAGGCGTTCACGATGTCCAGCACGCTGTAGCCCACGCCGGTGCCCAGGTTGATGATCTCACAGCCCTTGTGCTCCGCCGCGTAGGCGCAGGCGTCCACATGGCCGCGGGCCAGGTCGACCACATGGATATAGTCGCGGACGCCGGTGCCGTCGTGGGTGGCATAATCGTTGCCATACACGCTCAGCTGCTTCAGCTGGCCGGCGGCGACACGGGTGATATAGGGCATCAGGTTGTTCGGGATGCCGTTGGGGTTCTCACCGATCAGGCCGCTCTCATGCGCGCCGATGGGGTTGAAGTAGCGCAGCAGCACCACGCTCCACTCGGGGTCGGCCTCCACCACGCCCATCATGATCTTCTCGATCATGTACTTGGTCCAGCCATAGGGGTTGGTGCAGCCCTTGCAGAACATGTCCTCACGCAGCGGCACCTCGTCCGGCACGCCATACACGGTGGCGGAGGAGGAGAACACCAGACGCTTGACACCATGGGCGGCCATGGACTCACACAGGGTGAGGGTGGAATCGAGGTTGTTGCGGTAATAGCGCAGCGGGATGCGGACGCTCTCGCCCACGGCCTTCAGGCCGGCGAAATGGATGACCGCGTCGATCTTGTTCTCGTCGAACACGCGGTCCATCGCGGCACGGTCGCAGCAGTCGGCCTCATAGCTCTTCAGCGGACGGCCGGCGATCTTCTCGACCCGGCGCAGTGCCTCAGGCTGGCTGTTCACATAGTTGTCCACCACGACCACATCATGGCCTGCCTTCATCAGCTCGACAGCGGTATGGCTGCCGATGAAACCGGCACCGCCGGTCAGAAGAATGTTCATCCCGTCGTCCTCCCTTTTGTGCGCCTCTGCGCCGTGTATCAGTATACCCTGTTTTGTGATGGGATGCAAGCTTTTTCGGCCGGGCCATCGAAAAAGCGCCTCCGGAGAGGCGCGGGGTCAAAGGACGCGGTCGGCCTCGAGGAGGCCCATGGCGAAGATCTTCAGCGCTTCCTTCAGGCTCTGCAGGTGCAGGCCCTCGTCGCACTGGTGCGCGCCGCCGTGCCCGGGAGCGAAGAGGTCGGTGGGCTCGTGCGGCAGGCCGCCCAGGCCGAAGCAGAGCGCGTTCGGCAGCTTGCGGGCATAGGTGCCGCCGCCCATCACGAAGGGCTCCCGGTCCAGACCGGACATCTCGCGGAACACGCCCGTGAGCGCGTCCACCACCGGATGCTCCCTGGGGAAATAGTTCGGGGCGCTGTCGCGGTATGCGCTCAGCGCGCAGCCGTGCTCCTCGCAGGCGCGGCGGATGGAGGCGAGCATCTCTTCGGCCCCGGCGGTGATGGCGTAACGGATGTTCAGATGCAGGCGGGCCCGGCCGTCCGGCAGCAGGGAGGCCATGCTGTCCACACAGGTGGTGCGGCCGCTCAGCTCGTCCTCATGCGCGATGCCCAGGGCGGTGCCCAGCCAGTCCTCGCCGATGCTGTACCAGAAGCGCAGCACCCGCTCGTCCTCCTCACAGAGGAGACCGGTGCGCAGCGCGGCGCCGAAGAGCTCGTGCAGCGCGTTCACGCCGCCCTCGGGGAAGGCGGTGTGGCGGGCGACGCCCGTGGCCCGCAGGACCGTGGCGCCGCCGCCTCGCTCCACCGAGACACGCCCGTCGGACACGTCCGCGGACGCTTCGCCCGCGAGCGTCATGACCGCCTTATCCGGCATGATGTTGCTGGCGAGCCCGGCCTTCAGGGCCCGGACCGAGCGCAGCGGCTCCTTCGTGGTGATATCCAGCTCGAGGATGCCCTTCTCGCCATAGCAGACCGGGAAGCCGCAGTCGGCGATGATGTTCAGCTCGGCCGCGGGATGGCGCTGCGTGTAATAGACCACATCGGTCATGGTGCGCTCCTCGTCACAGCCCACGCACAGGCGGATCCCATGGCGGAGCGGGACCTTCAGCTCCTCCAGCGCGCGCAGCACGAAGAGCGCGCCCATGGCGGAGCCCTTGTTGTCGTCCGCGCCGCGCCCGATGAGGTAGCCTCCGCGCCGGACCGGGCGGAAGGGCTCGGTCAGGAGCCAGCCGTCGCCGGCGGGCACCACGTCCAGATGGCACCACACGCCGATCTCGCGGTCGGAGGGACGATAGGTCACGGTGCCGCAGCGCTCCTCACAGTTCTCGGTCCGCAGGCCATAGCCCTCGGCCATGCTGAGGAAGGTGTGCAGCACCTCACGGCAGGCCTCGCCGTAGGGGGCCGCGGCGTCACCATCCACCGCCACGCTGGGGATGGCGACCAGACGCTCCAGCCCGGCGACCATCTCCTCGAAATGCGCGTCGATCCATTCGCCGATCGACCGGCGGATCTGCTCGTCCATGCGGGATACCTCCTTTTTTGATGAAGAAGGCCGCCGTTCTCGGGAAAAGAACGGCGGCCGGAAAATTGGGTCACAGATCAGCCGCGGGGCGCGTAGCCGATCTTCTTCTGCACCTTGCGCAGGGTCTTGGTGGCCAGATAGTTGGCCGTCTTGGCGCTCTCGTCCAGGATGCCCTGCAGATAGGCCTTGTCGGCGATGAGACGCTTGTACTCGGCCTGCAGCGGGTCGAGGGCGGCGATGACGCAGTCGGCGGTGCGCTCCTTCAGCGTGCCATAGCCCTGGCCGGCCAGCTCCTGCTCCAGCTGCTCGATGCTGCCGGCGCCCAGCGCGCTCATGATGGAGAGCAGGTTGCTCACGCCGGGCTTGTTCTCCACATCGAAGCGGATCTCGCCGTCGGAGTCGGTCACCGCGCGCTTGATCTTGCGGCGGATGGTGTCGGGATCGTCGGTCAGGGAGATGAAGGCGTTGGTATCGGCGTCGGACTTGGACATCTTCTTGGTGGGATCCTGCAGGCTGTTGATCTTGGCGCCGATCTTGGGGATGTAGCCCTCGGGGATCTTGAACACATCGCCATAGATGCTATTGAAGCGGGTGGCGATGTCGCGGCAGAGCTCCAGGTGCTGCTTCTGGTCGACGCCCACGGGTACCAGGTCGGTCTGGTAGAGCAGGATGTCGGCAGCCATCAGCACGGGATAGGTGAAGAGGCCTGCGTTGATGTTGTCGGCGTGGGCGGCGGACTTGGCCTTGAACTGGGTCATGCGCTGCAGCTCGCCCATATAGGTGAAGCAGTTCAGGATCCAGCCCAGCTCGGCGTGGGCGCTCACGTGGCTCTGGCAATAGACCAGGCTGCGCTTGGGGTCGATGCCGCTGGCCAGATAGATGGCGGCCAGCTCCAGGCAGCGCCTGCGCAGCGCGGCGGGATCCTGGCGCACGGTGATGGCGTGCTCATCCACGATGCAGTAGATGCAGTCGTAGTCGTCCTGTAGCTTGGCGAAGTTGCGGAGGGCACCGATATAGTTCCCCAGGGTCAGGGTGCCGCTGGGCTGGATGCCGGAAAAGATGACGGGCTTCTTGACGGCCTGCGTGGCCTGCTCGTTCTGCTCCATGATGATCGACCTCCTGTCACGATATGGTGTCATGATATCACTTTCTGCGGACCCGCGCAAGGCCTTTGTGATGCGGACATAGCAAAAGGCATCCTCCGGGAGAGGATGCCGAAGAGCGCGGGGCCGTCAGATCGCTGTCCCGGCGGCGCGGGCGCGGATGTCCTTCCATTGCCGGGAGCGGTAGAAGAACAGCATGCACACCATGCCGAAGGTGAAGCTGACGGGATAGGCGGCCATCAGATACTCGCCGTCGATGTAGGTGGTGATGGCCCAGGCCAGCGGGATGCGCACGGCCCAGAGCATGAGCAGGTTCACGATGGTGGTATAGCGCACCGAGCCCAGCCCGTTCACGAAGCTCATGATCGCGTTGAACACGGTGTAGGTCCAGAAGAAGGGCAGCACCACGCGCACATAGCGCACCGCCAGCGGGATGACCTCCGGGTCGGAGGTGAAGGCCCGCAGGATGGGCTCACAGCAGGCGGAGACCAGGCAGCCGAGCACCAGCGTGAGCAGACCGGAGAACGCGGGCAGCTGCCAGCCGCCGCGGGCCAGGCGGTCATAGCGGCCGGCGCCCAGGTTCTGCCCGGCGAAGCTGGTCATGGCCGAGGCCAGCGAGGTGATGGTGATGTTCGCCAGGTCGTTCACGCGGCAGGCCACCGAGCAGGCCGCCATGAAGACAGCGCCTTGGCTGTTGATGAGCGTCTGGCACACCAGATGGCCGAAGGAATACAGCGAGCTGTTCAGCCCCAGCGGCAGACCGATGCGTACGATCTGCTTCAGGATGGCCGGGTCGATCCGGCGGGGCAGCACGGGGAAGCCGAGCTCCGGGCAGGTCCTGCGGATGTAGGCGATGCTGAACACCCAGGAGACGAGCTTGGCGATGACCGTCGCGGCGGCGGCCCCGGCCACGCCCATGCCCAGCACGGCGATGAAGAGCAGGTCCAGCGAGACATTGACGACGCAGGCCAGCCCCAGGAAGAGGAGCGTGGCCCCGCTGTCGCCCAGCCCACGCAGGATGCCGGCGTTGGCGTTGTAGCCCAGGTCGGCCATCACGCCGAGCATCAGGATCTGCAGATAAGTGCAGGCCGCGGCCATCGTGTCGTCGGGCACGGCCATCACGCGCAGGATGGCGGGGCTCAGCAGCAGACCGAGCAGCATCAGCGGCAGCGAGCACAGATACTGGAAGGAGACCGAGGTGCCCACGATGGCGCGGGCCCTCTCGCGGTCGCCGCTGCCGGCGCACTGCGAGACCAGGATCGACACGCCGGTGCCGATGCCCATGAACACGCAGAGCAGGATCTATACAGGCTGTGAGCTGGTGCCGACCGCCGCCAGCGCCCGGGCGTCGCACCAGTTGCCGATGACGAGCGTATCGACCGTGGAATAGAGCTTCTGCAGGACGTTCCCGACGCACAGGGGCAGCGCGAACAGCAGGGCCCGCCGGAGGATGGGCCCCTCGGTCAGGTCGAGCCTTGCGGCAGATGCATGCATAGGCCGGATCCTTTCTATATCTCAGATGGAGCCGCGCCAGAAGGCGGCCGTCGTCCTGCCGTCGGGCCAGGGGAAGGTCCTGTCGGCCTCCCGCCAGGTCTCGGGCGACATGACGCGCTCGCCCCGGGCCTTCGCCAGCGCGTCGGCATGCTCCACGAAGGGGACGAGCAGCGCGTGGGCGGTCTCCATCTGCGTACAGATGACGCGGGCCATGATGGGGCAGGCCTCCGCGTAGCCGGAGCTGAGGAACAGCGGCCGCAGCGCCCGGGGATCGAAGGACGCGAAGCGCGGCGTGAGGCACAGGCTGTCGCCGTCGATGAGCAGCTCGGCATAGCAGGCCATGCCGGGCAGGCCGTCGTCCATGCTGCCGCAGCTGCCCACCACGTCTACCGTGAGGCCCGGCAGCAGATAATGCCGCGGATCGTGCCCGTGGCCGCAGATGATGTGGCGGATCGGCCGCTCGTCCCTTTCCCGCAGGCGGGGCAGTGCCCTGTCCGGCAGATGGACGGGGAAGCGGTCGTCACCGGGCATCGCGTGGGTGAAGAGGACATCGCCGATCCGCAGCGACTCGGGGAAGGTGATCTCCTCTTCCTTCAACAACTGGGAGAAGAAGCGCAGCGACGCGAAGTTCGCGCCCTCATAGCCGGGCTCGCCCCGCATCACCGAGAGCAGGTAGCGCTCGTGGTTGCCGTGCAGGCAGGTGACATGGTGCTCCCGCAGCAGGCTGAGGCATTCGCGGGGGCAGGGACCGAGGTTCACCTGGTCGCCCAGGGAAAGGATCCGGTCCGGATGGGCGCGCTCGGCAGCCTGGAGCACGGCCTGCAGCGCGGGCAGATCGGCGTGCGCGTCGGCCAGCAGGATCAGCTTCTCCACGCGGACATCTCCCTTCTCGCTCGGGTCAGGTCTTGTTGCGGCGGCTCACGCGGCGGATGGGCTGGGGCTGCGCCGGGCGGCCGCCCTGCGTTCCGTGCCCCTGGGCGGGCTTCGCGCCCGCGGCCTTCACAGGGGCCGCCTTCGCCGCGCCAGCCTTCGCTGCGCCAGCCTTCGCTGCGCCGGGCGTGACCAGCTTGCCGTTGCGGCCGATGGTGATGGTCTGTCCGCTGCGGGGCAGGGCAGGCTTCACGGCCTCGCGGCCGTGGGCGGGCTTCTTCTCGGGCAGGGCCTCGCCCTTCATGCTGATCTTGGTGGGCAGCGGTCCGCGCGGCTTGGGCTCGGAGGGCGTGGTGACCTCCATGGGCCAGTCGCTCTCCCGCAGCGGGATGCGGTGCCCGATGAGCTTCTCCACCTGGTGCAGCTGCTTGATCTCATCGATGCAGCAGAAGGAGATGGCCTTGCCGGTCCGTCCGGCGCGCCCTGTGCGGCCGATGCGGTGCACATAGGCCTCGGGCTCCATGGGCAGGTCGTAGTTGATGACATGGCTCAGCCCGGCGATATCGATGCCGCGGGCCGCGATGTCGGTGGCGATGAGCACCTTGCTCTCGCCGCTCTTGAAGCTGTTCAGCGCGGCCTGGCGGGCGTTCTGGCTCTTGTCGCCGTGGATGGCCACGCTCTCGATGCCGGCCTTCTTCAGCTCGCGCACGATGCGGTCGGCGCCGTGCTTCGTGCGGGAGAAGACCAGCGCGTTCTCGACGTCTGGCGCCTGAAGCAGCTGGGCCAGCAGATGCTTCTTGTTCGCCTTGTCCACATAATACAGGCACTGGTCGATGGCCTCCACGGGGGAGGAGACCGGGTCGACCTTCACGCTCTCGGGCTCATGGAGCAGGTCCATGGCCAGCTTCTCGACCTCCTCGGGCATGGTGGCCGAGAACATGAGCGTCTGCCGCTCCTCAGGCAGCTTGGAGGCGATGCGGCGCACATCGTGGATGAAGCCCATGTCCAGCATGCGGTCGGCCTCATCGAGCACGAAGATCTCCACGTCCTCCAGCGAGACGAAGCCCTGGCCCATCAGGTCCCAGAGGCGGCCGGGGCAGGCGGTCACGATATCGGCCCCACGGCGGAGCGCGTCCACCTGGCTGTTCTGGTTCACGCCGCCATAGATCACGGTGGGCACGAGCGGCAGCCCGCGGCCCAGCTCGGCGATGTTGTCCTGGATCTGCTGGGCCAGCTCACGGGTGGGGGTCAGGATGAGGCAGCGGATCGGGCGGACCCGGCCGGGACGGGCGGGCCTGGCCGCGAGGTATTGCAGGATGGGCAGAGCGAAGGTAGCCGTCTTGCCGGTGCCGGTCTGGGCGCAGCCGAGCAGGTCACGGCCCTTCAGCACCACCGGGATGGCCGCGCGCTGGATGGGGGTGGGTACGGTGTAGCCGCTGTCCCTCACGTTCTTCTGCAGCTGGGGGATCAGGGGCAGATCTTGAAATGTCATTCGATCTTTCCTTTATCATATTTCGTTCGGGCCGGAGCCCGGCGTCCATCATAGCACAGAAAGGGCCAAAGTGCAAACAAAGATGCAGACGACCGCGCGTCCTGCGATCGGAGCAGCGCGGACGCAGGGGATGATGCAAAAGCTCTTGACAGAACGGGGAAAAGCGTATAGAATGCATTTGTCTGACAGGTCTTGGAAGGGCCTGATGCGGGCATGCAGGTGTAGTTTAGTGGTAGAACACCAGCTTCCCAAGCTGGTCGTGTGGGTCCGATTCCCATCACCTGCTCCATCACCGCATCGACGCCCACGAGCTGCTTTGTCAGAGAGCTTCGCAGTTTGTGCGGGACATCAGGCTTAAGGAGGAGATACCAATGGCTAAGGAAAAGTATAACCGTACGAAGCCGCATGTGAACATCGGCACCA
>R28__coassemble_156_pt1 | contig 36396 bp, 39 predicted proteins | sample R28__metabat2_low_PE_026 | metagenome-assembled genome bin R28
AAAGCCCTGATATAGCTGGGATTTAGCATGCTTTGGGTGTGCGAAGTTTGAGTAATTACTTCTGGGCAGCAGCGTAGCGGTCGTAGGCAGCCTGATAGACCTCAAGCAGCTTGTTCATACCGCAGTTATTGACCAGCTTGTTCTTGTAGGCTTCCCACTCGGCATCGGTGGGGCCGCCGTTCTTGATCCACAGACCTTCCTGCTCAGCCACGATATCCTGGAAATCGGTCTTGTAGCGGTCGATGATATCCAGCTCGTCCTGAGTGTACACGCAGTCCATGGGATACACGGTGGTGTCGGAAACCTGGGGCATCCAGTAGTCATACAGGTCGGTCAGACGCTCGATGGCGCGGTCTTCCATCTTGAAGGTGTCGCTGTAGTAGTGGGACAGGATCAGCTTGGGACCGGCAACCTCATAGGTGCTCTTCAGCTCGCCGGCGCCCTTGTTGTAGGTAGCCTGAGCCTCGGCCTCGGTGATGGAGTTCCACTGGCCGTTCTCGTCCTGGCTGGTGAAGTACACGCCGATGGGGCCATACTGCAGCTGCATCACGGATTCGCCGGTGTACCACTGGTCATAGAACTTCAGCAGGGAAGCGGGATCCTGGCAGGCCTCAGTGATGGACAGGTTGCCGGAGTTGGTAGCGCCGCCGGTACGGACGGTCACGTTCTTGGTGCCGTCGGGGCCGCTCAGAACGGGCAGGAACACATAGTCGGACGCGTAGTCGCCCATCAGCTCTTCGATGTACCACCAGGTGGAAACACCGACATAGCCCTGCTGGCACTTGGCCATCAGCTGGGTATCGCTCTGGGAGAACATCTCGACATCCATCAGGCCCTCGGCATACCAGTCATGGAAGTAGGTCAGGGCAGCGCGGTAGTTGTCGTCGTCGCAAACGAAGTTCACAGTGCCGTCAGCCTGCAGGACCAGGTCGTTGCAGACATCGTTGATCCAGTTGGTGAAGCCGAAGCCGGCATATGATGTAGATCGGCCTGAAGGCGCTTGCCTCCGTCAGGAAGTCGATCGACGTGCCGAAGATCAGGTTGATCAAACCGCCGGAGGGGCTCAGGAAGATGCGGATCATACCACAGACGATCATGGTGGAGATGAAGTGCGGCGCGTACAGCACCGTCTGCACCACGCGCTTGTAGCGGGGGAAGCGCACCTGGTTGATGCACAGGGACAGGATGATGGGTACAGGGAAGCCAAACAGCAGGCTGAACAGGCTCAGCAGGATGGTGTTGCTGATCATTCGCCCGCAGGTAGGAGCGGTGAAGAACCGCTCAAACCACTCGAGACCGACCCACTCGCTGCCCGTGATGCCGCGGCTCGCCTTGTAGTTGCGGAAGGCGATCTGAATGCCGTACATCGGGATGTACTTGTAGATGAGGGTCAGCACCACGGGGATCAGCAGCAGCAGGTACAGCTGCCAGTTGATCTTCAGCCGCTGGCCGAGCGGCTTGCCCGTGCGCACTTCGGTTGTTTTGCTGACAGTACTCAGGGAAATTCCTCCTTCCTATGATGATGTTCGACTGAACCGTGGACGGGTTTCCGGTTTCGCCCCCTCTCCCGATCTGGTGCGACCGGAACGGCTGACCATGCCTTCACGAAAAGGCTCGCACCCTTTCAGACCGACGCTGGCCTGCTTTGTTCCCGTCGTATGCGTGAATCGTTTCACGCCTCTTGGATTACTATACACGACTATTACTGAAAAGTCAACCCCATTCAAAAAAATATTTTCACGGTAAGTTCACAATGGTTCACGAAGCGCCATCTCTAATTCGGCAAATCCGCTCCCGTTTTGTGGCGGATATTCAGAAATTTTCTGCCGAAAGCCCGGCTTTCCCTCTTTACAAATCCGGAAATCTGGTGTATATTGTTCATGAACATATGCGTGAAATGTTTCACGTAGTTCACAAATCAGAAAACGGCCCTTCTGGATCCGTGCCGGATGTTTTCCGAAATTTGATTTCTTTCGTCTCCGTTTGCAAGGATCGGGGTTTGGGTGTATACTGTTCACGAACATGCAGTGAAACATTTCATATCTTACCTGCATGATGCCTTATTCATAAATTAAGAAGGAAAGGTTTTATCTGATGAGCGGAAAGCAGGGAAATCCCACCATGAAGGATGTAGCTCGGGAGGCCGGTGTGGCCCTGGGTACTGTATCCAAGGTCTTCAACGATCTGCCTGTAGGCGAGGAATACCGCCGCAGGGTGGAGGAAGCCGCCGAAAAGCTGGGCTACCAGATCAACAACTACGCCCGCAGTATGCGTACCAACAAAACCGGCACCGTGGCGCTGATCCTGCCCACGCTGGATCATCCCTATTTTGCCCGGATTGCCAATTCCGTCTCCATATCCCTTGGCCGCAGGGGCTACAGCATGTTGACATCCATCAGCAGCACTGACGACCGGGGTGAGCAGCGCTGCCTGGCCATGGCTGTGGAGCACAGGGTGGACGGTGTCATTGCCATGACCTATAATCCGAATCTGGTGGTCGACCCCCATCTGAACTTCGTGACCATCGACCGCTTCTTCAACGCCACGGTACCCTGTGTCAGCTGCGATAACTTCGGCGGCGGACAGATGGCTGCCGACAAGCTGATCGAGCTGGGCTGCAAACGGCTGATGTTCATGCGCAGCGGCTCCCATATTTACGGTGAGCCGGACAAGCGTGCCGCCGGCTTTGAAATGTCCTGCAAAATGAAGAGCGTCCCCTATGACACCCTGAACCTGCATGAAAGCCTGGGGCTGCAGCCCTTCTTCGACTATATCGATCAGCACGCATCAAACGGCCGCTGCGATTTCGACGGCCTGTTCTGCAACACGGACAAGCTGGCTGTGATCATGATCGCAAAGCTGCGGTAGAAGGGTCTGCGGGTCCCGTAGGATGTTCAGGTCATCGGCTTTGACGGTATCAGGGACTTTGCCTCCGGCAGCTATATCTGCTCCACGATCGTTCAGCCCGTGGAGCTGATCGCTGAAACGGCGGTGGGCTGTCTCTTTCCTCAGGAGGACCACGAAGTGCGTCCGCTGATCTCGCTTCCTGTCAGCTATGCCTTCGGAGGCACCACCAAAGCGTAAGGAGAAGGATCCATGGCGAGCGAATATCTCAAATGGAAATACCGGGATGTGAAGCCGTAGGAAAAGCGGGAGCTGACCCCGGCGGAAAAAAGGAAGAACTGGTGGCATTATCACAAATGGCATGTGGCGCTGGCAGTCCTGCTGATCGTCATCGCCGCGGATATCGGTACCAGCGTATACAAAAGCCGGACGGAGATCCCGGATTACCAGGTGGCCTGGGTAGGAAACTATTCCCTGCCCCAGGACACCGTGACCGCTCTGGAAACACAGCTGGCTGCCCTCGGGGAGGACTGCAACGGTGACGGAAGGGTGATCGTCCGGATCAACAGCTATGTGCTGAACAGCGAGGGCGATAATGCCGAGTATGCCGCCGCGGGCAATGTGCGCCTGCTGGGAGATCTTGACGACTGCGACAGCTATTTCTTCCTTTTCGATCCGGATGTTCCGCTCCAACAGAATTACGGTATCCTGGCCAGGGAGGACGGAACGCTGGCTGAGGAAGGGGCCGATGACTGGTTCAGCATTTCCTGGGGGGCTTCGCCGGTGCTGGCCGGCCTGTCCCTGGGCACCTATTCCGACACGATCCTGGGCGAGACCATGAGCGGCGACAGCCAGGAGCTGCTGTCCGGCATGAGCCTGGCCCGCCGGGGCTTTGTGACCGGCAGGACCAGCGCGAACCTTGCGCAGTGCGATGCCCTGTGGAAGAAGATCATATACGGAGGGAACGGCAATGAAGAAAAAGAATGATCCGGACGCGGCGTTTGCGTTCAATCCCCGGCGAAAGTTCCTGATCCTGATCCCCTTCGGCATGATCCTGGTGGGAATGCTGCTGAGTCAGGTCATTGATTTCACCAAATACCCGACTGCCGCTCTGGACGGTTTCGCCTGGGATAAGGGCTGGGAGATGCTGGGCCTTTCCCTGGGGGTGGAGAAGGATCCTGCCGGCTTTACGCTGGACACCAACGCCACCATCCTGGCCGGCGATGATGTATGGTATGCCACCTGGACCAGCGGCGAGGAAAAGACAGTAACAGGTGAAAGCGGCAGCGATGTAACCGTGCACGAGGCGCAGATCTATCTGCTGCTTTACGGCTGTGCCGACGCGGACTACGCGGCAGCCAACAGGGATGATTTCATCACCCGCACAAAGGGAAAATACGAAGTTCTCAGTGAAGAGGAGCGTACGGTGAACGGGGTGACCTGGAAGATCCTGGACCTGAAGGTCACCTCCGAAACCAACCCCTACGCCCGCGGCGCCTCCGCCTTCGCGATATACAAAAACTATGCCGTTAGCGCGGAGCTGACCTGTCTTGACAGCTATACCGGCGACCCGATGGAGATTCTGGGGACCTTCCTTTCCCAGTGCCACTTCAGTGCCGAATAACGGAGGAACATGACCAATGGCGCTTTTCTTCAAGGATCCCAGCTATGACCCCAGCCGCCGGATGACCGGCTTCAACCGCTATCGCCAGCTTTTTTCTCTCTACACCCTGAACTGGATGAAGGTCAATCTGATCACCTGCCTCGGAGCGCTTCCTCTCGCGCTGGGCATCGTCTGGGCGATCCTCGCCTCCAGTTCGCTGATCCTGGCCGGCGCTTCACTGGTGGGTGGAGCTGTCTTTGGGCCCTTCCTGGCCGGAATGACGGATGCCATCATGCGGGGCATGCGGGACGCACCGGGCACCTGGTGGGCAAATTACAAAAAATCCTGGAAGCAGAATGCGGTCAGCAGCCTGCTTCCGGGTGCCGTGACCGGCTTGCTGGTGGGCATGTATGCCTTCATGATCTATATCATGTGGTCCTCCCAGGTCTCCGTAGGCTGGGGAACCATCGCGCTGTATTTGTTTGCCGCCATGCTGATGCTGATCCTTTCCACGCTGTACTGGCCGCAGCTGGTGCTGTTTTCCCAGAAAAACGGTATCCGCCTCCGCAATGCGGTCCTGCTCATCATCCAGCATTTCTGGCGCTCCATGGGGGTGGCGCTGCTGGAGCTGGCCTATATCGCCCTGTATATCCTCTTTGCCCCCTGGACGCTGGTGCTGGTGCCCTTCGTGGGCCTCTGGTTCATCCTCTTCGAGGCGGAATACCTGATGTATCCCAGCCTGGACAGCGCGCTGAAGATCAACGAGCAGTATTACGCCATTGAAGGCGATCCCTGGGCAGAGGCCGAGAAGGAAGCTGAGGAAGAGGCCCATGAGGAAATGATCAGGAGCGGCTACGGCTTTATGGACATGATCGGAAACAACAAAGACGATGGGCAGTAACCTTCCGATTTTGAAGCAGTGTGCAGGATGTCCGAAAGGCGGTATCACCACTGATGGAGAGCGCAACCCCTGAATATGAAGAAGCACTGAAGCGGGGCAAAAAAGAGTACCGCGCCTGTGTGAGCCGGGGAGAATATCCCTTTCTGCCCACACTGGACAGTATCCTTCCGCCCGAAAAGCTGGCTCTGGGCACTGAGGTGGGGCTGGTACAGCTGCCGCCTTAGCTGATCGTCGGTACGATGACCGGCGGACGCACCCAGGCCTTTTCGCGGGGCTTCATGCCGCTGCTTCCGCCCCAGTCTGAATTCGGCATGAAATGGCAGCAGCTGTGCGCCGCACATCTGGAGGAAGGGATCAGGGATCCCATCCTCGTCTATGAATATCTGAACCGGTATTATGTGCAGGAAGGCAACAAGCGGGTCAGTGTGCTGAAGTATTTTGACGCGGTCGAAATTCCTGCCCGCGTGATCCGCATATTGCCGGAGCGCGACAACGATACGGAACGGTACTTTGCATTTCTGAGCTTTTCCGCCAGGAGCAGAGTACTTCAGTTCGAGCTTCCCGGCGTGCAGGATTATACCAGGCTGCAGAAAGCCATGGGACTGCAGCCTGATGAAAGCTGGCCCGGACCGCTCCGGTCGGCATTCCTGACCCTGTGGGACAATTTTCGCCGCCTTTCCGTCACGGAAACCTCTCCGGAACATCTGCTGTCCCTGCTGGAGTTGTATGGCTTCGAGACGCTGAAGAAAGCCTCCTTTCAGGAATTGAAGCGTCTGGCATAGGCTGCCGGCAGCGCGAAATCCCGGGAAGCGGTCGATCTGGTGCTGTAGCCGGAGACAGAAAAAAAGCCCGGCCTGCTGAACCGGATGCTGAGCAGAGGGACTGCGCTCCGCGCTGCTTTCCTGCATGACCGTTCTTTGGAAAGCAAGTGGGTCCAGGGTCACGAAGAAGGACGCCTTCAGGCGCAGCAGGCGCTGGACGGCCGTGTGGCCACCACAGCCCTGTTCCGCCGGGAAGGGCAGACTCCGGAAGAACTGCTGCAGCAGGCTGTCGATATCGGCTGTACGGTTATATTCACCACATCGCCTGTCATGATCCCCGCCAGCGTGAAGGCAGCCGCAGCCCATCCGGAGCTGCTGATCCTGAACTGCTCACTGAATACAGCCTACCCTGCCATACGTTCCTACTACGCCAGGATGTATGAGATCAAATTCATATCCGGCGCCATTGCGGGCTGCATCTGCGGCACAAAGGATATCGGATACATCGGGGACTACCCGATCTACGGACAGATCGCATGCATCAATGCCTTCGCCGCAGGGGTCAATCTGGTCAACCCCACCGCACAGGTCCTGCTGGACTGGTCCTGCTCGCAGAGCCTTTAGGACGCGGAATCCAGGCTGAAGGCAAAGGGCATCAGTCTGATCTCCTCGCTGGATGCGGCCAGACTGGCCACAGACCTGGGGCCCTTCGGACTTTACTACACAGGCAAGGACGGTATTCACACCACGCTGGCACAGCCGGTATGGCGATGGGGGATCTACTACGAGCTGATCCTCCGGCGCATCCTTGACGGCAGTCTTCGTCCCGGCCAGACCGGCGGCGAACGGGGGCTGAACTATTACTTCGGCCTGCGCTCCGGTGTAGTGGAACTGGAGCTTTCTTCGCTGATCCCCGAAGGAACCCGCAAACTGGCTTAGATTCTGAAGACCGGTATCTGTACCGGAGCCTGCGAGCCCTTCGCTCCGCCCGTCCGGCGTCAGGGCGGCAGTGAGCAAAGCAACGGGCAGCGGCTGAGCATGCCGGAAATCGTCCGCATGGACTGGCTGGCGGAAAATGTCATCGGCAGTCTGCCGGATTATGAAGCTATGAACGATACCGGCAGGAGAATGGCCGACTTTATGGGTGTCGGCATGCTCCGGGGAGGTGCCTGATGAAGATCCTTGCGGTGGCGGACATGCCTGCACGCCGTTTCTACGATTTTTACCGTCCCGGTTGCCTGGATGAATATGACCTGATCATCGCCTGCGGGGATCTGGATGCCGGCTATCTGGATTTTCTGTCCTCCATGGCCCAGGTCCCGGTGCTGTATGTCCGCGGCAACCATGACGAAGCTCTGCTGAAGGATCCGCCGGGCGGCCTGGAGTGCATCGAAGACCGGGTCGTTGTGTACAACGGTGTGCGTTTTCTCGGTCTCGGGGGCAGTATCCGCTATAAGCGCAGTCCCTGTATGTTTACCGAGCGCCAGATGCGGCGGCGGATCCTGCGTGTTCTGCCGTCTGTTCTTTTTCATCGGGGCTTTGATGTGCTGGTAACCCATTCGCCTGCCCGCCACCTCAATGATTTCGATAATTATACCCATCGGGGCTTTGAATGCTTCAACCGGCTGCTGCAGCGATATCAGCCCGCCGTCTTTGTGCACGGCCATATCCATACCAACTATGGCATGCACATACCGCGTTATACCCGGCACGGCAGCACGCTGGTGGTGAATGCCTGTGAGTATGCGGTGATCGAGCTTAAGCAGGATATGCCATGCTCATGGAAAGCTGAAGACGCACGTTTGTGATCCGTAGCAGCCAAATAGCTGCAGGATTGCTTTTTCATAAAATCGTTGAAATTCTCCTTGACAAAAGAACTCCCGCCCTCTGGACTGCTTCGGATCCCCACTTTTGTAGGTCATTTCTATTTGAGGATAGTATGAGGCCGAAAAAAAGGGCCGGATGTCTCCGCACCCGGTCCGAGCGGCGTCCCGCGGTCAGAACACCACGGTCAGCAGCATCTTGAAGTCCTCCTCGCCATACACGGCGTGGGGGACGTTGTGCGGCATCACCAGGCACTCGCCGGCATGCACCACATGCGGCACGCCCGCCACGGTGAAGCGGCCCACGCCCTCCAGCACGGTGACCATCGCGTCACCGTTCGACTCGTGGGCCGCGATCTCCTCGCCCTTGCAGAAGGCAAAGAGCGTCACGCTCACCGCGTCGTTCTGGGCCAGCGTGCGGCTGACCACCTGGCCGGGCTGCACCTCCACCTGACCGGCCAGGCTCAGCACCTGGCTCTGGGGGATGTTCTTGATCTTCTCCATCGGATACCCCTCCTCATCGCGCGACATTTCGCCGCAAACTGTATCACATCGGCACGATCATACCTCTTTTGTCGCGTTTTGACAAGCCCCTCTTATTCCGGGCTCCGCTCGGGATGGCACAGGAGCCCGATGATGAGCGCGCCCACGAAGCAGAAGCCCGCGGAGGTGACCATCATCGGCGTCAGGCCCACGCGCTCCAGCATCCAGCCCGCGTAGGCATTGCCGATGATCGACCCCAGGCAGGAGCAGAGCGTGGTGAGCGACTGGGCGCGCACCTTCTCGGTCATGCGCACCAGCCGGTTGGCCAGGATGACCGCCGCGAAGATATAGATGCCCGAGCAGAAGATGTTCAGCGTGCAGGCCGCGTAGAGCCAGCCCAGGCTGGGCGCGAAGTTCACCGCCAGGTTCCTCATGCCGAACATGGCCACCGAGAAGGCCATCAGCTTCTTGGGCTCCACCCGCTTCAGCAGCAGCGGCGAGAGGAAGAGCATGGGCATCTCCACGCCCGCGCGCACGAACTCGCTCAGCCCGAACTCCGCCGTGCCGCCGCCCAGCCGCTGGATCACGCGGATGGTGAAGGTATAGCCCGCCGTCTGGCCGATGCCATAGAACACCACGCCGATAAGGAACACGACGAGCGGCCGGTTGCCCTGCAGCATCTCGCGGTAGGTCGTCGTCCGGGCCCCCTTCAGGACCGACGCCATGTCACGTCCCCGATAGGGGTCCGGCATCAGCATCACGAAGAGGATGCACACCAGCGTGCCGACGATATAGATCCTGGGCAGGATGGCCGGCGTATACCGCTCCGCCAGGATGCCATAGAGCCAGGCGAGGCCCGCGTACACGATGGAGCCGCAGCCCCTGGGCCAGCCGTAGCGCGCCGGGATGCCCACGTTGTTGAACTGCATCAGCTGGGCGTTCAGCAGGCCGCTGTTCGTGCTGTTGCAGGCGCAGGCCACCGAATACACCAGGATGAGCAGCGCCACCGGCAGCGGCAGCAGGCTGTAGAGCCCCACCATGCAGATGCCCAGAAAGAACAGCGCCGAGATGAGCTTCTTGATGGGGATGCTCATATGGTGGTCCGAGAAGTTCGAGATGGCGGCCTGCAGCACGATGGCCAGCGCCGACATCAGCGAGCCCGTCAGGCCGATCTGGGTGTCCGTGAGCCCGCGGTACGCCATATAGACCGCCGTGAAGGCGCTGAGCGTACAGTAGGAGCCCCAGAAGCTGCTCTGCACGAAGGCATAGTTCGCTTCGATCCTCAGGCAAGTCTTTTTTTCGTCCGTCATGCTCCTGTCCTTTCAGACGCGAAAAAACAGCCCTCCCCTCCCGGGAGAGCTGAGGGAGCGCTCAGGCCTGGGCCTTCTTGCTCTGATGAGCCTTGATGGCCTCCAGCACGACATCCACGCTCAGACCATGGACGGCGCAGGCGTCCTCCAGGCTCTCGCCGATAGAAGAGGGGCAGCCCACGCAGTGCATGCCGCACATCATCAGCACACGGGCGATCTCGATATCCTCGTTCAGGATCTCGCCCATGGTCATCTCCTTCGTGATCTCCATGACGTTCGTTCCTCCTTGGACCTTCTTGGTCTGTCCTCAAGTATACAACACGCTCACAGGCTTTGCAAGAGGCAAGATCAGGCCTCCGGCGGGATCTGGCAGCGCCACACGAGCTCATCGCCCTCGCGGGCCGCCATGCCCCAGAACCGCCCCACCAGATAGACGCGCGACGCCTCGCCCTCGGCCAGGTCGCGGTCGGTCTTCAGCTTCTTCAGCGGCAGGCGGACGCCGTTGCGCACCTGCTTCTCCAGCCATGTCGGCGCCTCCGCCCGGGGCAGATGGCCCAGCGGCGCGTCCAGCGGCAGCAGACAGGAGGCCAGGTCGCCCGCGTCACGGTGAGCCGTCAGCTCCTCGAGGGTCATCGCCGTGTCCAGCCCGAAGGCACCGCTCCGGGTGCGCAGCAGGAAGCGCATATGCGCGGGGCAGCCCGCCGCCCGGCCCAGATCGTGGCAGATGGAGCGGATGTAGGTCCCCTTGCCGCAGTCCACCGTGAGCATGACGCCATGCTCCGGCAGCTCCTCGCCCAGGCGGATGCTCTCCACATGCACCAGCCGCACCGGCATCTCGATCTCCTCGCCTCGGCGCGCGCGCACGTACATGGGCACGCCGCCCTGCTTGATAGCGCTGTACATGCTCGGCCGCTGCGGGATGTCGCCCGTCAGGCCCTCCGCCGCCCGCGCCACCGCGTCCCGGTCGGGATAAGCGTCGCCCTCCGCCAGGATGACGCCGGTCGCGTCCTGCGTATCGGTCGCCTGACCGAAGGCGCATTCCGCCACATAGCCCTTCTGCTTGTCCACCAGATAGTCGAAGAGCCTGGCCGCCCGGCCGATCATCACCGGCAGGACGCCGGCGGCCTCGGGGTCGAGGGTGCCCGCGTGGCCCACATGCTTCTCGCCCGTCAGGCGGCGCACCACCGCCACCACGGCCGCGCTGGTCATGCCCGGCGGTTTGAGGATGTTCAGGAATCCGTTCATCTCTTCCTCCAGGTCCGAAAGAGAGCGCGGAGGTCATCGTCCCCCGCGCTCTTCCGCTCCAATCCTCGCTCGGCTCAGATCGGCCTATCGTATCAGTCGTTCTCCGCGTCCAGGGCCCGGCACATGGCCTCGACCACGACCGGCACCGCTTCCTCGAGCGTACCCTGCAGGGTCACGCCCGCGGCCTGGTCGTGACCGCCGCCGCCCAGGGCCTTGGCGATCCGGTCCACCCGCCACGGCGTGATGGACCGCAGGCTGAACTTGACGCCGCCGCGTCCGTCCTCCCGGGCGAGCATGGCCATCCTCGCGCCCTTCAGGTCCATGCCGAAGTTCACGATGGTGTCGGCATGCTCATCCAGCGCGCCGCAGGCCTCGAAGTCGGCCCGGCGCAGCTGCATCCAGGCCAGCCGGCCGCCCCGCTCGAAGGTGAGCGTCTCCAGCGCCGCGCGGATCAGCAGCAGCTGGGCCGGATCGCGCTGGCGGAAGAGCCGGCGGTTCATGTCGCTCATCGGGAAGCCGGTCTCCATCAGCGCCGCGGTCACGCGGAACGCCTCCGGCGTCGTGTAGGCAAAGGAGAAATTGCCCGTGTCGGTGGCGATGCCGGCATACAGGCAGGCCGCGATGTCCTGCCCGACCGTCACGCCCAGCCGTCTCAGCAGCTCATAGATGAGCAGGCAGCAGGCCGGCGCGTCGCCGTCGATCACATCGATCTCGCAGAAACCCGGGTCGGTGCCGTGGTGGTCCACCAGCAGGGTGACGTCTCCGCGCTCCAGCAGCGGCCGCATGTCGCCCATGCGGTCGTCGTCGCTGACGTCCACGGTGATCACCGCGTCGAAGCGGTCCTCGGGCCGCAGGTCCTCCGCGTGCTCCACCGTATCGGCGCCGGGCAGCATCATCACCAGGTCCGGCACCTTGTCCTGGCAGAAGCAGCGTACCCGCTTGCCCAGCTGCAGCAGGCCCAGCCGCAGGGCCAGGGCGCTGCCGATGGTGTCCCCGTCCGGGGAGACATGGCTGCAGATGGCCACGGTCCGCGCCTTCAGCAGGGCCCGGACCAGCTCATCACTGGTCCGCTTCGTGATCTGCTTCATCGGTCTGCTCTCCCGTGCCCGCCGTGCGCTGCGCGTCGGCCAATACCTTGGCGATATGCACACCGTAGGCGATGTTCTTGTCCTGGACGAAGCTGAGCTCGGGGCTGTAGCGGATGATGATGTTCTGCCCCAGCTCGTGCCGGATGAAGCCGGCCGCGCTCTTGAGGGCCGCCATCATCGCCGGCGCCTTCTCGTCCTCCAGGACGCTGATATAGATCTTGGCGTGGCGCAGGTCCCGCGCCACATCGGCCCGCGTCACCGAGAAGGTGCAGTCCGTGCGGGGATCGTTCACATCCTCCCGGATGATCTTATCCACCTCGCGGCGCACTTCCTCGCTGATGCGGTCGACTCTCTGATAGCTGCTCATCGTTCTCCTTATGTCCGGTCACGCGCGGGCCGGAGGGACCCGCTCAGCGCGGGATCTCCTCCATGATGTAGCACTCGACCACATCGCCCACCTTGATATCGTTGTGGCCCTCGAGGCTCATGCCGCACTCGAAGCCTTCCTTCATTTCCTTCATGTCGTCCTTCAGGTGGCGCAGGCTGCTCAGCTTGCCCTCGAAGACCACGACATTGTCGCGCAGCAGGCGCACACCGGCGTTGCGCTGCACCTTGCCATCGGTCACATAGCAGCCGGCGATGGTGCCGGAGTTGGTGATCTTGAACACGTTGCGGACCTCGGCATGGCCCAGCAGCACCTCGCGGTACTCCGGCTCCAGCATGCCCTTCATGGCCAGCTCCATATCCTCGATGGCCTTGTAGATGACGGTGTAGAGGCGGATGTCCACCTTCTCCTTCGCGGCGGCCTCGCGGGCGTCCGGCTGGGGACGGATGTTGAAGCCGATGATGATCGCGTTGAAGGCGGAGGCCAGGCTCACATCGCCCTGGGTGATGGCGCCGGCCGCGGAATGCAGCACGCGCACCTTCACCTCGTCGGTGCTCAGCTTCTCCATGGCCTGCTTCACAGCCTCCACGGAGCCCTGCACATCGGCCTTGATGATCAGGTTCAGGGTGGTCACCTTGCCGGCCTCCATGCTGGAGAACAGGTTCTCCATGGTGACCTTGGCCATCGTGGCCTCGCGGGCGGCACGGATCTTCTCGCGGCGCTCGTCGGCCACCTCACGGCTCAGGTGATCGTCGCCCACGGCGATCAGCTCGTCGCCCGCCTGGGGCACCTCGTCGAAGCCCATGACCTCCACGGGCACGGCGGGACCGGCCTCCTTCACGCGGCGGCCGCGGTCGTTGATCATGGAGCGCACACGGCCGGAAGCCAGGCCGGCGATGATGTTGTCGCCCACATGCAGGGTACCGTTCTGCACCAGCACGGTCGCCAGGGGGCCGCGCTCCTTGTCCAGCTTGGCCTCGATGATGACGCCGCGGCCCAGACGGTCGGGGTTGGCGCGCAGCTCCATCACATCGGCCTGCAGCAGCACGGTCTCCAGCAGATCGTCGATGCCCTCGCCGGTCTTGGCCGAGACGGGCACCATGGGCACATCGCCGCCGTACTCCTCGGGCACCAGCTCATAGCGCATCAGGTCGGTCTTCACGCGCTCGGGGTCGGCGCCGGGCTTGTCGATCTTGTTGATCGCCACCACGATCGGCACCTCGGCCGCCTTGGCGTGATGGATGGCCTCGATGGTCTGCGGCATGACGGAGTCATCGGCCGCCACCACCAGGATGGCGATATCGGTGGCCTGGGCGCCGCGGGCACGCATGGCGGTGAACGCCTCATGGCCGGGGGTATCCAAGAAGGTGATCTGGCGGCCGTTCAGCTCCACGGTATAAGCGCCGATGTGCTGGGTGATGCCGCCGGCCTCGCCCTCGGTCACCTTGCTCTTGCGGATGTAGTCCAGCAGCGAGGTCTTGCCGTGGTCGACATGGCCCATGATGGTGACCACGGGCGGACGCTCGACCATGTCCGCCTCGCTGTCGGTGAAGTCCTCCTCCACCAGCAGGTCCTCGGCGGTCTTCTCGGGCTTCTTCTCCAGCGTGATGCCGAAGTCGGCGCAGACCAGCTGCGCGGTGTCGAAGTCGATCTCGCTGTTGATGGTGGCCATGTTGCCCAGCAGGAACAGCTTCTTGATGATCTCGCCGGCGCTCTTGCCGATCTTCTCGGTCAGGTCACGCACGATGATGGTGTCGCCGCTCATGAAGGCGTTCTCGATCTTGATGGGCGCCATCATCTGCTGCGCGGAGGGCTTCCTCACGCGGCTGCGCTTGCCTCCGCGCACCACATCGTCATCATAGTTCCCGCTCCAGCTGTTGCTGGTGCGGGCCTCCTGCTTGCGGTTGCGGGCCACATGCTCCGGGTCATGCTGACGGACGTAGTTCTTCTTGTTGGGATCGTAATTGGAGACGCGCTCCTTCTCCATCGCGGGCGCGAGCTCCGTGGGCTTGCTGCGGCCGGCACCGGGCCGGGGCGCGCCGCCCATCGGACGGCCGGGACCACCGGCGGGACGCCCCCCGAAGCCGCCGGGGCCGCCCGCGGGACGGCCGCCGAAGCCGGGTCCGCCGGCAGGACGCGGGCCACCCATCGGAGGCCTGCCCATGCCGGGCGCGGCGGGACGGCCGAACTGACCGTTGGGCGCCGCGGGACGCGCGATGAAGGCGCCGTTGGGGCCGGGACGCTGGGGCCGGGGCGCGTTCGGATCCACAGGACGGCCATAGGGGCCGTTGGGGTTCACGGGACGGCCATAGGGGCCGGCGGGACGCGCGGGCTGAGGCGCGGGCTGGCCGGGACGCGGCGGCCGGATGACGTTGGGCGCCAGGCCGACCGGCGGCTGCTTCTGCTGGTTGTACTGCTCGCTGGAGCGCGCCACGATCTGGCCGATCGCGGGCTTGCGGGGCTGCGCGGGCTTCTCCTGACGGGGCTCCTGGGGCGCGCGCTGACCGTCGCGGCGGCGGTCATCACGGCGCTGCGCGTTCGCGTCCGTCTGCGCGGGCACGGCAGTCTCGGCCTTGGGAGCCTCCTGCTTGGGCGCGGCGGCCTCCGCCTTGGGGGCCTCCTGCTTCGGCGCGGCAGGCTCCGTCTTGGGGGCCTCCTGCTTCGGCGCGGCGGCTTCGGCCTTGAGGGCCTCCTGCTTCGGCGCGGCGGCCTCGGCCTTCGGGGCCTCCTGCTGCGGCACGGCAGCCTCGGTCTTCGGGGCCTCCTGCTGCGGCACGGCGGCCGGGGCCTCATCCTCCTTGCGGACGAAGCCGCTCTCGGACGTGTAGGCAATGGTATGGGCAGACTGCGCCTTCTGCTGCTCCTCGCGCCGCTGCTGGGCAGCCTGCTCCTGCTGGCGCTTGAGGATGTCCTTCTCCATCGCCTTCAGGGCATTGAAGAGGTTGTCAGCGCTCTTGCGCACCCGGCTCGCTTCCGCATACGTGCTGCCGGCTTCGGCAGACAGCGCATTGGTGGCTTCCTTCAAGTTCAGTTTCGACATTCGACCGTCGCACCCCCGCTATTCTGAACGGCAGCAGCGCTGCCATCCGTGTTCTCCTTGTCCTTCGAGCCCGCGCCCGTCAGCAGCACCAGCTGCCCGGCCAGGCTCCCCCGGGCCACAGCCATCGCCATCCCCGGCCGGCCCGTCGCCTGCTCCAGCAGGCCCTCCGGCAGCACCACGCACGGCACCTGATGCCGGGCGCAGGTCTGCAGGTACTTCTCCTTTGTGGCAGCCGACGCTCCCTCATCCAGGAGCAGGATGCCGCAGCCACCGGACCTGACCGTCTTCAGGCAGCCGTCCTCACCGAAGGTCGCCTGCCTTGCGCGGACGCACAGGCCCATCATCCCGCGCACCTTGTCGAGCTGCGTCATGCCTCCGGCTCAGCCTCCGTCTCCGGGAGCTGCGCCGGGAGCGCGGCCAGCGTGTCGGTCAGGAACTGCGCCACCTCCGGCGTCAGCGTGACCTCCAGCTGGCGCTCCAGCTGCTTCTGCCGGATCGCGCGGGCCAGGCAGGCCTGCTGCCGGCACACATAGGCGCCGCGGCCCGGCTTCTTGCCCACCGGATCGATGGACACCTCGCCCTCCGGCGACCGCACCACGCGGATCAGCTCGCGCTTGGGCTTCATCTCACGGCAGCCCACGCACATCCGCATCGGGATCTTCTTCGGCTTCATCGCAACGGCCGCCTCCCTGTCACAGCGTGTCGTCGCCCATCTCCAGGCCCACGTCGAACTGCATGGTGGTCAGGGGCTGCGCCTCCTCAGGCTGCGCGGCGCCCATGTCCTCCATCTCGGCGGCCTGGCTCTGGCTCTTGATATCGATCTTCCAGCCGGTGAGCTTCGCGGCCAGGCGGGCGTTCTGGCCCTCCTTGCCGATGGCCAGGCTCAGCTGGTTGTCCGGCACCACCACACGGCAGCTGCGGATGCCGTCCTCCGCCGTGTACACGTCCTCGACGTGCGCCGGGTTCAGGGCGTTGGCCACGAACTCCGCGGGATCGTCGCTCCACTTGATGATGTCGATCTTCTCGCCCTTGAGCTCCTGCACCACGCGGTCCACACGGCCGCCGCGCTGGCCCACACAGGCACCCACGGGATCGATCATCAGGTCGGAGGAATGCACCGCGATCTTGGTGCGGCTGCCGGCCTCGCGGGCGATGGACTTGATGGTCACGATGCCGCCCGCGATCTAAGGCACCTCCAGCTCGAAGAGGCGCTTGACCAGGTTGGGATGGATGCGGCTCACGCGCACCTGGGGCCCGCGGGCGCCCACAGTGGCACGCTGCACGTCCAGCACATACACCTTCAGGTGGTCGCCCTCGTGGATCTCCTCGCCGGGGATCGTCTCGCTCACGGGCAGCACACCGGGAGTGTGGCTCAGGTCGACGAAGATCATGTTCGTATCCACGCGCTGCACCACAGCGGTCATGATCTCGTCCTTCTTCTCGCTGAACTCGTCATAGACCTTGCCGCGCTCGGCCTCGCGGATCTTCTGCACGATGACCTGCTTGGCCGCCTGGGCCGCCACGCGCAGGAAGGCCTTGGGCGTCACGTCCATCTCGACGATGTCGTCCATGCGCGCGCCGGGATCGATGGCCACGGCATCCTTGAGCAGGATCTGGCTGGAGGGGTTGGTGATCTCCTCCACCACCAGCATGCGGGCATAGACCTTGGCGGTGCCGTCCTCGCGGCTCACGCGCACCACGATGTTCGCGGGCACGATGTCGTCCTTGCCCAGGTTCTTCTGATAAGCCTTCTCCATCGCGTTCTCGATCGCGGAGAACAGCAGCTCCTCGCTGATGTTCTTCTCCTTGGAGAGGATCTTGATGGCTTCGATGATATCGGACTTCATGCTCTGTTTCCTTTCACGCTGTATCGTTCTTGCTTCACGCCTGAGGCTCTTCGTCCTCGCCGGAAAGGTCCACGTCCTCCACGCCGCTCATGTCCACCACGAGCCGGCACAGCGACACGCCCTTCCGGGGGAACCGCTTCTCCTGGCCGCCGACCTCCAGCACCAGCTCGTCGCGGGTAAAGTCGGTCAGGATGCCCTGCCACTGCTTCGAGCCCTCCAAGGGCTTGAAGAGGTGGACCTCCGCCTCGCTGCCGATGGCCCGCTCGAAGTCGCGGTCCTTCTTGAGCGGGCGGTCGATGCCCGGGGACGAGACCTCGAGGAAGTCGTAGTCATAGTCCTCCACCTTGGGCTGGATGGCCCGGTGGAAGGCCTCGCAGTCGTCCAGCGAGATGCCCTCCGGCTTGTCGATATAGATGCGCAGGTAGCGGCCCGTGTTCTCCTTCTCGAGCGCCACGTCCACCAGCTCGAAGCCCATCTCGTCCGCCAGCCGCTGGCACTTGGGCTCCACCACCGCCGTCAGCTCCGCCTTCGGCATCCCGTTCCCTCTCTTTCGTCCCGTTCCGGATGCAACAGAAAAGAGTGCGCATCACAACATGGACAGCAAACAGCCCACGACGCTCTGACCGGAGCTCTCCGGACAGCCATGCCGCGAACGGTCTGCCGTCATGCCGTGCCCACTCTTTATCGTCGGACCCTTCTTTCTTTCCGTCAGCCGGCCGAGCCTGGACAGCCGTCCAGACGCGGTCGGGATCATATACGATCGGTCGTATGGCCTGTGTGCACAGATCCATACGATGAGAGTATAGCACACTGCGTCGGCAAAAACAAGACATCGCAAGATCTTTTTGCGGCATGGCGGCCGGGACCGGCGCGTCCGCGGGCCCTCGTCCGCCCTTCTCTCGGTTGACATCCCCGCCCTCTTGCCTTATCATGAGGAAGGCGTTGTTCCTCTCTTTGCCGCGCGGGATCCTATATAATAAGGAAGGAACGCATCGATGGACATCTTTTGCCTGTTCTGCCGCACCGAGAAGGCGGACGTCATCGCCCGGGAGCTGAGCCAGCATGAGGGCGTGACGGCCATCTCGCCGCAGATCATCCAGCGCAAGTGGGTCAAGGACACGGCCCTGGAGGTCCCCCACCATTATCTGCCGGGCTATGTCTTCGTCTACTGCGAGCACGGTTTCGACCGGTACTGGGTCATCGACGGCCTCATCCGCGTGCTGGGCAACGGGCCGCTCACGGGCGGCGACCTGGACTTCGCCCTGTTCCTGCAGGAGCACGGCGGGGTGCTGGGCACCGTGAAGGTGTATCAGGTGGGTGAAAGGCTGCAGGTGGCCAGCGGCCTGCTGGCGGGCTTCCAGGGATAGATCGTGAAGGTCGACCGGCACAGGCTGCGGCTGCAGCTCCGGTTCGTCTTCGACCACACGGAGCGCACCGTGTGGGTCGGCTATGATGTGGTGGAATGAGCGCCCGATGGGCGAAGGAAAGGGCGGTGAGGCTCCGTGAACGACCTGGGCAGGTTCCTTCATATCTTCCGCAGCCCCGCGCTCTCAGCGGTCTTCCGCTGGGGCCGGCCCGTGCGCGGGCGTTCGCTCGCGGCCTGTGCCGCCTCCATCCTGTGTGTGCTGTTCTCCCTGGGGACCACGCTGGTCACGCGCGGGCTCATCGACAGCGCCGTCTCCGGCCAGGCGGAGACCCTGTTCCGCTATGGTCTGGCGCTCGTCCTGCTGATGCTCGCGGAACGCCTCACGCGCGCCGGGGCTGCCGCGATCCGCGTCACCACCTCGGCCCGGCTGCAGCGCTCCCTGCAGCATGGCATGATGACCGACCTGCTCTCGCGGGAATACGCCGGACTCAAGCGCTACCACAGCGGCGAGCTGGTCAGCCGCGTCTTCTCCGACGTCTCGGTCGTGCGGAGCGGCATCGTGGACCTGCCGCCCCAGCTGAGCAGCATGCTGGTCAGCTTCGTGGGCGCGGCCGTCATCCTGTGGTCGATGGACAGCAGGCTGGTCATCGCGCTGATGGTGGGCAGCGTCGCGGGGGCGAGCGTCATGCTCCTTTTCCGCAAGCCCATGAAGGAGCGCCACGCGCGCATGCAGCAGGCCGAGAGCCGCCTGCACGCCTCCATCCAGGAGACGCTCGAAAACATCCGCACCGTGAAGGCCAGCCTCTCGGAAACGCGCATCATGCGCCGCGTGGAGACCGACCAGGACACGCTGGAGAAGGAGCAGCGGCGCCAGGGCCTGTTCTCGCTGGGGCTGAACCAGGGCCTGGGCATCATGTTCGACATCACCTGGCTGGCCTGCATGCTCTGGGGCTGCTATACCATCTTCCGGGGCGGCATGACCCACGGTGCCCTGGCCGCCATGATCCAGCTGATCGGCAGGATCCAGGGGCCCATCGCCAGCGCGGCCGATATCGCCGGGCGGGCGTACGGCGTCATCGCCTCGGCCGAAAGGCTGCAGGAGCTGCTGGCCCTGCCCGAGGAGGAGGACGGCGAGCCTGTCACAGACTTCACCTCCGTCGACCTGCAGAGCGTCGACTTCACCTATGAGGACGGCAATGATGAGGTGCTGCGGGGCGTGACCTGTCAGATCCGCAAGGGTGAGCTGGTGGCGCTGACGGGCATCTCCGGCGGCGGCAAGACCTCGCTGTTCCAGCTGCTGCTGGGCATCTATCGGCCCGTCGCGGGCAGCATCACCTTCCGCGCGGCGGAGGGCGATGTCCCGGCCTCGCGCCGCACCCGCGGCCTCTTCGCCTATGTGCCCCAGGGCAACACGCTGGTCTCCGGCACCCTGCGGGAGAACCTGTGCCTCTTCAGCAACGGCGCCACGGACGAGCAGGTGCTGCGCGCGGCGCGGGCGGCGTGCATCGGTCCTCTGGTGGAGGAGCTGGGACTGGACGCCGTGATCGGCGAGCGGGGCGTCGGCCTCTCGGAGGGCCAGGCCCAGCGCGTGGCCGTGGCCCGGGCGCTGCTCAGCGACGCGCCCATCCTGCTGCTGGACGAGGCGACCAGCGCCCTGGACGAGCAGACCGAGGCCCAGCTGCTGCAGAGCCTCGCCGACCTGCGCCGCACCTGCGTCATCGCCACCCACCGCGCCGCCGCGCTGGCCATCTGCGACCGGCGCTTCCATATGCGGGAGGGCCGGCTGACGGTCATGGAGGGCGGAAGATGAGGACGATCGTCGTAGGAGACGTCCACGGCTGCCCGCGCACGTTCCGGGCGCTGCTGGATCGGGTGGAGCTCGATCCCGCGTGTGACCGCCTCGTGCTGCTGGGCGACCTTCTGGACCGCGGTCCGGACGCCTGGCAGGTGTGGCAGGACTGCGTGGCCCTGGAGCAGGTCATGGGCGAACGTTTCGTGCTGCTGCTGGGCAACCATGAGGACCTGTGGCTGCGGCGGCTCTCCTTCCCCCTGTGGCGGATGCACCGGAGGGTCGGGCGCCAGGCGACTGCCGATTCCTTCCGCCGCCATGGCGTGAAGGTGGAGGCCTGCCTGCCCTGGTTCCGGGAGCGCGCGGCGCTCTTCTGGCGCGGTGAGGGGCTGCAGTGCGCCCACGCCGGGGTGCTGGTCGAGCCGCTGGAGGCCAACGACCGCGAGGTCCTGCTCCATGACCACGAGGCCGCGCTGCGCAACGAGTACCCGGGCCCGCTGACGGTCATCGGTCACCTGGCGCTGGAGGACGCGGTCTGGCTCGCCGGTGACGGGCAGACCATGCGCGTGTGGCCGGAGGGAGAGGCGGCCGCGCTGCCGGACCATGGCACCCTGTGCATCGACACGGGCTGTGGGAAGGGCGGCGCGCTCTCGGCGCTCGTCGTCGAGGGAGACCGGGCCCTGCTGTACAGGCAGGCCGAGCTGGATGTCTATTGAGCGCTCCGGGGCGATCGTCCCGGGGCTCTTTTCATGTCCCGCGGCCGCCGCGCGGCAAGTGTGTATCTTCTGTTCTTACAGTATCCGCTCTTCCATTTACGCGCAGAATGTGTTATACTTCATTTGGTGTGGTCAGCCTGTGAGGCCTGCCGGGCTTTTGTGTCGCCCATGCCATCCCGAACGCTGTCGCGCCTCAGGCGCTGGATGATATCACCATGACCGACAGAGGTGTTGAGAATGGAGAACAACGTACTCAAGATCGACCTGCTCAAGCTGGTCAAGTACATCCTGAAGAAGATCTGGCTGCCGATCCTATGCGCGGTCGTCGGCTTCGTCGGGATGTACTGGTATGTGGCCTACCGACAACCGGACACTTACAGCGCGTAGGCCACGCTGTACATCTACAACGGCAACCCGAACGTCGTGAACTACCAGTATGTGAGCTCCAACGACCTCTCGACCGCCGTCCAGCTGCTGGACACCTACAAGGTGGTCATCAAGAGCAACAAGGTCATGGACTCGGTGGCGGAGCGGCTGGCGGCCGACCATCCCGGCATCACGAACGACGAGATCCGGGACACCATCTCCATGAGCTCGGTGGATGACACCGGCGTGCTGAAGGTCACGAGCCAGACCCGCGATCCCCAGCTCTCGGCCGATATCTGCAACGCCGTGCTGGATGTAGCCCCGTCTTAGATCATCCGCGTGGTGGGCGCCGGCAGCGTGGAGGTCATCGACTATGCCGCGGCCCCCACAGAGCCCGTCTCGCGCGGACCGCTGAAGAAGGGCGTCCTGGGCGGCCTGGCCGGCGCGGTGCTGGCCTGCGGCGTGCTGGTGCTCCTCTTCCTGCTGGACCGCAAGGTGGATGACATCAAGGAGCTGGAGCAGAGCTACACGCCCCCCGTGCTGGCCACCATCCGCCGCATGAAATAGAAGACCTCCGTCGCCTCCGACTTCCTGCTCGGCCCCCACGCCGCGCGCGACCAGTTCGAGAGCTACGCCAAGCTGCGCATGAACCTGATGTACGCGCTGCGGGACAAGGAGCACGGCGCGGTGGTCGTCACCAGCGCGATCTCCGGCGAGGGCAAATCCACCATCGCGGCGAACCTGGCCGTCTCCTGCGCCATGAGCTGCGGCCGCGTGCTGCTGGTGGACGCCGATATGCGGCGTGGCTGCCAGGCGCAGATCTTCAACTATGATGAAGAGTCCCCCGGCCTGTTCGAGGCCCTCACGAAGAAGAAGGACTGGCGTGAATGTGTCCTCTCCACCGAGCAGGACGCGCTGGACGTCCTCCCCGCGGGTCACCTCCCCTCCGACCCTGCCGAGCTCATGGCCTCGATGGAGATGAGCGACCTGCTCAAGGAGCTGAACGAAGCCTACAAGCTGGTGCTGATCGACGTGCCGCCCATCAACATCGTGTCCGACCCCCTGATGCTCTCGGACATCGTGACAGGCTGCCTCTTCGTCGTCCGCCAGAGCTACACCGACCACCGCGAGATCCGGAAGGCGCTCATCGCCGCCGAGATGACGCGGATGGAGGTGCTGGGCTTCGTCTTCTATGGCGAAAGGACCGAGTCCGACCGGTATTACGCCAAGAAATATTACGACCATTACTACCATAACTATGAAGACCGCGCCCTGGCCGATGACGGACGCGAGAAGAAAGGTGCGAGGCTGATCCATGAACAGAAGTAAGCTCACGATCCTGCTGTGTGTCCTGCTCACAGCGCTCCTGCTGCCCCTGCTCCCGGCCGGAGCCGAGACGCTGACCCTGCCCGCCCAGACCGAGACCGTGTGCACCTGGGACGACCTGGGCCGCCTGGTCCGCGAGGAGGCCTTCGACGCCGACGGCCAGCCCGCGGTGAACGCCCGCGGCTTTGCCGTGGCGGAGTACACCTGGAGCGAGCGCGGCGACCTGCTCTCCGAGGCCTATTACGGCCTGGACGGCCAGAGCGTGGATACGGTCGCCGGCTATGCCCGGGCCGAGTACACCTACATGGTCGACCATGACGGCAACGCCCATGTGCTGACCGAGGACCGCTACGCCGCCGATGGCAGCCGGGCCCAGGTGACCGACAGCTACAGCTACCGCGTGGACGAGTGGGACGGCGAGACGATCCTCTCCAGCTCCTACTACGACGCGCAGGGCGACCTGGTCCGCCCCGCCGGCGGCTACGCGCAGACGCTCTATGAGCAGAGCGATGCCGATGGCAAGCACATCGTCACCAAGCGCTACCTCGATGCCGACGGCACCGCGCTGACGGGCACCGAGGGCGGCGCGGTCATCGTGTCGACCTACACCCTGGGCGTCGCTCAGGCGGAGACCGAGACCGAGGTCCTGGCCGAGGTCATCTACCCCACCGATGAGGCCGTGGCCCCCGAGGAGGAGCCCGTGCAGCTGCTGCTCAGCCGCGAGATCTACGCGGCCGACGGCACCGCGGTGCTGGGCTCGGAGCGCTGGCACCGTCAGGTGAACACCTACGACGGCGAGGCCCTCGTGCGCACCGACTACTACGACGGCGACGGCCAGCCCGTGCTGTCCTCCCAGGGCTACGCCGCTGTGACCCATGCCTATGACAGCCAGGGCCGCACCGTCGAGACCTGCTACTACGGCACCGACGGCAGCCTGATCAAGGCCATCACCGGCTATGCCCGCGTCACCTTCGAGTATGACGAGCAGACCGGCAGCCTGCACTATGAGACCTACTTCGGCGCCGACGGCGAGCGCATCACCACCACCTACGGCTATTCCAAGGCCGAATATGAATCCTACGGCAAGGACTACGACTACCGCATCACCTACTATGACACGGTGGACCAGTACACCATGAGCATGTATGGCTACGCGCGCATCGAGTATGTCTACAGCCGCCGCACCCTCACGCAGGAGGACGGCACCGACCGCGTGGTGCTCTATGGCGACCGTATCCAGCAGGAGAAGTACTTCGGCACCGACATGAAGCTCATCGAGCTGAAGGCGGGCTGCGCCGGCCTCGTCAACGAGCGTGACGACCTGGGCCGCGTGACGAAGACCACCTACATGAGCGACACCTGGGCCCCCACCCGCAACGACGAGACCCAGTACGCCTCCATCGTCTATCAGTATGACCGTGACGAGTCCGGCGCCCATCCCTGCTATGAAGCCTATTACGACGAGAGCGGCGACCCCTGCGAGGGCAAGGGCGGCTACTACGCCCGCCGCATGACCTATGGCGGCCCCCTCCACAGCCTGCTGACCGGCGAGTCCTTCCTGGGCGCCGACGGCAAGCCCGACCTGGCCGTCGATACCGGCGTCGCCTCGGCCGAGTATGGCTACAACGGCGACCAGATGCAGGTCGTGACCCGCTATTACGGCAAGGACGGCGCGCCGATGGCCTGCCGTGACGGCTATGCCGCCCGCCTGTCTGAGTATCGCTCCGGCAGCCGGCTGCTTTGGTCCATGACCCTCGACACGGAGGGCAAGCTGGTCACCGCCGGCGGCCGCTACGCCGCCCTGGCCTACTCCTATGACTATGCCTCCCGCCTGACCGGCCTGAAGTACTTCAGCGCCGAGGGCACCGCCCTGATGCAGAGCGAGGGCTACGCTTCCATCTATTACACCTACGATGCCGACAGCAACGTGACCGGCATCCGCTACCTGAACGCCAACGATGAGCCCGCTTCCGTGAACGGCTCGGCCCGTGTCGAGCGCAGCTATGACGGCCGCCACAACATGGTGTATGAGGCCTACTACGGTGCCGACGATCAGCCCCTCATGCTGAGCAGCGGCTATGCCGCCCGCCGCATGACCTATGACGCGGTGACCGGCCTGATGCGCACCACCACCTACCTGGGCACCGACGGTCTGCCCGTGCTGCTCTCCGGCGGCTACGCCTCCTATGAGCAGCAGTATGACAAGAACGGCGTCCTGCTGCTGCGCGCCTACTTCGACCAGAACGGCGATCCCGTGGATGCCGCCTCTGTGGGCTATGCCCGCTTCGAGCGCAAGTGCGACGACGCCGGCCATGTGCTGGAGGAGGCCTACTACAGCGCCGATGACAGCCTGATCGTCGGCCGCTACGGCTACGCCGTGCTGGTGCAGGAGTATGACAAGAACGGTGTGCTGACCTCCGTCACCTACCTGGATGACGAGCGCCATCCCGTTCGCTCCACCTACGGCTATGCCCGCCGTGAGATGACCTACGACTATGCCGGGAACCAGACCAGCATCGCCTATTACGACGCGGACCTCTTCCCCATCAGCATCTCCGAGGGCTACCACCGCGCCGAGAGCACCTGGGACAGCGAAGGCCGTCAGCTCTCCGAGACCTACTATGACGAGAACGGCGACCTGGCCGAGTGCCCGGACGGCTACGCCTCCTGGACGCGTGAGTATGACCTGAACGGCAACCTGATCCGTGAGGTCTACAACGACCGTGACGGCAAGCTGACCAACGTGACCGCCGGCGCCGCCGAGGTCCTGCGCTCCTATGACGACGACGGCCGTCTGCTGAGCGAGCGCTACCTCGATGAGACCGGCAAGCCCTACATGCTCCGCGGCGACTATGCCTCCGTCTATTACACCTACGACGCGATGGGCAACACGCTCTCCGTCTCCTACTTCGGCCTGGACGATCTGCCCGTGGTCGCCTCCGTGGGCTACGCGCAGCAGCTCTGCACCTATGATGAGCTGGGCCACCTGCTGCAGGAGGAATACCGCGGCGCCCAGGGCGAGCTGCTGGTGCACAGCTGCGGCTACGCCCGCAAGGTGCAGACCTGGAACGAGCAGGGCTACCTGACCAGCGAGTCCTACTTCGGCAGCGACGGCAACTACATCCTGATGGAGGAGCGCTACAGCTACGTCACCTACAAGCGGGACGATAACGGCCGGTGCACCGAGCAGTGCTGGTATTACTTCGAGGGCGTGCCCACGCTGATGCCCGACGGCTACAACCGCGTGACGTATAAGTACGACGCCAACGGCAACTGCACCCGCACCGTCTACTACTTCTCCGACACCGCCGGCAAGAAGGGCGACATCGTCACGATCACCGGCGGCTATGCCCAGATCGGCTACACCTATGACGCCCGCAGCCGCCTGACCCAGGAGAGCTACTACGACAGCGACGGCAAGCGCGTGACCATCGAGAAGGGCTACTCCGCCATCGCCTACGTGTATGACAACGCCGGCAACACCCTGCAGGTGCGCTACCTCGACACGCACGACGACCTGACCACCGTGCCCGAGGGCTTCAGCGTGTGGCGCCGTGAGTATGACTCCCGCAACCACGTGATCCAGGAGGAATACCTGGACCAGAACGAGCGCATCGCCTCGCTCACCAGCCGTGTGGCCGCCACCCGCCGCACCTATGACTCCGCCGGCCACCTGACCCGTGTCGACTACCTGAGCGCGGCGCTCCAGCCCGCCGAGACGGCCATGGGCTATGCCTCCGTGGTGTATGGATACGACAACGAGGGCCGCCGCATCAGCGAGACCTACCTGAACGCGAAGGGCGTCATCGCCGCGATCTCGGCCGGCTACGCGGGCATCCGCTATGAGTACGGCACCCAGGGCTCGGTGTGGCGCACGGTCTATGTGGACGCCAGCAGCAAGGCCACCCTCACCAAGGACGGCTACGCGGCGCTGGAATACATGTATGACGAGAACCAGTACGTGATCCGCGTCACCTACCTGGACGACAAGTACGCCCGCACCTACATCAGCTCCGGCTACTCCGCGATCCGCCGCACGGTGGACAAGAACGGCAGCATCCTCACCGAGACCTACCTGGACCTGAACGACAGCCCCATCGCCAGCCTCTCCGGCTATGCCGAGAAGCGCAACACCTGGGACGAGCGCAAGCGTCTGGTGAAGGTCGAGTATCTGGACACCGAGGGCCAGGCCATCGCGCTGGGCTCCGGCTATGCCGGCATCGCCTATGAGTATGACAACAACGACAACGTGACCCGCATGACCTACCTCAACACCTCCGGCCAGCCCACCTGGTGCAGCGCCGGCTACTGCGAGGTCACCTACGTCTATGACGAGCACAACTTCTGCATCGAGGAGCATCTGCTGAATTCCAACGGCCGCCCCGCCATGCACAACAGCCAGTCCTGGTCCTTCGTCGTGCGCACGGTCGACTCCGCTGGCCGCGTGCTGACCGCGAAGTACTATGACAGCAACGGCAACCCCGCCTTCTATTCCGGCCTGTACGCCGAGGTCCGCTACACCTACGACCTGGCCGGCCGTGAGACCTCCGCTGCCTACTATGACCGCAGCAGCACCCTCACCGCCTGCTACCGCGGCTACGCGCGCAAGACCACGGAATACAACACGCTGGGCAATGTGACCGCCGAGAACTACTTCGACGCCGAAGGCAACCCCGTCGACACCAGCTTCGGCTATGCCTCCGCTGTCTTCACCTATGACAGCCTGGGCAACATGACCTCCGAGCGCTACTACAAGGCGGACCAGACCGGCATCGAGTCGGTGGACGGCCGCTTCTCCTACGCGCTGAACACCTATGACGACGAGGGCCGTCTGATCCACGAGGAGTTCTACGACAGCGCCGATCATCTGGTGGATGCCCGCGAAGGCTACGCCGTCCATGACGTCTCCTACACCGAGAGCGGCCTGATCGCGGAGGCGACCTACCGCGACGCGAACGGTCAGCCCGCGGTCATCGCCGACGGCTACAGCCGCTGCGAGCTGGTGGAGGAGGACGTGGACGCCGGCACCTATACCATGAAGGAGACCAACGAGCTGGCCGACGAGGACAGCGGGTGGGCCTCCGCGCTGCAGACCTACGACAGCTACGGCCGCGCGGTCTCCAGCCGCTACTACGGTGTGGACGGCCAGCCCGCGGACGGCCCCGAGGGCTGCGCCACGGTGACCCGTGAGTACACCAGCCGCGGCCAGATCTCGCTCATCCGTTATTACGGGGCCGATGGCCAGGCGGTCATGGTCGACGGCGCGTATGGCATCCAGTACACCTACAACGCCTACGCGAACCTGGAGCAGAAGACCTGGCTGGACAGCAAGGACGCTCCGACCGCCTCGCCCGAGGGCTACGCGGCCATCCGTTATGACTACGACCTGAGCAACAAGACCAATGCCGAGCGCTACTATGAGTATTACCTCGGCACCGACCTGCAGCCCATGCAGGCGCAGAACGGCGCCTGGGGCAAGCAGACCGTCTACTATCCCACCACCCGCGTGCACACCATCACCTACATCGACCGTTCCGGCGATCCCGTCGACACCACGGAGGGCTATGCCATCCTGGAGTATGAAGAGGACGACAACGGCAACCGCACCTGGGAGGGCTACTACGACCGCATCCACGCGCAGACCAACTGCAAGGACGGCTACTTCAGCGTGGAGCGCGGCTATGACGATGAAGGCCGCGTGGTGTCTGAGCGCTACCTCGACCGCTACAACAAGCTGACCAACAACGCCGAGGGCGTGGCCGGCTGGAACGGCTACTACGATGCCGACGGCACCCTGGTCATCACCAACCGCTACGATCAGGACCGGAACGCCATCGAAGACGGTCAGGACCAGTGAGGGGAGGAGCTGTGAAAATGATGATGAAGCCTCTTTTCCGGGCCGCGGCGCTGCTGCTGGTCCTCTGCATGCTCTGCGGTAGCGTCCTCGCGGAGGAGCAGACCGAGAGCTCGCCCTGGACCACCTTCATCCTGCAGTGCAACGAGGGCATGACCAACACCGGCGCCAACGTGGGCAACACGATGATGGTCGTGGCCATGAACAGCCAGACCGGCATCATCCGCCTGATGATGTTCACCTGGGACACCTTCATCGATTACCCCGGCTATGATGTGCCGCAGAAGATCGACATGACCTTCCGCAACAACGGCCCCGAGGAGACCGTGAAGGTCTTCAACGAGAACTTCGATCTGGGCATCCAGCTGTTCATGTCGCTGAACTACAGCAACCTGGCCTCGCTGATCGACTCCTACGGCGGCGTGACCATCGATGTGTCCCGCGCCGAGCGCAACGCGCTCAACAGCATGGTGGGCTCCAAGAAGGACGCCATCAAGGCCCAGGCGGACGCCGGCTCGATCAGCCAGGTGCTGGTGGAGCTGCTCTCCCAGGACTATTACCTTGAGGACTTCGGCCCCAACACCCACCTGAACGGTCTGCAGGCCGTGGGCTACGGCTGGCTGCAGTATGACTCCGTCTACAACTGCTGCAACCGCGAGGTCAAGATCATCGCCGACCTCTTCTCCAGCGTGGCCAACAGCATCGGCGAGCAGGTCGTGCTCTACACCGCCGAGTCCGGCTACCCCGAGAACGTGGGCAGCCGCCGCGCCATCGATGTCTCGGCCATGACCGACGAGGACCTGGCCTTCCTGCGCGATCTGGTCTCCCCCATCTTCCAGATGTCCTACAACAACCTGACCGAGGAGGACATCCTCTCGATGACCTCCGCGCTGGCCTACAATGCCTACCAGGCGCTGCGCCAGGGCGTGGACCTCTTCAAGAGCATCGAGTATGATATCTATCCGCTGGAGGCGCTGCAGCCCTATGTGACCGTGGCCGGCGCCGAGGGCCATGTGGTGGACAAGGCTGCCAATGCCGAGGCCATGAAGGCCTTCCTGTTCGGAGACGCGCAGTAAGCTTTCAGACGAGAAAAGGCTGTGGAGGGTCCTGAGGCTCCCACAGCCTTTTCGTTCGCCTTCGTCCGTCGGCCCTTCCCTTTGTCGGCCGTTCGTGCTATACTTGGCTCATCCCCTACCCTACGCCTATGGAGGACACACACGATGACCGACGCGCAGATCCTGGCAAAGCTGAGCACGATCCGCTGCTTCCTGCTGGACATGGACGGCACCTTCTATCTGGGCGACAAGCTGATCGACGGCTCGCTGGACTTCCTGAAGGCCCTGGAGGAGACCGGCCGCACCGCCAGGTTCCTCACCAACAATTCCTCCAAGTCGGCCTCTGTCTATCACCAGAAGCTGCTGAGGATGGGCGTGGACGAGCGCTATTGCGACGTCATCACCTCCGGCCACGCTGCCGCGCACTACTGTCTGAAGCGTTTCCCGGGCCAGAAGGCCTATCTGCTGGGCACGCCCATGCTTCGCGAAGAGCTGCTCGGGACGGGCCTCACGCTCACTGAGGCGGACCCGGACTACGTCATCGTGGCCTTCGACACCACGCTGGATTATGCCAAGATGGCCCGCGTCTGCGACCTGATCCGCGCGGGGCTGCCCTACATCGCCACCCATCCGGACTTCAACTGCCCCACCGAGACGGGCTTCATCCCGGACATGGGCGCCATCATGGCCTTCATCAAAGCCTCGACCGGGCGCGACGCCGATATCATCCTGGGCAAGCCGAACCGCGGCATCGTGGATGAGGCCCTGATGCGCACGGGCGTACAGCTCTCGGAGGCCGCGATGGTCGGCGACCGGCTCTATACCGACGTGCGCACCGGCGTGGACCACGGCATGACGGGCATCCTGGTCCTCTCCGGCGAGGCCACGATGAAGGATGTGGCCGAGAGCACGGTCAAGCCGGACCTGATCTTCGGCCGGCTCTCCGACATGATCCCCTATCTGCGGCAGCGCCCGATGGACTGACCGGCAGCGCACGAGAAAAGGAGCGTCCCTCTTCAAAAGAGGAACGCTCCTTTTTCATCCGTTTATTCCTTGCCGTTCCAGCAGTAGGTGCACATCTTGTCGGGATCGATGCCGACGGAGGCGAGCATGTCGTCCAGGCGGTGATAGCGCAGGCTGGTGAAGATCAGCTTCTTGCGGATGCCCTCCACCATGGCGGCGTACTTCTCGCTGTCGGGATCGGCGTATTCGGCCAGGGTCTCGCGGCTGACCTCCTCGGTGCCCTCCAGCTCCTTGATGACCACGCGGGCGATCAGCTCCATCTCAGAGGTGGAGCGGGAGAAGTTCAGGTACTTGCAGCCGAACAGCAGGGGCGGGCAGGCGGGGCGGATATGCACCTCGCTGGCGCCGCTCTCATAGAGGAACTCGGTGGTCTCGCGCAGCTGGGTGCCGCGCACGATGGAGTCATCGATGAGCAGCAGCTTCTTGCCCTTGATCAGCTCATGGATGGGCAGCAGCTTCATGTGCGCGATGAGGTTGCGCTTCTCCTGGATGGTGGGCATGAAGGAGCGCGGCCAGGTGGGCGTATACTTGATGAAGGGGCGGGAGAACGGGATGCCGCTCTCGTTCGCGTAGCCCACCGCGTGGGCCGTGCCGGAATCGGGCACGCCGGCCACCACGTCGGCGTCCACGCCCTTGTCGCGCCGGGCCAGCAGCTTGCCGCAGTTGTAGCGCATCTCCTCCACGTTCACGCCCTCATAGACGGCGGAGGGATAGCCGTAATAGATCCACAGGAAGGTGCAGATCTTCATCTTGTCGCCGGGGGCCACCAGGGTGCGGCAGCTCTTGTCGTCGAACACGACCACCTCGCCGGGGCCCAGCTCACGGTCGTTCTGGTAGCCCAGGTTCAGGTAGGCGAAGCTCTCGAAGCTGACGCAGCGGGCATCGTCCTTCTTGCCCAGGACCACCGGGGTGCGGCCCATGCGGTCGCGGGCGCAGTAGATGCCCTTGTCTGTGAGGATGATCATCGAGAGCGAGCCATCCACCCGCTCCAGCGCGTAGCGGATGCCGTCGATGAAGTTGTCCTTCTCGTTGATCATGGCGGCGACCAGCTCGGTGGCGTTGATCTCGCCGTTGCTCATCTCGAAGAAGTGGGTGCCATGCCGGATGATCTCGTCCACGATCTATGCCGCGTTGTTGATCTTGCTCACCGTGGCGATCGCGAAGGTGCCGTGATGGCTGCGCACCAGGATGGGCTGCGCCTCATAGTCGCTGATGCAGCCGATGCCGAAGCAGCCCTTCAGATGGCCCAGCTCCTTCTCGAACTTGGTGCGGAACTGGGTGTTCTCGATATTGTGGATCGCCTTCTGGAAGCCATGCTCGCCATAGACCGCCATGCCGGCGCGGCGGGTTCCCAGATGCGAATGATAGTCGGTGCCGAAGAAAAGATCGAAAGCACAATTGTCTCTGCCTGCCACGCCAAAGAAGCCGCTCAAGCCTCATCTCTCCTTATCAGGGCGTCCTTTATGGACACCGTACAGGATGATACCACAGGAAGGCCCGAAATGGAATAGTCCCAACGAACTAAAATGCTCCCTTTTAAGATAAAGATCGGCATTTCGGCGAACGGACCTCCCATTTTTCTTGATGAGATGTCCCCATCCACCGCGCGACATGCTATAATAGGGAGCATCCGGCGGACGATCTCGGCCATCCTTCCCGAACAGTCGGAGAGCGTCCCCGCAAAAACACGAACGATGAAAGGAACGACGACGATGCAAGCACCCGCTCCCCTCTTCCGCGATCCCATCTTCGACGGCCCCACCGATCCCACGGTCATCTGGAACGAACAGGAGCGCAGCTGGTGGATCGTGTATACCCAGCGCCGCGCCAACGTGCATTGCCACGATGTGAGCTGGGTGCACGGCACCGACCTGGGCGTGGCCTCCTCCAGGGACCACGGCCGGACCTGGCTCTACCGCGGCACGCTGGAGCTGGAGGCCATCGAGCCCGGCCGCAACACCTTCTGGGCGCCGTAGATCCTGCGCGCGAACGGGCAGTATCACATGTTCGTGAGCTATATCACCGGCGTGCCCGACGCCTGGGTGGGCGACCGGCACATCCTGCACTACACCAGCGACGACCTCTGGCACTGGGCCTACCGGGGCCGCGCGGAGCTCTCCAGCGACCGCGTGATCGACGCCTGCGTCCATCCCGTGGAGGGCGGCTGGCGCATGTGGTATAAGGACGAGGCCGACGAGAGCCACACCCACTACGCCGACAGCCCCGACCTGCAGCACTGGACCCATCGCGGCCGGGCCACCGAGGACCAGGCGCAGGAGGGGCCGAACGTGTTCCGTCTGGGCGGACGCGGCTGGCTCATCGCCGATATCTGGGACGGCCAGGGCGTGTATGACAGCGACGATCTGGAGCACTGGCGTCGCCGCGGCGCCATCATGGCCGGCGCCGGCAATCGTCCCGAGGACGGCAACCGCGCCCACCATGCCGATGTGCTGCCCGTCGATGACGAGCATGCCTATCTCTTCTATTTCGTGCATCCAGGCCAGAAGCAGTATGAGTACGATCAAGGCATCGGCGAGTACCTGAAGCGCCGCTCCAGCGTCCAGGTCGCCGAGCTGCGCGTGGTCGACGGCATGCTGACCGCCGTGCGCGACGAGCCCTTCGAGTTCGATCTGCCCGATATGTGATCGTACGTCCACAGCAAAAGGCGCCCGCGGAGGCCTTGGAACGGCCCCGCAGGCGCCTTTCTGTCTGTCTTAGGGTTCTCGGTCGAGCTCCTCCTCCGTCGCGTGAGAGACCGTGATATGGCCCTCGGCGTCCCTGCGGCAGGCCCACAGGCACACGCCCTCATCGCCCGCCGTCACGAAGGGGAACACCGGGAGCGTCGTGGCCGCGCCGGCCTCTCCTGTGGCCGAGAGCGCGATGAGGCTGATGGAGCCCTCGTCCTCGCCCAGCTGCAGCTTGCGCTCCACCAGCCCGGCCAGCGCCTCCTCGGCGGCCTCCTGCGCGGAGCAGCCCCGCGCCATCAGCGAGACGATCTGATAGGAAAGGCACCCGCGCATGATGTCCTCGCCCAGCCCCGTGGCCGCGGCGGCGCCATAGCGGCTGTCGCAGTAGAAGCCCGAGCCGATGATCGGTGAATCGCCCACGCGGCCCGGCTCCTTAAGGAACAGGCCGGAGGTCGAGGTGCCGCTCACCATATGTCCCGCGTCATCGCGGCCCAGCACGCACACCGTGTCGTGCCCGCGGTAGGCCGTCAGCGGCTCCGTCTCTTTGCGCTCCGCGATCGCCTCGCGCCAGCGCTTCGAGGAGGCCGGCGTGCGCATGTCGCGCAGCTCCAGCCCAGCCGAGACGGCGAAGGACGTGGCGCCCCTCCCCGCCAGCACGCAGTTGGTCTCGCGGCCGCACAGCAGCCTGGCCGCCCGGATGGGGCTGGCGATGTCCTCCGCCGAAAGGATGCAGCCATAGCGCAGCCGGTCGCCGTCCATGTAGCTGCTGTCCAGATACACATGGCCGTCCAGCGCGGGCAGTCCGCCATAGCCCACCGAGGTGTAGGAGGGCTCCTCCTCCACCGCGCGGATGGCGGTCTCCACCGCGTCGCCGGCCCCGCCGCCCTGCCGCAGGACCTCCGCGGCCTGTTCCATGCCGCCCCTGCACATCCGCCAGGTGCCGATCATGCTGACCATGGGCTCAGATCCTCCCCCGCACCGCGGCGAAATAGTCGCTGTCCGTCACGGAATAGCTCATCTCGGGCGGATAGAGCGCGCCGCCGAAATAGATATCGCGGTTGTTCTTCGTCGAAGGATCCTCCACCGTGCGGTGGTGCGCCAGGTGCACCTGGGTGCAGCCGGTGATCTCCACCACCCGCCGCACGTTCTGCACCGTGATGCCCGCGCCGGGCAGGATCTCGATGGCGCCGTCCACGAAGCGGATCATCTCGGCGATGGTATCCAGCGCGAAGAACACGTCCGGCGCCTGGCCGCTGGTGAGCACGCGCGTCACGCCCAGACGGATCAGCGTCTCCAGCGCGCGCTTCCAGTCCGGCGTCACGTCCAGCGCGCGGTGGAACACCACGGGCTTGCCCTGGGCCAGGTCGATCACGCGGCGCGAGCGCTCCTCGTCCACCGTGCCGTCGGGCCGCAGGCAGCCGAACACGATACCGTCGGCGCCGTGGGCCAGCAGCTCACGGCCATCCTTCAGCATGCAGTCGAGCTCCAGATCGGTATAGCAGAAGCCGCCGCTGCGGGGCCGGAGCATGGTCATGACCGGGATCTTGACATGCTCCTTGACCACCTCCAGTGTGCCCAACGAGGGCGTCAGGCCGCCCTGGAACAGGTTCGAGTTGAGCTCCACGCGGTCGGCGCCGCCCTTCTCGGCCTCCACCACATCATCGGCCGAGCCGCAGCAGGCCTCGATCAGGATCTTCTCAGGCATCGGGATCATCCTTTCTTTACACCTTGGTGCAGGCCACGAAATGGCCCGGCTTCACCTCGCGCAGCGGCGGGATGGCCTTCTGGCAGCCCTCCTCGGCGCAATGGCAGCGGGTGCAGAAGTGGCAGCACTCCGGCAGGTCGATGGGGCTCTTCACGCTGCCCTGCAGCACGATGCGCTCACGGCCGCGCTCCACCCTGGGGTCGGGCACCGGGATGGCCGAGAGCAGCGCCTGGGTATAGGGATGCAGCGGATCGCGGAACAGCTCGTCGCTGTCCGCCAGCTCCACCAGGTTGCCCAGGTACATCACGCCGATGCGGTCGCTGATGTACTTCACCATGCTCAGATCGTGCGCGATGAAGAGGTAGGTCAGGCCGCGGCTCTTCTGCAGGTCCTTGAGCAGGTTGACCACCTGGGCCTGGATCGACACGTCCAGCGCGGAGATGGGCTCATCGGCCACGATGAAGTCCGGGCCCACCGACAGGGCCCGCGCGATGCCCACGCGCTGCCTCTGTCCGCCGGAGAACTCATGCGGATAACGGTTGGCGTGGCTCTCATCCAGGCCCACGCTCTCGAGCAGCTCGATGACCATGCGCTGCCGCTCGTTGGCATCCTTCGCCATATGGTGGTTGTCGATCCCCTCCGCCACGATGTCCATCACCTTCATGCGGGGGTCCAGCGAGGTGTAGGGATCCTGGAAGATCATCTGCATGCGGCGGGAGAGCTCCTGCTTCTGCTTCGGGCTCCTGGCGCCGCCCACGTCGATGCCGTCGAACAGCACCCGGCCGGCGGTCGGCGTATAGAGGCCCACCGCGGTGCGGCCCAGCGTGGATTTGCCGCAGCCGCTCTCGCCCACCAGGCCGAAGGTCTCGCCCTTGCGGATGGTGAAGGAGACGCCGTCCACCGCCTTGAGCACACGGTGCTTGCCGATGTTGAAATAACGCGATACGTTCTCGATGCGCACGAGCTCCTCACTCATGGAACTGCACCCCCTTCGCGCGCTCATCATAGAGCCAGCAGGACGCCTGATGCACATCGCCGAAGCTGAAGGCCGGCGCCGGATACTGCTCGCACACCTTCATGCAGCGGCGGCAGCGGGCCGCGAAGGGGCAGCCCTGGGGCGGCGCGCTCAGGTCGGGCGGGGTGCCGGGGATGGAATACAGGCGGCGCTGGCTGTCGTCC
>R28__coassemble_162_pt1 | contig 35843 bp, 44 predicted proteins | sample R28__metabat2_low_PE_026 | metagenome-assembled genome bin R28
CTGGTCGCGCCCGCAGGCGCGAAACCCCTGTCGATCTTATTTGAGATAAGTATGAAGTGGAGGCCGAAACGATGAGCATGACGATCCGTACCGCGACGATGGACGATCTGGACGCGATCGCCGAGGTGGAGGCGCGCTGCTTCCCTCCGGCGGAGGCGGCGGACCGTGCCTCCTTCCAAAGGAGGCTGGAGGCCTTCCGGGACCATTTCTGGCTGCTGTTCGAGGACGGCGCGCTCGTCTCCGTGGTCGACGGCTGTGTGACCGACACACCGGACCTGACCGACGCGATGTATGAGGACGCCTCGCTGCACGACGAGCACGGCGCGTGGCAGATGCTCTTCGGCGTGGAGACCGTGCCGGAGCGGCAGGGAAGGGGCTGCGCGGGCCGGCTGCTCCGTCATGTCATTGGGGTGGCGCGCGCCCAGGGCCGCCGCGGCCTGGTGCTCACCTGCAAGGAGCGGCTCATCCCCTTCTACGCGCGCTTCGGCTTCGTGGAGGAAGGGCTGTCGCAGTCGGTCCATGGCGATGCCGTGTGGTACCAGATGCGGCTGACCTTCGCGCCGGAGGAGGGAGAGGCATGATAGAGCGGGCCCTCGCCGCCATCGATGCCATCGTGAGCGCGGACGTGGCGCACGGCTTTCCTTCGGCGCAGCTGGCGGTGACGCGGGGCGATGAGCCGATCGCTTCCCTCAGCTGGGGTACAGGGGAGGACACGCTCTTCGACCTGGCCTCCAACACCAAGATGTATTCCGTGGTCTACGCGGCGCAGCGCCTGGTGGGACTGGGTGAGCTGGAGCTCGACACCCGGCTCGTGGATATCCTGGGCGACCGCTTCGCGGAGGAGATCCTGCCGGTGGAGCGCGTCGGGGAGGACGCGGTGCTGCCGGGCCCCAGCAGGATCTGGAAGCGGGAGCTGACCCTGCGGGACGTGCTCTGCCATCGCGCGGGCTTCGTGCCCGATCCGGCCTGCCTGTTCCGCGACCCGGCCAGCCCCTTCTATGTGGGGACCGGCGGCACGGAGGCTACCCGCCGCGCGACGCTGGATGCCCTCTGCCGGATGCCGCTCATGGGTCCGCCGCGCGGAGAGATCCGCTATTCCGACGCGGACTATATGCTGCTGGGCTATGCGCTGGAGGCCGTGACAGGGGAGGGCCTGCAGGAGCACCTGAGCCGCTGCTTCTGGCGGCCGCTGGGGCTGAGCAGGATCGGCTATACGCCGCTGCGCCATGGCTTCCGCGCGGAGGAGCTCGCGCCGACGGAGCTGCACGGCAACACGCGCGACGGCGCGGTGAGCTTCCCCGGCGTGAGGACCTATCCGCTGCGGGGCGAGGTGCATGACGAGAAGGCCTGGTACTGCATGGGCGGCGTCTCGGGCCACGCGGGCCTCTTCTCCGACGCCCGCGACCTGGCGCGGCTGGCGGCGCTGATGCTGGGCGAGAACGATCTCTTCCCGGCAGACGTCATCCGTCAGTTCACGGCGCCGGTGGACGCGGAGCACGACGCCTGGGGCCTGGGCTGGTGGCGGCAGGGGATGCATCGGCGCGACCGCTGGTTCGGCACGCTGTCGGGGCCGGGGACCATCGGTCATCAGGGTTGGACCGGCACCCTGACCGTGATCGACCCGGAGGAACGGCTGGCGATCGCCTTCCTGACGAACAAGCTGGCCACCCCGCTGACGGACCCCTCCGCCGATCCGAACGCCTTCGACGGCAGCCTGTATACGACCGCTGCGCTCGGCTTCGTGAAGCAGCTGATCGACGAGGAGCTGCGCGGGATCGCGCCGGACGCGACGCTGAGGCAGCTGGTGCGGCAGCGGGAGGAGGCCTTCGCCGCGTCCGGCGCGCCCGCGGCGGCCCGGGCCCTGGAGGCCATCCGTGAGGCCGCGTCACGCTTCGGGAACTGAAAGACTGTCAGGATAAGAACAGCCGCCGCGATCGTGATGTCGCGGCGGCTTTCATGGTCCGGGGCTCGTCTTTTATCTTTCAGGCTGCTCGTCGAAGCGACGGTCACGGAAATAATATTCCCGGTCGTGCGCGTCGATGGCACGATAGACATGGCAGGGGCTGCCGAAGGCGATGACGCCCGCGGGGATATCGCGGGTCACGATGGAACCGGCGCCGATCACGGAATCATCTCCGATGGTCACGCCCGGGAGCACCACGGTGTTGGCGCCGATCCAGACGTTGTCGCCGATCGTGACCGGGAAGGAGTACATGCCGTCGCCGCGATGCTCCGGCGCGATGGGATGGCCCGTCGTGCACAGGGTCACGTTCGGCCCGAAGAGGCAGCGCTTGCCGATGGTGATGGCACAGTCGGCGATCATGGTCAGGCCCATGTTGGCGTAGGTGCCCTCGCCGATCGAGCTGTACTTGCCCACATTGATCGAGAATGGAGGCACGATCCATACGCCCTCGCCGCACTGACCGAAGATCTTGTGCAGCAGCGCCTCACGGCCGGCCATGTCCTCCGGCGCGAGGGCATTGAACTGCCGCACATAGCCGAGGGTCTCGGCTTGGTAAGCCATGTTCTCATCATCATCCTGCCAGATATAGCCATGCAGCATCCGTTCCTGTTCCGTCATGGGGATCCCTCCGTCCGACAAAAGATATAGGGATATTTCGCGAACGACCGCCTGTTTTCCTGCATCCGGGACCGGGACCGTGCGGATCCTTCGAGGTGGGGCAGGGAGCCCGCCCCGATGCCGCGAAAAGCCTTGAGAACTCAGCAAAAAGGCCTTTACAAAGACGGTGGGATGTGTTAAGATATATCGGTATCCGCAGGTCCGGCTGGTGGGCGGCTGCACGCGCTTCTTCTTCTCATCGGCGCGTGTTCCATCGGCCTGACGATAGATCAACGGAAGCATGAGGCTCTGCGCCTTCCAACAGCAGGGCGGCATGCTGCTCCGATCCTGCTTTCACCGGGAGAGGGGCACGGAAGCTGCGGCGCGAAGGCTCCGGAGGGATGGGTTGCCTGACGGAGACGGAACACCGTACCTTTTCTGGGCTGCCGTTGGCAGCAAGCAACATTTGGAGGTGTACCATACATGGCACGCATTGCGGGCGTAGACCTGCCCAGGGAAAAGCGCGTGGAGATCGGCCTGACCTACATCTACGGTATCGGGCTGAAGACCTCGCAGAAGATGCTCGCGGACGTCGAGATCGATCCCGACACCCGCGTCAAGGATCTCTCCGAGACCGAGATCAGCAAGCTCCGTGATTACATCGAGCATCACCTGAAGGTGGAAGGCGACCTCCGTCGTGAAGTCGCTCTGAACATCAAGCGGCTCGTGGAGATCGGCTGCTATCGCGGTGTCCGTCATCGTCACGGCCTGCCGGTCCGTGGCCAGAACACCAAGAACAATGCTCGTACCCGCAAGGGCCCCAAGAAGACCATTGCCGGTAAGAAGAAGGCCACCAAGTAATTTGGAACGGCCCCCCGAAGCATGAGTTGATCAGATGACCCGGAGGATATCCGGGTATGGAGGGATAGAACATGGCACCCAAGCAAACCAAGCTGAAGAAGGTCGTGCGTAAGAAGAAGGAGCGCCGCGTGGTCGTCTCCGGTGCCGCGCACATCAGCTCTTCTTTCAATAATACCATCGTCACCATCACCGATACGCAGGGCAACGCTCTGTCCTGGGCGTCCGCGGGTGGCCTTGGTTTCCGTGGCAGCAAGAAGTCCACTCCCTTCGCCGCGCAGATGGCTGCCGAGACCGCTGCCAAGGCCGCGATGGAATATGGCCTGAAGACGGTCGAGGTGTATGTGAAGGGCCCCGGCTCCGGCCGTGAGGCTGCCATCCGCTCCCTGCAGGCTGCCGGCCTGGATGTGAGCATGATCAAGGACGTGACGCCCATCCCCCACAATGGCTGCCGTCCGCCCAAGCGCCGTCGCGTCTAAGCTATTGAAGGAGGACTTACATCATGGCTATCAACAAGCAGCCGATCGCCAAGAAGTGCCGGAGCTTTGAAGTTGCCCCGGCGGTGATGGGCTATGGCAATAAGAAGTCCAAGCGGAACCCCGGCGGCAACCGCCGCAAGAAGGTCTCCGAGTATGGCGCCCAGATGAAGGAGAAGCAGAAGGTCAAGTTCGTCTATGGCGTGCTGGAGAAGCAGTTCCGTCACTATTTCGAGAAGGCCACCAGCATGAAGGGCGTGACCGGCGACAACATGCTGCAGCTGCTGGAGCTGCGCCTGGACAACGTCGTGTATCGCCTGGGCCTGGCCAAGACCCGCCGTATGGCTCGCCAGGTCGTGGTGCATGGCCATATCCGCGTGAACGGCCAGAAGGTGGACATCCCCTCTTACTCCGTGAAGGTCGGCGACGTGATCACGCTCCGTCAGCGCTCCACCGAGATGGAGATGTTCAAGTCCCTGCGTGAGGGCACCGGTGTGGCTTGCCCCAAGTGGCTGACCTTCGATGCCGCCAACCTGACCGGCAACGTGGTCGCTCTGCCCACCCGTGACGATATCGACATGGAGATCCAGGAGAGTATGATCGTCGAGTTCTACTCCCGTTGATGATCGGGTGCGCTGCGGCGTGAGGCCGCGGCAGCATCGCCTTCACGACGATGGACCCATAGAGGAGGATAAACGAGATGACCGTGGAGATCGAAAAGGTACGCATCGAGTGCGTGGAGATCGGCCAGGGCGGCTGCTACGGCAAGTTCGTGGTGGAGCCCCTGGAGCGCGGCTTCGGCCAGACGCTCGGCAACTCCCTGCGCAGGGTGCTTCTGTCCTCTCTCCCGGGCTGCGCGATCTCGTCTGTACACATCGAGGGTGTGCAGCATGAGTTCTCCACCGTGCCCGGTGTCAAGGAGGACGTGACCGAGCTCATCCTGAACCTGAAGGGCCTCGCGATCAAGAGCTACAGCGAAGAGAGCGAGCCCAAGGCCATGACCATCGACGCCGTGGGTCCCTGCGAGATCAAGGCAGGCGACATCAAGGTGGACGATGAGATCGAGATCGTCGATCCGGAAGCTCATATCGCCACGCTGAACGAGGACGCTCACCTGCAGATGCAGATGACCCTCGACCGCGGCCGCGGCTATGTGAGCGCCGACAAGAACAAGGAAAAGAACCCCAACCTGCCCATCGGCGTCATCGCCATCGACAGCATCTTCACCCCCGTGAGGAAGGTGAACTACACCGTCGAGGATACCCGTGTGGGCCAGGCCACGGACTATGACCGTCTGACCCTGGAGATCTGGACCAACGGCACCATCAAGCCTGAAGAGGCCATCAGCGGCGCCGCCAAGATCCTCAGTGAACACCTGAGCCTGTTCATGACCCTCACCGACGCTGTGATGCCTGTGAGCATGGTGCAGCCCGAGGAGGACCGCAAGGACAAGGTGCTGGACATGACGATCGAGGACCTGGACCTGTCGGTCAGGGCTTACAATTGTCTGAAGCGCGCCAATATCAACACGGTGGCGGAGCTCGTGACCCGCAACCAGGAGGATATGATGAAGGTGCGCAACCTGGGCCGTAAGAGCCTGGAAGAGGTCGAGCAGAAGCTGGAAGCCCTGGGTCTCGGCCTGCGTCCCAACGAGGAGTAAGAGCGAGCGATACGGCGGATGACATGCCACCGCACATGGCATGGCCGCCGCCGCACCGTGAAGGAGGAAAGTTCCCATGGCATATCAACGCAAGCTGGGCCGCACGGCTGACCAGCGCAAGGCGCTGCTGCGGAACCAGGTGACCAACCTGATCTGGTATGGCCGCATCGAGACCACCGAGCAGAAGGCCAAGGAAGTGCGCAGCATGGCTGAGCACCTGATCTCCCTGGCCATCAAGGAATGCGACAACACCGTGAAGGTCACCAAGGAGACCCACAATGACAAGGGCCAGCTGATGACCCTGGAAGTGACCAACGACGCCCCCAGCAAGCTGGCTGCCCGTCGTCAGATCATGCGTTATCTGTACGACATCCCCGAGCAGGCCAAGCCTGACGAGAAGCCCGCTGATTTCAGGGAGCGCATGAAGGAAGGCCACGCCGCCCATCCCGTGGTGGAGAAGCTCTTCCGCGAGGTGGCGCCCCGTCTGAAGGCCCGCAATGCTGAGAAGAACTGCGCCGGTGGCTACACCCGCATCTACAAGCTCGGACCGCGCCGTGGTGACGCTGCCGAGATGGTCATCATCGAGATCGTCTGATCAACTGATACTGAATACTTTCATCACACACCAAAGCAACGCACACATGATACCGCCCCTCCGCACAAGGGGCGGTGTTTTTTTGCCTCCGCGGCGCGAAACAGTAGCGGAGCGACGGAAAATGTGGTATCATGTTTCGGGTATGACCCAATGACGATGCAAGGAGCCAGCATGAACACACTTTCGATCACGGTATCCAATGTCTCCCTGACCTTCGGCGGACAGAAGCTGTTCTCCGGCGCGGACCTCAAGTTCCTCTCCGGCAACTGCTATGGCGTCATCGGCGCGAACGGCGCGGGCAAGTCCACCTTCCTGCGCATCCTGTCCGGCGAGCTGGAGCCGACCACCGGCTCGGTGCAGATCCAGCCGAACCTGCGCATGTCCACCCTGAAGCAGGACCAGTTCAAATACGACGCCTACACGGTGCTCGATACGGTCATCATGGGCAACCAGCGGCTGTATGACATCATGAAGGAGAAGGACGCCCTGTATGCCAAGCCCGACTTCAGCGATGCCGACGGCGAGAAGGCGGCCGAGCTGGAGGGCGAGTTCGCCGAGATGGACGGCTGGAACGCCGAGAGCGATGCCGCGACCCTGCTGACCGGCCTGGGCATCGATACCGAGCTGCATTACAGCCTGATGGGCGATCTGAAGGGCGGCGACAAGTTCAAGGTCCTGCTGGCCCAGGCCCTGTTCGGCAACCCCGATATCCTGCTGCTGGACGAGCCGACCAACAACCTGGACAACCGCAGCGTGGCCTGGCTGGAGGACTTCCTGATGGAGTTCCCCGGCACGCTGATCGTGGTCAGCCATGACCGCTGGTTCCTGAACAATATCTGCACGCATATCGTGGATATCGACTACAACCAGGTCAAGCTCTATGTGGGCAACTATGACTTCTGGTATGAGTCCTCCAAGATGATGCAGGCCCTGATGAACGACCAGAAGAAGCGCCGTGAGGACAAGATCCGGGAACTGCAGGCTTTCATCCAGCGCTTCTCCTCCAACAAGTCGAAGGCCAAGCAGGCCACCAGCCGCCGCAAGCTGCTGGACCAGCTGACCATCGAGGAGATGCCCGCTTCCTCCCGCCGCTATCCCTGGGTGTGCTTCACGCCCGACCGTGAGGCCGGCAAGGACATCCTCACCGTGGATGGCATCAGCTACAGCCAGGATGGGGTGCAGCTGCTGAAGGACGTCAGCTTCATCGTGACGAAGGGCCAGAAGATCGCGCTGGTGGGCACCGAGCAGGCCCAGACCGCGCTCTTCCGCATCCTCACCGAATAGATCCAGCCCGACAGCGGCAGCTTCAAGTGGGGCGTGACCATCTCCACCAGCTATTTCCCGAAGGACAACAGCAAGTTCTTCGACGGCTGCGATAAGAACATGATGGAGTGGTTCGCGCAGTACAGCCCCGAGCAGCTGGAGACCTACATGCGCGGCTTCCTGGGCCGCATGCTCTTCAGCGGTGATGACGTGTATAAGCCCGTGTCGGTGCTCTCAGGCGGTGAGAAGGTGCGCTGCATGCTCTCCCGTATGATGCTCTCCGGCGCCAACTTCCTGATGCTGGACCAGCCTACCAACCACCTGGACCTGGAGTCCATCCAGGCGGTGAACAACGCGCTGATCAGCTTCCCCGGCAACGTGATCTTCACCAGCCAGGACCATCAGTTCATCACCACCATCGCCGACAGGATCATCGATATCCAGCCCGATGGCACCATCAAGGACTACTACTGCAGCTATGAGGAGTACCTCGACCGCATCAAGCAGGAATGATCCCGGCTCGACGCGGCCATACGAAAAGAGCGATGCCTTCCATGAACGGAGGCATCGCTCTTTTTGCGCGCCGCCGCGCCGATCAGATCTGCCGGCGCGCGCGCCTTCTGCGCAGATGGCGGCGGATCCCCAGCGCGATGAGCACGAGCAGCAGCACCAGCAGGACGCAGACGCCCAGCACCACGAGCGTGGCCGTGCCGGGATGGCTGAAGATCGCCAGGCCGCCCTCGTTCGTGACGATCTTGCGGCCCTGGGCGGAGGCATAGCGCTCCGGCACCTCGGGCACGCCGTCCACCTTGTCGAAGGAAGCGAGATAGTCCCGGAAGCCCTCCCATTCCTTCACCTCGCGGCCGGTGCTGTCCTTCAGCGAGAGCGACGCGGTGTCGGTCACCACGTTCCCCTCGGCATCCTTGAGCGTGATGTTGAAGATGCCGTAGGACTTCTTCTGGACGGAGCTGATCATATTCACGGCATACAGGTTGCCGCATACATGGTAGAGCTCATCGCTCCTGATGGGCTCACGGGCGCCGTTCTCACACAGGAGGGTCATGGAGGTCACCCGGTCGAAGGGGACGCGCGCCGTGTTGACGACGACCTCCAGACCGGCGTAGTTCAGCTTGTAGGCGCTGTTGAGCTGACCCATGAAAGCGTCGACCTCGGCGAGCAGCTTCAGCTCGCTGCCGGTGAGCCAGGCGGAGACCAGGGGATGGCCCGCCGACCCGTCTGAGCCGACGCCCAGGGAACAGACCTCGAAGGCATTCGCCACGGTGACATTGCCGATGTCCAGCGCGCCGCGGATGGTGCCCATGCCGACGATGGCGACATCGACGGTCTCGTCCTGGGCCCGATAGGCCGCCAGGTAGGAGTCGGCGATCAGGTCGGCCATGGGCAGCTCCTCATAGAGGCTGTACATGGTGTCCAGGTCGGGGAAATAGACACTGTTGTGCGCGATGACCTCATCGTGGTCCTGGCCACGCAGATAGCCGGCATCGATCTCATCATAGAAGCCATCCACGACGGCGTCCAGCGCGGCGTCGGAGGCCACGGTCTCGTCGCAGGGGAGGAGCGTGACGCCCTGGCAGGTGACCTTGCCCGTGTCGCTCACGGTCAGGTCCAGGCGGCCCAGATAGGTGAGATAGGCGCCCGGTGACACGAGCACGGCGTTCCCCGCATAGACGGGATCGGCATAGGTCGTGTGGCTGTGGCCGCTCACGATCACGTCGATCTGGGGCACCTTCTGCGCCAGGGTCACGTCCTCGCCGGTCTTGCCGTCGCCGTTGGTGCCGGAATGCGAGATGCAGATGATGACATCGGCCCGGTCGCCGATCTCCGTCACGACGGCCTGGGCGCTCGCGACGGGATCCTTCCAGGTGACGCCGCTGGTGGGGGCGCAGGCGATGGCGTCCTTGCCCATGACGCCGAAGATGGCGACGCGGATGCCGTCGACCTCGGTGATCATGTAGCGGCTCGCGCCAAGGGCCTCGAGCGCGTCGGCCAGGTCCTGCTGGTCGTCGTCCAGCGTACCGGAGAGGTCCAGGTCCACCGGCAGCATGAGCCGGGGCAGCGGATCGCCGGAGGCCAGGGCCGCGCGCAGCATGTTGGCCGCGCCGCTCGCGCCCTGGTCGAACTCATGGTTGCCGAAGGTGGTGGCGGTGCAGCCGACCAGGCCCAGCAGGCGCAGCTCATAGGCATCGGTGGAGAAGCCCGTTTGCAGCAGCGTGCCCATGGCGAAGTCGCCGGCATCCACCAGCAGGCTGTGGTCGCTGCTGTTCTCCCGCACCAGCGTCATCAGTCGACCGGCGCCGCCGTGCTCACGCTTCACGCCCCCAAAGGTATCGACGGAGGGCTCGAAATAGGAATGGATGTCGGAGGTGAAGAGCACGGTCAGCTCTTTGTCAGCCAGGGCGGTGGAGGCCGCGGCGCACAGCAGAAGGAGCAGACAGATCAGCCCGAAGAGGCGGCAGAGGGAGCGTTCCATAAAGATCCTCCGAGCCCGGGATGGGTCAGGCATCCGAGCGGGCATAAGCATTCTTCATACCATTGGAGGCGATGAGCAGCACCTGGTCGAGGACCGCGGCCGTCTCACGGCGGGCTGCCTCGGCCATCCTTTCGTTCGCCTCCGTCAGGTCGGCGGTGATATCGGCGGGCGTTTGACGCAGGAAGGCGGCGTCGTGCTCCTTCAGCATCGCGTGGCCGATGGAGGACAGCTTCTGCTGATAGCGCTCGATGGCGCCGATGCAGCCGCGATAGTGCGCGTCGGCCAGGGCACCCAGGATGCGGTTGGCCCAGTAGAAGCTCTCGGTCGTGACCTCCTTGCCGGTGCAGGCCAGGTAGTCCGGCGCGGTGTCGACATGGGCATAGAAGGGCACCAGGCCATTGAAGGCGTTGCTGCCCACCGCGATCCATTCCACCGCGGCCAGGGCGTCCGGCAGACCGGGGCGCAGCTGGGTGATGGCCACGAAATTGTTGCGGTTGATGCCGATGGGGCGGTAGCGGCCGCGCTCGCTGTCATCGCCGTAGTGGCCGTAGGGGTCCCAGCGGGTGTGCTGATAGTAGTAGGACAGCACATACTTGATGTCCTCGACCGTGATCTTCCGCTCGGGCACCATGCACCAGGGCAGGTCGTCGCTCTCGGGCGTGAAGTCGGCATCGGGGCCGTCCCAGCGGAAGGAGGTCGGATCCAGATAGCGGAGCATGGCCCAGGCGCGGGGCGTGTTGTAGGAATGATCGTGGTCGCTGCGGCTGCCGAAGGCGCCGCGGGCATCGAAGTCCGTCTGCTGCTCCACGGGGATCTCGGAGAGCGACACGTCAAGATGGTCTTCGGTCACGAAGGCGCACAGGCCCGCGTCGCACAGATGGTCGCGGCCCTCGCCCAGGGCGTCGACGAAGTCGAAGCTGTCGATGCCCTGCTGGTTGGGCATCACCACATAGCAGTCATCGGGGCAGCGCTTCGCCATCCAGTGGTGGCCGCCGACGGATTCCAGCCACCAGACCTCGTCCCGGTCCTGGAAGCCGATGCCGTTCATCTCATAGGTGCCGTACTTTTCCAGCAGATGCCCCAGGCGCAGCACGCCCTCGCGGGCCGTGTGGATGTAGGGGAGGACGATGGTGAGCATGTCCTCCTCGCCGATGCCGCCCTTCACCAGCGGGTCGGCGCCCAGTACGCGGGGATTGGAGGTGAGGGTCTCAGTCTCGCTCATCGCGACGCCCGCGTCATTGAAGCCGGCCTCGCCCCAGATGCCGTCATCGGGCAGGGCGTTGGGCATGGCGGAATAACGCATGGGGTCGTCCGGCAGGTCGATCTACACGCCGGAGATCACGGACTTGTAGTGACGCGGCTGGTCCTTGGGCAGGACGACGGTCAGCTTCTTGGCGGTGAAATGGCCGGCGCCGGAGTCTTCATTGCGGGCCATCATGGTGGAACCGTCATAGGTGGCACGCTTGCCGACGAGGATGGTGGTGCAGGGCATCAAAGATCACGCTCCATTCGTTCGATCTCGGTCTTGTTTGAGATAGGCATCAGGGCTTGCGGGCGTTCCGCACCTCGTGGTTCTTGCGGATGGTGGCCTCGTGGCCCATGTCGGAGGGCTCATAATACCGCCGGCCTTTGACCTCGGGCGGCATGTATTCCTGCGGGACCCAATGGCCCGGGAAGTCATGGGGATATTTGTAGCCGTCGCCGCTGCCGATGCGCTGGTGTCCCTGGTAGTGGGTATCGCGCAGGTGGACCGGCACGGGGCCATAGCCGCCCTTCTCGGCATCGGCCATAGCGGCGTCGATGGCGGAGGATACGCTGTTGCTCTTGGGGCTCTCGCACACGGCGATGATGGCCTGGGCGATGGGGATGCGGGCCTCAGGCATGCCGATGGACTGCAGCGCGTGGTCGGCCGCTTCGGCCTGGAGCATGGCGATGGGGTTTGCCAGGCCCACATCCTCACTGGCATGCACGATCACACGCCTCGTGATGATGCGCGGGTCGACGCCGGCATACAGCAGCCGGGCACACCAGGCCAGGGCCGCGTCACTGTCGGAGCCGCGCAGGCTCTTGCAGAAGGCGCTGAGCATGTCGTAGAAAAGGCTCTCATCGCAGCGGAGCACGGGCCGCTGGATGCTCTCCTCGGCCACGGCCAGGTCGATGTGGATCGTGCCGTCCTCCCCGGCGGGGGTCGTGAGCACGGCCAGCTCCAGAGCGCCCAGGGCGGAGCGGGTGTCGCCGCCGGCCACGTGGGCGATGTGCCGCAGCGCGTCCTCATCGGCGGTCACCTGCATGGCGCCGCAGCCGCGCTCCCGGTCGGTCAGGGCATGGCGGAGGGCCTTGAGGATATCGGCCTCGGTGAGGGCATGGAACTGGAACACGCGGCAGCGGCTGACGATGGCGGGCGTCATGGCGATCATCGGGTTCTCGGTGGTGGAGCCGATGAAGCGGATCACGCCGCGCTCGATGGCCGGGAGGATGGAATCGCTCTGGGCCTTGCTCCAGCGGTGGCATTCGTCCAGCAGCAGGTACGTGGCCTGGCCATAGAGCCTTCGGGCCTCCTCTGCCTGTTTGATGACCTCGCGCACATCGGCCACGCCGCTGGTCACGGCGTTCAGCTGCACGAAGCGGGCGCTGGTCATGTGGGCGATGATGGAGGCCAGGGTGGTCTTGCCGCAGCCGGGCGGGCCATAGAAGATGGAGGACGTCATGCGGTCCGCCTCGATGGCACGGCGCAGCAGCTTGCCGGGGCCCACGAGGTGCTCCTGTCCGATGAACTCCGAAAGATCGCGGGGGCGCATCCGATCGGCGAGGGGGCTTTCCTGGGAGAAGAGATCGTCCATGCCGTCACCTCCTCACGCGCTGATGGGGACGCCTGCAGGCGCGGGCCCGCGGCGCGCGGATGGGGCGGGTGAGCAGGAGGAAGGGCTTTCCGTCCTCGCTCACGAGCCCGGGTCGCGTCCCACCGGTCCAGTGCTGCGGGTGCAGGGCCGTCACGCCCTCCTCCACGATGAAGGGATAGGTGCCGCCCCGGCGGATGGCGTGGGCGTCCATGATCGCCGCCATCATGCCGTCGATCAGGGGACGGATGCCGACCCGCTCCGCGCAGCCGCGGATGAGCCGCATGCGATGCTCCGCGCGGGCTCGGGGATAGGGTCGGCGCGCGAAGCTCTCATAGTCGCGTTCGCCGCGGCGGACGATGCCGCGCAGCAGCGTGCTCAGCCGGTCGGTCACGCTGGGTGGGAAGCGCATCAGGAAGGACGCGCGGCCCAGCAGCGGCCCCAGCTGCTCGGGCGGCAGCTCGGCGGCCAGACTCAGTAGGGCCAGGAAGCCGATGGCCGTCTCCGGCACGCTGCGCATGGCGGCGGTCACGTTCAGCGCCAGACGGCGGCAGAGGAGCGCGTCCGCGTCCTCCGCGGGCTGATAGCAGGCGCGATGGAGGCGGTCGGTGGTATCATAGCGCAGCACCCGCCCCAGCTGGATGCCGCAGCCCGCGCGGGGGATGGCGTCTTCGCTGTGCACCACGTGCAGCAGCGGGTAGGCGGAGGGATCCTCCACCAAGCCGGCGGAGATGGGACAGGGGGAGGCGAAGCCGCAGCCCGTGACGGAGCGTGGCAGCACCCCGTCCCGCAGCCGGCGCAGCGTCCAGATCTGCATGACCGAGGCGCCCTGGCTGTGTCCGGAGAGCCACAGCGTAAAGCGGCTGCCGGGCCTCGCGCATTCGTCCAGGACGTCCTTCAGCGAGAGCCTCGCGAGCCCCAGCTGCCTGGCCGTGCGGGGAAAGAGGATGCTGTCGGCGTTGGCCTCGAACTGCTCCGTCAGCTCCAGGAAGCCGCGGTGCAGGCCTTCCTTCAGGCCCATGCGCAGGTTGGGGACCCAGTCATAGAGCTGCTTGCCCGTGCCGGTGAAGCCGATGGCGATGATATAGCGGCCATCCGGGGCCGGGTGGGCCAGGACGACCGCTTTGCCGGTGTGGGTCTGCCGCAGCTCACGAAGGGTCTGGGGCAGGCGGAGCAGCGGGGCCTGGGGCTCCAGCCGCTTCTGCAGGACGCGGAGCTTCAGCCGGGAGGTCCACTGGCCCAGCTTCTCCAGCAGGGAAGGCGCCTCGGAGGCCGGCTCCACGGCCACGGTCAGGTCGCCCTCATATTGCACCGTGGCGTCCTGCCAGCCGGCGTCCAGCCAGGGCTCCACATCCATCGAATAAGACAAAGAGGAGAGCGCGGCCGACAGGCGCAGCAGGCCGTCCGTCGGCACGGGCGCGGCGCTGTCGGAGTGAGGGAGCAGGAGAGGCGCGACGGCGCCAAGATCCAGCGGTCGTTCGGTCATGAGAGGCTCCTTCCATGATGGAGATCATGGTCTCATGATACCACCATAAGGCGCTCCTGTCCAATGAAAGATGCTTGACGATCCGGCTCTTCCGTGCTATAAGCATAGACAGGCATGGAGCCGGACAGGGCGCGAGAACGCGCCTGAGGGAGAACGAGGGCCACAGAGCGATAGGGTATGTCATGAGGGCATACGTTCCTTTCAGAAGAGGGGCGCGTGTTTTTTATGTTTGAAAAGATGGAGGGACTCAACGATGAGGAAGAACGAAGGGCAGCTGATCAGGCTGCTGATCTCGGCCATCCTGCTGGCGATCGGCATGGTGCTGCCGCTGCTGCTGGGCCAGGTGAAGGTGCTGGGCCAGGCGATCAGCCCGCTGCATATCCCGGTGTTCATCTGCGGCATGACCTGCGGCCCCGTGTATGGCGCGGCGATGGGCTTCGTGCTGCCGCTGCTGCGGAGCGCGGTGTTCGGCATGCCGCCCATCATCCCCACGGGGCTGGCGATGGCCTTTGAGCTGTGCGCCTATGGCGCTCTGACCGGCGTGCTCTATCCCATGCTGCGGCGCAGGGCCTGGGGCGCGAAGGCGAGCGGCCTGCCGGCCATGCTGGTCTCCCTGCTCATAGCGATGGTGCTCGGCCGCCTGGTGGGCGGCGCGGCGCAGGCCATCATCCTGGGCTTCAATGGGAAGGGCTATACCTTCCAGGCCTTCGTGGCCTCCTACTTCGTGGGCACGGCCGTCGGCGCGGTGATCCACCTCATCGTGGTGCCCGCGGTGGTGCTGGCGCTGGAGAAGGCGAAGCTGTCACCGATGAAGGGCTGAGACCCCGGCAGAGCCCGCGTGTCAAGGAAGGACGCGCGGGCTTTTCGTTTGCTTCGGGATCGTTTGACATCCGGTCTCTGCCTTGCTATACTGGACCGGACGACGAAGCTGTGGAACAGGGAGGAAAGAGCGATGCGCGCGACGCTGCTCATCTATGGGATGACGGAGGAGAGGCTGGCCCGGCTGCGGTTCCTGTGCATCCGGCCCGGCATCATGCCGAAAAAGGTGCCGGTGGAGGACTATGGCCAGACCATCGCGGCCCTGTGTGGCCTGGAGGAGCGTGGGGAGGACGCGGAGCCGCAGGGGGAGCCCTTCACCGATGAGATGCTGGTGATGTGCGGCTTCACGAACGGCCAGGTGGACGCCCTTCTGGCCGCGATGAAGAAGGCCCGCTTCGCGCCGGTGGCCCTGAAGGCCGTCCTGACGCCCACCAACATGCACTGGGACAGCACCCAGCTCCATCATGAGCTGGCGGAGGAGCATGCCGCCATGAGCAGGGGGAGCAGGGCCCATGGATGACCGGGAGCGCCTGGAGGAGGCCTTCCTGCCCGGTGCCTTCTCGCTCGAGGAGGAGCCGGAGGACGAGAGCGCCCTGCTGCCCGCCTTCCTGCGGGAGGTGGAGACGAGCCCGGCCCATCCTGTCGGCACGCTGAGCTTCAACAAGCGCAGCCGCTGCTGGGTGGTGAAGGGCAGCCCGGACGTGACCGAGATGTGCAAGCGGCTCTTCCCGGGCTCCCAGGGGAGCAGGAGGGGAGAGGCCCGCTTCACCGCGCACAGAAGGACCTTTACCGACCTGTGCTGGCTGCTGCAGCGCTTTCCGCTCACGGTGAAGCTGGCGGACCTGACGCGCTTCGACGAGGCGCTGCGCGAGGCCCGCACGGCGGCGGTGCGCAAGGCGAAGGCGGCCGCGCTGCCGGAGAGGACCGTGCCGCCCGAGGGCACTTTTTGCGGCGAGCTGCGCCCCTTCCAGCAGGAGGGCCTGTCCTTCCTGCTGCGGAACGACCGCTGCCTCCTGGCCGATGAGATGGGCCTGGGCAAGACGGTGGAGGCGCTGGCCTATCTGGCGGCCTCCCGCGCGCTGCCGGTGCTGGTCGTGCCGCCGCCCCACCTCACGCTGAACTGGGAAAGGGAGACCTCCCGCTTCCTGCGGGTGGAGGGCCGCGCGCCCAGGATCCATATCGTGCGCGGGCTCAAGCCCTATGAGCTGCCTGAGGCGGACATGTATATCATGCACTACCTGCTGCTGCGCGGCTGGAAGGACGCGCTGCCGGAGCTGGGCATGCGCTGCGTCATCTTCGATGAGGTGCAGGAGCTGCGACATGGCGGCACGGAGAAGTATTCCGCCGCCAGCCTGCTGTCATAGAGCTGCGACCGGGTCATCGGCCTCTCGGGCACGCCGATCTATAACCGCGGCGGATAGATCTGGAACGTGATCAATGTGCTGGACTTCCACTTCCTGGGCGACTGGGAGAGCTTCTCGCGGGAATGGTGCAGCGGCTACGGCTCGGCCGTGGTGACGAAGCCGGACGTGCTGGGCGCCTATCTTCGGCGCGAGGGCATGATGCTGCGCCGCACCAAGCAGGAGGTGCTCAAGGAGCTGCCGCCCAAGCGCCGCCTGGTGCAGGAGCTGGACTGGAACGACAAGGTCTACGCGAAGCTGATGGAGCCTGTGCTGCCGCAGGTGCTGCGCTGGCGGAAGGACGCCGACCTGACGCCGGGGGAGAAGAGCCTGCTGGAGGAGAGCATCAGCCGCCAGGCGCGCCAGGCGACCGGCGTGGCCAAGGCGCCCTTCGTGTGCCAGTTCGTGCGGACCCTGCTGGACAACGGCGAGAAGGTCCTGCTCTTCGCCCACCACCATGAGGTGATGGACTTCTATCATAAGGAGCTGAAGGCCTATTCGCCGGGCTTCATCACCGGGCGCGAGACCGTGGCCGAGAAGCAGCGGGCCGTGGAGCGCTTCATGATGGGCAAGACGGACCTGTGCTGCGTCTCGCTGCGCAGCGCCAGCGGCCTGGACCTCCAGCGCGCCACCTGTGTGGTGTTCGGCGAGCTGGACTGGAGCCCGGCCGTGCACAGCCAGGCGGAGGACCGTGCCCACCGCATCGGCCAGGAGGACAGCCTGCTCTGCTATTATCTGGTGGCGCCCCAGGGGAGCGACGCCGAGATGCAGGAGGCTCTGGGCCTGAAGGTGAGCCAGTTCGTGGGCCTGATGGGCGATCCGCTGCTCTCCCCGGAGGAGCAGCAGCGCCTGGCGGGGCAGGCCAGGCGGCATGTGGAGCATATCGCCGAGCAGCTGCTCCGGGCCGACGCGGAAGGTCTGTAAAAAAACAAAAAAGGGGCCTGTCTCCCTTTAACGTCCGCCCGAAATAGTGTATAATGCTCTTCGACTCCAGGAAAGCGAGGAGCGGCGGCTTGACTTCATTGCTGAACACGATCCAGATGGCGCTGTGGAACATATCGGACCGCATGAACATCATGGATGTCATCGATATCCTGCTCGTATCGTTCATCATCTACGAGCTGATCATCCTGGTACGCAAGACCCGGGGCAGTGCGCTGCTCAAGGGTCTTGTTCTGCTGCTGCTCGCCGTGGGGATCAGCGACCTGATGGGCCTGACCGCCATGAACTGGCTGCTGAAGAGCGTGATCGGCAACGGCGCGCTGGTGCTCATCATCCTGTTCCAGCCCGAGCTGCGCAAGGCGCTGGAGAGCATCGGCAGCGGCGCCTTCTTCGAGAAGCACCGTGCCGGGAGAGAGAGCACCGAGCGGGAGCGCATCATCGATGAGCTGGTCCGCTGCATGCTGGCCCTTTCCCGCCGCCGGGTGGGCGCCCTGATCGTGTTCGAGCGCAGGACCGGCCTGCAGGATGTGATCGAGACCGGCACGCCCATCGACAGCATGATCACCGCGCCCCTGCTGGAGAACATCTTCGAGCCCAATACGCCCCTGCATGACGGGGCCGTCATCATCCGCGGCGAGCGCGTGGTCGCCGCCGCCTGCATCCTGCCCCTGACCGAACGCCAGGACATCAACAAGGAGCTCGGCACCCGCCACCGCGCCGGCATCGGCATCTCCGAGGCGACCGACGCGCTGGTGCTCATCGCCTCCGAGGAGACCGGCGTCATCTCGATCGCCCAGGGCGGCACGATCTCCCGACGCCTGGACGAGGACGCCCTCCGCAAGGCGCTGAAGGAGCTCTATGAGGAGCCCGCCCCCACATGGACGCGTCTGCTCCACCTTGAGCATCGCAGAAAGGAGACCGTCTGATGAGCGAGCGCCGTGACCGTCCTGACGCGCAGCCGCAGCGCCCGAGCCTGGGCGATCTGCTGAAGCATATCTTCCTGCGGAACTGGGGCTTCAAGCTGCTCAGCGTCCTGCTGGCCCTCATCCTCTGGGCGGGCCTGATCACCCAGGATCCCACGCTCACCCGTGAAAAGGTCTTCACCGATGTCTCGGTCACCGTGAGCGGCACCGACACGATCAAGCGCAACGGCTTCATCGTGACCAGCGACCTGGATGAGCTCCTGAGCGATGTGACCGTGCGCGCGGCCGTCCCCCAGGGTCGCTACCAGGAGGCGACCGTGAACGCCTACAACGTGCGCGTCGACCTGACCCGCGTGAACGCCACGGGCGAATGGGAGCTGAAGCTCACTGCCACCAATTCCTCCACCTATGGCAATGTGACATAGATCACCCCCGCCACGATCCCCGTGACCGTGGAGGCTTATACGACCCGCTACCGCATCCCCGTCACGCTCGGCAGCGAGGGTGAGGTCCCCGCGGGGATGAGCGTCTCGTCCTCCTCGGTCGATCCCTCGCTGATCTCCGTGAGCGGCCCGAAGTCGGTGGTCGACCAGATCGTCCGCGCCCGCGCGGTGATCGACCTGAGCACCCTGCCGGACGAGGAGGGCCTCATCGAGACCGCCGTCCCCTTCACGCTCATCGACCGCCAGGGCGAGGAGGTCAGCAGCGACCTTATCGAGGTCACCAGCGAGGGCATCCTTCTGGACAGCGTGATCGTGGAGCAGATGCTCTACCCGACCCGCACGATCGAGTTCTCCTCCGCCGGGCTGCTCACCGGTACGCCGGCCGAGGGCTACGAGATCAGGAGCGTGACTTATACGCCCGTGAGCGTGACGGCCTCCGGCAGCTCGGAGGATCTGGCCGCGCTGGACGAGCTGTTCGCCTCCTCCGCCATCGATGTGACGGGGCTCGATGAGAGCTTCGTGCGCACGGTGAAGGTCCGCAAGCCCACCGAGCTCGTGAGCCTCTCGCCCGACAGCGTGACCGTACAGGTCTAGATCGGGCCCGTCATCACCAGCCGCACCTTCTCCTCTTTGCGCGTGAACCTGGAGGGCGTGGATGCCCAGCTGCGCGCGAGCATGGAGGTCAGCAACATCAGCGTGACCGTCACCGGCCCGCAGCTCTGGCTGGATGAGCTCAAGAGCAGCAGCATCCGGCTGGTCTGCGACGCGACCGGCCTGACGGAGGGCAGCTACGATCTGCCCGTCTCCTGCTCCATCTCGGCAGAGGGGGCGGAGGAGGCCGCGACGCAGCTGAGCCAGGAGACCATCTCCGTGACGCTCAAGCCCAGGAACTGACCGAGCACTTGAAAGGAGGAGGGTACGATGGGCAGCCTGGCTGACCGCATCCTGACCGCCCTCCTGAGCTGGGCCCGTACGATCGCCTCCTGGATCTGGCATGGCGGCAGCGGCCCCCTGCAATGGATCGCAGCGCACTGGCTCATCCTGGTGCTGGTGCTGCTCGTGCTGGGCACGGCGGCCGATCTGGCGGTCTATGTCTTCCGCTGGCAGCCGCTGGAGGTCCTGCGCAGCTATCGCCGCAGGAAGCAGGCGGGCCCCATGCCTTCCGAGCCGGAAGTGCCTCCCGCCCCGGTCCGGGCCCGGACCTGGGTCTATGCCGACGGCAGCGACCGCACCGAGCTGGTGACCGAGTAGCCCGAGCCTTCCCCTCTCGCGGAAGCGGAGCCTCTGCCAGCGCTGGCCGAGAAGACGGAGCCTGACAAGGAGGAGCCCGCGCCCCGCCCCCGCCGCGGCGACCGCTACAGGGACCGCCGCTGGCGTCATGCCGACCGGAGCGGAGAGGACGAAGAAGAGCAGCCGGCCGCCGCGGCCTTCCATGAAGCCGCCTATCCGGAGGGCTGGCCCTCCGGCACAGAAGCAGGACAGGGGGAGAAGAGATGACGGACCCCGCGCTTCCGGAAGAGTTTATCGAATGGATGAGCCGGCAGCTGCCACCAGAGGAACTGCCGGCGTTTTTGAACAGCTATGACGCGCCGTATCTCCGGGGCTATCGGCTGAACACGCTCAAGGGAACGGGCAGCTTGCCGGAGGGCTCCGGCGAGCCGATCCCCTGGGAGCCGAGCGGCCGGTATCTGTCGCAGGCATCATAGGCGGGCTCGAGGCCGCTGCATGAATGTGGCGCCTGGTACATCCAGGAGCCCAGCGCCATGCTCCCCGTGGCCGTGCTGGATCCCCGCCCCGGCGAGACTGTGCTCGACCTGTGCGCCGCGCCGGGCGGAAAATCCACCCAGATCGCAGGAAGGCTGCGCGGGGAGGGCCTGCTCGTGTGCAATGAGCCTGTGCCCAAGCGCGCGCAGATCCTTTCGCGCAACATCGAGCGGATGGGCGTGACGAACGCGCTGGTCGTGTCGGCGATGCCATAGCAGCTGGCGGCCCGCTGGGAGGGCGGCTTCGACGCGGTGCTCGTGGACGCGCCCTGCTCGGGCGAGGGCATGTTCCGCCGCCATCCCGAGACCCGCGGCGAATGGTCGCTCTCCATGCGTGACGGCTGCGCGCGCCGCCAGAGCGAGATCCTGGACAGCGCCGCGCGGCTCGTGCGTCCGGGCGGGCGCATCGTTTATTCCACCTGTACGCTGAACACCACCGAGAACGAGGACAACGTGCGTTCCTTCTGCCTGCGGCATCCTGAGTTCCACGCGGAGGCCTTCTCGCTCCCCGGGGCGGAGGCGCCGGACGGGACGTTCACCTGCTATCCGCACAGGATGGCGGGCGAGGGCCAGTTCGCCGCGCTCCTGCGCAGGGACGGGGACGCGGCCGCTTCTCTGCCCCGGGACAGCTCTCTGCCCCGGCCGGACAAGGCGGCGCTGAAGCTCCTGCGGGACTTTTGCCCTGAGGCGCCCCAGCCCACCGCGCTCCTGGCGGATACGCTGGTCTCGCTGCCCGGCTGCCCCGATGTGCGCGGCCTGCGCGTGCTCCGCTGCGGCCTGCATCTGGGGACCTGCGCCGGAAAGGTGTTCCGTCCCGATCACGCCTGGGCAGTGAGCATGACGCCGCCGCCCTTCCCGCGGGTCCCGCTCGACGAGGCGGTGGCCTGCCGCTATCTGGCCGGCGAGGAGCTGCCGGTCCCCGAGGACATCCGCGGCTGGGAGCTGCCTTCGCTCGAGGGCATGGTCCTCGGCTGGGGCAAGGCCTCCGGCGGGGCGATGAAGGACCACTATCCCAAGGGCCTCCGCCGCGACCTGCTCCATACCAAACAGGGAGACGAATGATGATGAAGCTGCGTGACCTTGCGGCCCTGCTGCTGCTCCTGCTGCTCTGCCCGCTCTGCGCGATGGCGGCCGGCTCCGGCAAGACCGCGTCCAGGCTGACAGACGTGCGGATCTACGCGATCCGGGCCGAGGAGGAGAAGGAAGCCGGCTCGCTCCCGCTCGACGCGGTGCGCTGGTACTGGAGCACCGAGGAGAAGAAGTACTACCTCTTCCTCCCGGCCGATATGGATCCCTCGGCGATCCGTCTGTGCGTCTCCGCGCCGGATACGGTCACGCTGGAGGGACAGAAGATCGTGACCGGAGAGCTCACGTCCGTGCCCACCGACCGCGATCTGACCGTGCGCTGCGGCAAGGAGTCGACCACGCTGGTCGTGATGCACTCGGAGAACGTGCCTTCGATCCACATCAGCACCGAGAGCGGCTCCCTCGACGCCATCCAGGCTTCCAAGGACGTGAAGGAGAAGGGCAAGATCCAGATCTGGCAGGGGACCTCCGAGCAGGTCATCGACCTCGATCTCGACTACATCCGCTGCCGCGGCAATTCCTCCTTCGATTACAGCAAGAAGGGCTATCAGATCAAGCTCTCCAAGGGCAAGAACCTGTTCGGGATGGGCAAGAGCAAGGTGTGGGTGCTGGTGGCCGCTTACCGCGACCGCTCCCTCCTGCGCAACCCGATCACCCTCGACATGGCCCGCTACGCCGGGCTGCCCTATACGCCGGAATACCGCCTGGTCGATCTCTACTGCGACCATGTGTACCAGGGGACCTATCTTTTCTGTGAGAAGGTGGAGATCGGCTCCGGCCGCGTCGAGATCCGCGACCTGGAGTCCGCCACGGCTGAGCTGAACGAGAAGAAGCTCGACCATTATGCCCAAGCGAAGAAGGTCACCGGCAAGGGCACCGGCCGCTGCTATTCCATCCCGAAGGAGCCTGAGGACGTCACCGGCGGCTATCTCATCCAGTGGGACATGGTGAAGCGTACGAAGCAGTACGCCTCGGTGTACTATACCAAGAAGGGCAACCTGATGGGCCTGGTGAGCCCCGAATACCTCTCGAAAAAGCAGTTCGAATACATCAGCAAGTTCCTCCAGGGCTTTGAGAACGCGGTCTATTCCAAGAGCGGCACCACCAAGTCCGGCAAGCATTACAGCGACTATGTGGATATGAAGTCGCTCGTGCGCAAGTACATGATCGAATAGATCAGCAAGAACTTCGACGGGGCGCGCTCAAGCCAGTATTTCTTCAAGCCCAGCGATGACGAGAGCACCGTGGCCTACGCGGGCCCCTGCTGGGACTATGACAACGCCTACGGCTGCTATACCGCGAGGACGCACGCCAAGGCGACGCTCGATCCCAAGGGCTTCCTGGCCGGCAACAGCGAGTATTCCACGGGCTGGTGGGTCCAGCTCTGCACCCATGATGATTTCATGGCGGAGGTGCATACGGAATACGCCACCACCTTCACCCGCGCACTGAAGATCCTGCTGGGCGAGATGCCCGATGACAGCGGTGTGCTGATGTCTCTGGACGAGTATGCCGAGCGGGTGCGGGCCTCGGCCGCGATGAACTTCATCCGCTGGCCCATCGACGGCGAGGAGAACACCGATACCGGCGCCGACTTCGAGGAGAACGTCGAGTATCTGCGGACCTTCATCACGAAGCGCCGGCAGTGGCTCGATACCCAGTGGCTGGACTGATCATGATGAGGGAGCGTGATGCCCGTGTTCCCGCCTGAGCTGCAGGCCGCCATCGAGGAGCAGGCCGCCGCGTTCCCGCTGAAGGCGCTGTGTGAGGATGCAAGGCAGATCTCCGAGCGTTACCGCGCCATGGAGGACAGGGGCGCCCGTCTGCTGACGCGAAGGAGCGAGGCCGCGGCCTACGCTCTTTCCCGGATGCCCGCCACCTATGCCGCCATCGAGGCGGCGCTGCGCGAGGCCCTGCTCTGCTGCCCGGAGGCGCCGCGCACCCTGCTCGACGCGGGCGCGGGCACCGGCGCCGGCACCTGGGCCGCCGCGTCCCTGCTGGCGCTGGAGCGTGTCGATCTGCTGGAGCGCGAGGCCGCCATGCGCGAGCTGGGCTCGTCCCTCATGGCGAAGGCCGGGGAGACGCTCCGCGGGGCGGGGTGGCATGGCTGTGACCTCGTGACGGACGCGGTCGGGCCCTCCGCTGAGCTCGTGCTCTGCGCCTATGTGCTCAATGAGCTGACCGCGGACCGGCGCCCCGCCGTGCTCCGCAAGCTGTGGAACGCCACGGAGCGGCTGCTGCTCATCGTGGAGCCGGGCACGCCTGAGGGCTATCGCCAGCTGATGGAGGCCCGTGCCCAGCTACTGGCGGAGGGAGCCCACGTGGCCGCGCCCTGCCCGGGAGACGGCCCATGCCCCATGCCCGCGGACGACTGGTGCGCCTTTGCCGTGCGTGTCCAGCGCAGCCGGCTGCATCGCCTGCTCAAGGGGGGCGACGCGGCCTTTGAGGATGAGAAGTACTTCTATATGGCCTTCACGCGCGATCCGGTGAGCCCGGCGGCAGCCCGCGTGCTGCGCCATCCGCAGCAGCAGAAGGGCGCGGTCTCGCTCACCCTCTGCGAGGAGCGGGGCATCGAGCGGCGCACGGTCACCCGGCGCGAGGGGGCGCTCTTCCGCGCGGCCAGGCGATGCGAGGCCGGCGACGCGTTCTCCGATAAGATGACAGGAGGGATCCCGGATGATCCGGCAGATGATCCAGATCGATGAGGAAAAGTGCATCGGCTGCGGCCTATGCGCCAAGGCCTGCAAGGAGAGCGCCATCGCCATCGTGGATGGGAAGGCGCGGGTGATCCGCGATGACTTCTGTGATGGCCTGGGCAACTGCCTGCCCGCCTGCCCGGTGGACGCCATCCGCTTCGTGCAGCGCGAGGCCGTGCCCTATGATGAGGAGGCCGTGCGCCTGCACAAGCTGCATGAGGAGGCGAAGAAGCACCCGGCCGCGGGCTGCCCGGGTACGCGTATGCGGCAGATGGCAGCCGCGCCCGACGAGCCGCTCCCGGATGGCCGGATCCCCAGCCAGCTGCGGCAGTGGCCGGTGCAGATCAGGCTCGTATCGCCGAGGGCGCCCTGGTTCGCCGGGGCGGATGTGCTGGTGGCGGCGGACTGCACCGCCTATGCTTACGGCGAGTTCCACCGCGACTTCATCCGCGGGCGCGTGGTGCTGGTCGGGTGCCCCAAGCTGGATGATACGGACTATGCCGAGAGGCTGACCGAGATCCTGCTGCTGAACGATATCCGCAGCCTGACCGTCACACGCATGGAGGTGCCCTGCTGCGGCGGGCTGGAGCGCGCGGTGCGTGAGGCGGTGGAGCACAGCGGCAAGGAGGTCCCCGTGCGGGTGGTGACCATCACGGCCGACGGCGGAACGATCGGCTGAGGTGCTCCATGAAGATGACGATCGGTGTGCTGGCCCATGTGGATGCCGGCAAGACGACCTTTTCCGAGCAGGTGCTCTACCGCACCGGCGCGATCCGCCATCTGGGGCGTGTCGACCACAAGGACGCGTATTTGGATGACCAGCCGGTCGAGCGGGAACGGGGCATCACCGTGTTCTCCGGCCTGGCCACGATCCAGATAGGGGAGGATACGCTCTACTGGCTGGACACGCCGGGCCATGCGGACCTCTCCGCGTAGATGGAGCGCGCCGTCTCGGTGCTGGATGCCGCCATCCTGGTGGTCTCGGCGGTGGAGGGCGTGCAGAGCCATACCGAGGCCGTGTGGCATATCCTTGAGGCATACCATGTGCCTGTGCTCATCTTCCTCAACAAGCTGGACAGGGAAGGGGCGCGCCCGGATGAGGTCCTGGCACAGATCCGGGCCAGGCTCTCCCCGGCGGTGACCGACCTGCGGGCCTTCCAGGGGAGCGGCACCCCGGATGAGCCGCTGCTGGAGTCGCTGGCGGAGCTGGATGAGGCCCTGCTGGACCGTTATCTTGCGGGCGACCGCGCGCCGGAGCCCTGGATCGATGGCCTCAGCCGCCTGGTGATGGCCAGGGGATGCTTCCCGGTGATGGCCGGCAGCGCGCTGCTGGGCGAGGGCATCGACAGCTTCCTGCGGGTGACGCGGCGGCTGGTCCGCACGGACTATGAGGGGAAAGGGCTGGAGCCCTTCTCCGCGGTCTGCTTCCGGGTACGGCACGATGCTCAGCGCCAGCGCGCCTGCTTCCTCAAGCTGCTCTCCGGCAGCCTGCGCGTCCGCAATCCGCTCCCCGGCGATCCCGAGGGGAGGAAGGCCCCGGAGCTGCGCGTGTATCATGGCGAGCGATGGCGCTGCGTGGAGCAGGCCTCGGCCGGCGATGTGATCGCGATCCCCGGGATGGACGGCGTCCGGCCGGGCCTTGTGCTGGGCCGGGGCGCGCCTGTGCCGTTCCGCTCCGAGCCCATGTCCGCGGCGGACCTGCTCTGGGACATGGCTGCCGTGCCCTCCTTCCGCATGGCGGAGGCGGTCGCGCTGCTGGAGGATGAAGATCCCTCGCTTTCGATGGAGCGCGCGGGCGACCGCATCGGCATCCATGTGATGGGCGGGATCCAGTTGCAGATCCTGCAGCAGCTGCTGCGGGAGCGCTTCGGCTATGAGGTCACGTTCGGCCCGCGCCGCGTGCTCTATCGCGAGACGATCGCCGCGCCGGTCGTGGGCATCGGGCATTATGAACCGCTGCGCCACTATGCCGAGGTCCATCTGCGGCTCGTGCCCGGGCAGCCCGGGAGCGGCGTCACCTTCCGCAGCCGGGTGCATGTGGACGACCTGGCGCTGAACTGGCAAAGGCTCATCGAGACCCATGTGTTCGAGAAGACGCATCGGGGCGTGCTGACCGGCGCGCCGCTCACCGATGTCTGTGTGGAGCTGCTGGCCGGCCGCGTCCATTTGAAGCACACGGAGGGCGGCGACCTGCGCGAGGCCACCTACCGGGCCATCCGCCAGGCGCTGATGCAGGCCCGGAGCGTCCTGCTCGAGCCCCTGTGCCGCTTCGATATCACGGTGCCCCGGGAGAGCTATGGCACGGTGCTGGGCTCGCTGAACGCCATGACGGACACGCTCGAGACCGAGCCCATGGGCGCAGAGGAGCTGCGCATCACCGGGGAGGCGCCCTACGCGGCCTTCAGCCGGTGGCAGGACAGCTTCCTGCCGCAGACCCATGGCCGGGGGAGCCTGCGCGTGTGGGCCTCACGCTACGCGCCTTGCGCGGACGCAGACGAGATCGTGGCGCGGGCTGACTATCATCCTTTGGCAGACGATACGCCCGATTCCGTGTTCTGCGCGCACGGCGCGGGCTATACGGTCGCGTGGTACCAGGTCCCCGAGTTCGCGCATATCCCCAGGAAGAGCTATGAGGCCCTTCTGGATGAAGAAGATCATACACGCTGAAAGGAGCGAGGAACGATGGGCAGGAAGTCGACCCGTGAGAACAAGACCATCTATCAGCTGAGCCGTGAAAAGGCGGAGCTGACGCGTGAGGCGGCAGGAGAGCAGATGCTCTTCGTATCGGAGGACCGCATCGAGAAGATCGAGAGCGAGAAGTCCGACGCGCGGCCCGAGGAGGTCGTGGCCATGGCCAAGTGCTATGATGACCCCCTCCTGCGCAACCGCTATTGCTCGCAGGCATGCCCCATCGGCAAGGGCCGTGTCCCCGCGATCAAGGACAAGGACCTGCCCCAGCTGACGGTATAGATCGTGCACACGATCAACGGCCTCTATGCCGACCGTGACCGCTTCATCGAGATCGCGGCCGCCGCTGGCGAGCAGCTCTCTGAGGAAGACATGGACGCGCTCATCGGCATGAGCGTGCAGCTGGAGCATCTGTCCCACTCGGTCGATTCGCTCAAGCTGTGGCTCCGCAAGAAGATGGAGAAGTGACATGGTGCCCCGGCTCCTTCGGGATCTTCCTGAAGGAGCTTTGCTTTGTTTGTGACTTTTTTTCGCTTTTTTGTCATAGACCTGTTGACGGATCCCTAAAAAAAGATTAAAATACTGTACAAGTTCCCAAATGACGGATGGAAAGGACGTGACGCGCGTGGCCGCTCAAGCCCCCACGATCTTTAGCTATGCGTATCGTCCGATCCAGCCGGTGGATGACTGGGACATCCCCTTCACCATCAACATCGACGCGCAGGGCATCTTGTGCTATGATGTCTATACTTTGATGCAGGACGGCCAGTACCGCAGCGTCGACCGCCAGGCCTTCCGGCTGAGCCCCGATGTGTTCCACCGCATCGTGGAGAGCATCCGCTACGCCAAGCCCTGGATGCGCCATATGCCGCCCAGGATCCAGCTGACAGACGACCCCGGTGCCGAGTACACCTTCTGCCTCGACCGTCTGCCCGTCTTCAGGATCTATGACATGGAATCGCTCCTGGCCCGCGACTACCGCAGCACGCGCGGCCACTACACCCGCCTGGTCTACTGCCTGCTGGAGGACATATCCCAGCTGCTCAGCCGCGATGGCCTGATGCTCACGCCGGATACCTTCGATCCCAGCGAGGTCTACGCTCCCTCGGAAGCCGCACAGGCATGATACGCTCCGTGTGATACGGAGCGCTTTTTATAACGAATGATGACTTGCTTGTTATTTTGCTTATCTTGCGATATAATGAATATGACAGGGAAGGAGGTGTTAGCATGGACCAGCACGAACGCGATCTGGCATATATCAGGATGCTGCGCTTAATGGATGATGACTTTATGTCGAAGGTCTTCGATGATAGTCCGGAGTGTACTTAGCGGGTCCTGAAGATCATCATGGAAAGAGATGATATCCAGGTCGTGAGCGTGAAGACACAGTTCGCGATCCATAGCCTGGAGGGGCATTCGATCCGGTTGGACATCCTGGCAAAAGACAAGAAAGGTACGCTCTTCAATGTTTAGATCCAGAGAGCTGACAAGGGAGCAGGAAAGAAACGGGCACGGTACTATAGCGGTCTGCTCGATCTTACCGCGTTGGATAAGGGATAGGAATATCTTGCACTACCGGACACATATGTCATCTTCATCACAGAACATGATGTATTAAAGGAAGGAAAAGCACTCTATCATATTGAAAGAATGATCGATGGGAGGACGCCCTTTGAGGACGGATCTCATATCATTTATGTGAATGGATCTTATCGCGATCAGACACCGATCGGCCAATTGATGCATGACTTCCATTGTACTGACGCAGATGAGATCAGAGATCCTCTGTTACAGAAAAGAGCAAGATATTTTAAAGAATCGACGGAAGGAGTGGAAAGTATGTGCAGATTGATGGAACAGATGAGAAATGAAGCGGCTGAAAAGGCTGCAACGTAGACAAAGATCATGACATGGATCGCTGATGCGAAAAATTTTATCAGAACGTTTGGAAAAGGAAAAGATGAAGTGGTCGCTGCGATGGATATTCCGGAAGAATATCGTTCTGTCGTGCTGGAAGCTCTGAATGAAACGTGACACCTCTCCCATCGAGCCGGATACGAGTTCCGGCTTTTTTTGCGCCTGCACGCGACACTTGACGATCGGTGTTCGATATGCTATAGTTAGTTAGTGAAAACTAATACGTGGAACGAGGCGGGATATCCTGCCGGGACCGAGGGGAGAGGGATGCGGATGATCGTGGAGCGGCGGAGCGCCAAGGCGGCCCTTGCCTGTGAGATGAAGCGCATCATCGAGGAGCGCTGCTGCGATGCCAAGTTCGACCTGGCCGCCATCGCCGGAGAGATGTTCGTCGATAAATGCTATCTCGTCCGCGCCTTCCACGAGGTGACCGGCACCACGCCGCTGGCCTATCACAACAGCTGCCGCTGCCAGAGGGCGGAGGCCCTGCTCCGTCGGCCGGAGCTGTCGATCGCGTAGATCGCCTATCGTGTAGGCTATGTGTCGGCGGCGCACTTCTCCCGGGTCTTCCGCGAGGTGACAGGCACCACACCCACGGCCTTCCGCTAGTCCCTGCTCCGGCAGGCTGCCGTATGACAAAACGAACGCTCCATGTGAGCCGCCGTCGGCGGTCCCGCATGGAGCGTTTTTCGTACTATCCTCATACCATCTTCAATAAAGATCGACATATATCAACGGGGGATCCGAAGCGGTCCGGAGGACGAAGAGCGGCTGCCGCCAGTGGCGGAAGCAAGCCGCTCTGAGTTCGCGGTAGGATCGGAAAGCCTTTGATCGCGCCCGCAGGCGCGAGCCCCCTGTCGATCTTATTTGAGATAAGGATCATAGCCCGGAGGAGATGAGGCTCTGCATCTCGGGCGTTTTTTCTTTGCTGCGTTCCTTGAAGAGCAGCTCCTGGTTCGCCACGCTCACGCGGGTCCCGGGAGCGATGGAGTGCGTGATGAACACGTTCGAGCCGATGACCGAGCCGCGCCCGATGACCGACTCGCCGCCCAGGATGGAGGCGCCGGCATAGATCGTCACATCGTCCTCGATGGTGGGATGACGACGCTTGCCGCGCAGTGACTGGCCGCCGCGGGTGGAGAGGGCGCCCAGCGTCACGCCCTGGTAGAGCTTCACATTGTTGCCGATCACCGTCGTTTCGCCCACCACGATGCCGGTGCCATGGTCGATGAAGAAATACCTGCCGATGGTGGCGCCGGGGTGGATGTCGATGCCCGTGAGGCTGTGAGCATGCTCGGTCATGATCCTGGGGATCAGCGGCACCTTCAGCTCCCACAGCGCGTGGGCCAGCCGGTTCACGATGATGGCATACAGGCCCGGATAGGCGATGATGACCTCATCGATCGAGTAGGCCGCGGGGTCGCCGTCATAGCCGGCCTGCAGGTCGGTCTCGACCAGCGCGCGGATCTCAGGCAGCTTGTGCAGGAAGGCCACGGTGATCTCCTGGGCCCGCGTGTCGGCATCCGGCGTATCGCGCAGCGCCAGCACGATCTGCTGCTTGAGATAATAGGCCACGTCCTCCACCAGGCTGGTCAGGCTGTGGTCGATGTCATAGGTCTTGTAGCTGCGGTCGCGGAAATAACCCGGCAGCACCAGACGGCGCAGCTTGTCGATCAGCTGCACGATGACATCGCGGTCCGGCTGGGTGAAGGGCTCCATCCGGTCGATGGCACGGCCGTGCCGGTAGTCCTCCAGCAGCTCGCTGATGACCGCGGGCATCTCGCGGCGGATGATCTCATCGTTCATCATGTCGCCTCCCGTTCCTCTGTGATCGTGTCCGATCCCCCGGTGATGTCACGCAGGACCTTCTCCGCCTCCAGCGTGTGGAAGGAGGCCGCGCGGCCCAGGCGGTTCATCACCGCGAGGCCCACGCCCTCCGCCTCCACGGCCTAAGAGAAGATCACGTCCATCTTTTCATCATCCAGCCTGCGCAGGATGTCGAACAGCCGGTGCGCCACCTCGGCGGGATCGTCCCGGCTGCCCAGATCGTGGGGCCGCTCATCCTTGAGGGCCTCCATATGCTCGGTGAAGCAGAGCACACAGCTGCGATGGCCGTTCCGCGCCGCTTGCTCACACAGAAGGCGCATCGCGGCGACGACCTGCTCCTCCACGCCGGTCACCAGCGTGACCTCTCCGTCGGGGGAATAGTGGCGATAGCGCATGCCGGGGCTGAGCGCCTTCTCGCCCTTCTGCAGGGGCCGCAGCACGCTGCCCGCCACCTCCACCGGGCCGATCACGCTCTCCAGCATCGCTTTCGTCACGCCGCCGGGGCGCAGGATGCAGGGCTTCCCGTGGCAGATATCCAGCACGGTGCTCTCCACGCCCACCTCACAGCTGCCGCCGTCCAAGATGAGCGGGATGCGTCCATCCATGTCCTGCAGCACATGGGCCGCTGTGGTCGGGCTGGGCTTGCCGCTGCGGTTGGCCGAGGGCGCGGCGATCGGCAGACCGCAGGCCTTGAGCATCGCGCGGGCCACGGGATGCGAGGGCATCCGCACGGCCACCGTGGGCAGGCCGGCCGTCACAGCCAAAGGGATGCTCTCCCTGCGCGGCATCAGGATCGTGAGCGGGCCAGGGCAGAAGGCATCCATCAGCGCTTCCGCCAGCGGGGGCACCTCGCAGATGCCGTCCAGCTGGCTCCGGTCCCAGATATGCACGATGAGCGGGTTGTCGGCCGGACGTCCCTTGGCGGCGAAGATCGAAAGCACGGCCTTCTCATCCAGCGCGTTGGCGCCCAGTCCATATACGGTCTCGGTGGGGAAGGCCACCAGCTCGCCCCGGGCCAGCAGCTCGGATGCCAGTCGAAGGCTAGCCTCATCGGCAGGCAAGACCTGCGTTTCCATCTGTATCCTTCTTTCTGATGTTCCGTCAGCGGGGCAGCCGGGCCCCGATCATCCTGGCGATGCCGTTCAGATCGGGCCAGACGGCGATCTCGGTCAGCCCCTGGGCCTCCAGCAGCGCACGCACGGCCTTGTCCTCGCCGATCCCGAGCTCCATCAGGAGCGCACCGCCGGGCAGCAGATGCCTGACGGCTCCTTCCGCGATGCGGCGATAGAGCGCCAGCCCGTCGCTGCCGCCATCGAGCGCCAGCGTCGGCTCCCGCAGGACCTCCGGCTGCAGGTGCGCGCAGTCCTCCGAAGGGATGTAGGGCGGGTTGCTCACGATGACGTCATAGCGCGTGTCGCCCACGGCCTGCCACAGATCGCCCTGAAGCAGCCGGAGCGAGGCGCCCAGCCGGCGCGCGTTCTCGGCGGTCACCTCCAGCGCGTCCGCGGAAAGATCGCAGGCCTCGACCCGGGCCGAGGGCACCTCCAGCGCCAGGGTGACCGCCAGGCAGCCGCTGCCGCAGCACAGGTCCAGCGCTCTTGCGCCGGGCCCCGCCGTACGCAGCGCCGCCACGGCCTTTTCGGCCAGCAGCTCCGTTTCCGGGCGGGGGATGAGCACACGCTCGTCCACCATAAAAGCGCGGCCGCAGAAGGGCTGCGTCCCAAGGATGTATTGCAGGGGCTCCCTATTCAGGCGGCGCGTCAGCAGCGCCCGGAACCGTGCCTGGTCGGCCTCATCCGGCTCAAAGTCGATGCCCAGACGCAGCGAGAGCGGCGGACGGCCCGTGACATGGCTGAGCAGGACCGAGGCGTCGACCTCGGCGTCCTCGATCCCGGCCTGCCGCAGCTCCTCCGCCGCCCGCTTCAGCAGCTGACGACTGTTCATCCCACGCTGCCTTGGTCGTCATCCGTGGGCTCTTGCACGGCGTCGGCCGCGGGCGCCTGACGCGGATGCGCGGCGGCATAGCCGGGCTCGCTGTCGCGGAAGGTCTCCATCACGGTGTAGCCCTCTTCAGTCACGGGCAGCCCCTCAGGCATGCCGTGCAGGGCCACGTTCATGGCGATGATGGCGCACTCCAGCATGCTGTCGTCGGGCTGGCGGGTGGTCAGGCGCTGCATCTGCAGGCCGGGCCAGCGCAGGACCTTCGCGATCTTGCTCTCGGAATGGGCCAGGCCCTTGAGGACCTCATAGCTCACGCCGGCCACCACGGGCAGCATCAGCAGATGGAAGCCCAGGCGCAGGAAATAGTTGCTGATGGGCACCAGCACGTTGAGCACCAGGAACAGGAAGATGCTGATGAGGAACACGATGAGCAGGAACGCCGTGCCGCAGCGGGGGTGCAGGGTGGTGAACTGCTGCGCGTTCGCGGGCGTCAGCTCCAGGTCGTGCTCATGGCAATAGACGGTCTTGTGCTCCGCGCCATGGTATTGGAAGGTGCGGCGCACATCGGGCACCGCGCCGCAAAAGACCATATAGCCGATGAGGATGGCGATCTTCACCACACCGCCGATCAGCGTATAGCCGACGGGGCTCATGCCGGCGCCCTTGAGCAGGCTCTCGATGCCGGCCGGCAGGGCCATGAACAGGCCGACAGACAGGATGACCGCCAGCACGATGGCCGTGCCCATCACGATCTTGTCGATGCCCTTGCCCAGCTTGGCGGCCAGCCACTTCTCGAACTTCGTGGGCTCCTCGTCCAGCACGCCGAGCATCTTGGTGGATTCCTCCAGGGTGCTCATGCCGCCGGTGAGCATGGTGACCATGTTCACCACGCCGCGCAGGAAGGGCCAGCCCATCCATTTGTGCTTCTTGCTCAGCGGCTCATAGGGATGGCGCACCGCCACGATGGAGCCGTCGGGACGGCGGACCGCGATGGCCGTGGCGTCGGGAGAGCGCATCATCACGCCCTCCATCACCGCCTGACCGCCGATATCGACGCGCTTTGCCTTCTTTTCCTCTGCCATGGATGACCTCTTTTCCGCGCCGGAGGGCGCTGACTGTTTTTCTATCGTATGGCCCGCCGGGACGGGCTCCTTGGATCAAAAAAACTGAAAACAGGACACCATCGCATGATGGTGCCCTGCATGGCTTCTTACTGCATACCGAAACGCTTCTTGAAGCGATCGACGCGGCCGCCGGTATCCACCAGCTTCTGCTTGCCGGTGTAGAAAGGATGGCACTTGCTGCAGATATCCACCTTCAGCTCCTTCTTGGTGGAGCCGGTGACGAAGGTCTCGCCGCACACGCAGCGCACGACGCACTCGCCATACTTGGGATGGATCTTCTCCTTCATGCTTGTTTCACCTCTTTTTATCTCATCGATCACGGCTCAGCGGTCACTCGCCCGGCCCTTGGCCAGCCGATGACTATGCTCAGCAATGAGATGCACAGCCGGACCCGTTCATGCCGCAGGACATATGATACCACACCCTGCCCGCTCATGCAAGAGCTTATTTTCGATATCGTCTGCCTTTTGGACGCTTTCGAGGCGGCTGTGTCCCTGTTATTTGTTGAGCACGGCCAGCCAGGTCTTCAGCTTCTCGAAGAGCTCGTCGTTGCTGGCCGTCTTGCCGATCAGCTCGGCCAGCTGCTGGTAGGCCTGCACGGAGCTCATGCCCTTCAGCTGCTCGCCGAGGGCCTTCATGCTCTCCTGCTGCTCGCGGGTGGTGAGCAGATCGGGGCGGCGGTCGCGGGTGCGGGTCAGGTCGACGGCGGGCACGATGCCGCCGCGGGCCATGGCAGGATCGAGCACGATCTCCATGTTCGCGGTGCCCTTGAACTCCTCCACCACGGCCTCGTCCACCTTGGAGCCGTTGTCCAGGTCCATGATGCCGAACACGGTCAGCGTGCCGGCCTCACGGGTGGCCCGGGCTGCGCCGAACAGACGCTTGGCACGGAACAGGCTGCTGGGGTTGACCATGCCGGGCATGGCGCGCCCCTGCTGGGCGGCCGCCGAGGTGAAGGTCTTGGCGAGCTGGGTCAGGCTGTCGACGATGAGCACCACGTCCTGGCGGCTCTCCACCAGGCGCTGGGCATGCTCCAGCACCACCTCCGCCAGGCGGAGATGCGTCTCGGGCGCCTGATCGAAGGTGGAGGCATACACCTGCCCCTTCACCTGGTCGCGGAAGAGCGTCACGTCCTCGGGGCACTCGTCCAGCAGCAGCGTGAGGATGGTGACATCAGGGTGGGCCTGCGCGATGGCGTTGATCAGGTCGCGCATGAGCAGCACCTTGCCGGTCTCGGCCGGGCAGAGCATCAGCGCGCGCTGGCCGAAGCCGATGGGGGCCACCAGATCGATGCCGCGCACGGAGGCGGCGCAGGAGACCGTGTTCAGCAGCATACGGCGCGTGGGATAGATGGGCGTCAGCTCATCGAAGCTGGGGCGTTCGCCGAGGCTCTCGGCAGGCTGCCCGTTCACCGAGGTCACATAGAGCATCGCGGCGTACTTGTCTTCCTCACGCTGGGGGCGCACCTTGCCCTCGATCATGTCACCGGTGCGCAGGCCGTAGCGGCGCACCTGCGAGGCGGCGATATAGCAATCGCGGCCGGAGGGCAGGAGCGAGGTCGTGCGGATGAAGCCGTATCCGTCGGGATGCAGGTCGAGCACACCGGAGCGGTCCTGGCACTCGGCGGGGCTGATGAGCTCGGCCGCGGTGGGCTCGGCGACCGGCGGCTCCTGATCGTAGGCGGGACGCTGGCCATAGGACGGGCGCTGCTGGTAGGGAGCCTGCTGCCCATAGGGGCGCTGAGGACGGGCCGTGTCCGGCTGCATGCGATAGCTCCGGGGCTCCTCGCGCGCAGGCGCGGCCTGCGGGGCAGGCTCGTTGCCGGCCTCCGGACCGAAGCGGGGCGTGAAGCCGACCGGACGCACGGTGCCGATATGCGGCATATCGTTGCCGCCCTGCGGCTGTGAGCGGCGGGGATCGGTCTGCCAGCCGCTGTTCATGCGCTGGGGCGTTCCGACCGGGTCGCGCCGGGGCGCGCTGTAACGCGGGCCGGGATTGTGCCAGGCGGGACGGAACTGCGTGGTGGGGGAGGGCTTCGCCGAGGT